>Ga0153915_10002607_pt1 | contig 16428 bp, 15 predicted proteins | sample Opewatmetagenome_2_FD_107003 | JGI IMG/M metagenome (GOLD analysis project Ga0153915, IMG submission 107003) | Freshwater wetland microbial communities from Ohio, USA - Open water 3 Core 3 Depth 3 metaG | ecosystem: Environmental > Aquatic > Freshwater > Wetlands | place: USA: Ohio, Lake Erie...
CAAGGCCTGCACCTCCCCCACGGTCTGGCATTTCGCGGCGACACGTGGTACGTCGCGGAGACTGATCGGGTGGTGCACTTCGTCCCCGGCTCCACGACGCCGCAGGTCGTGGTGCCGGACCTGCCGCACGGCACCGGGCACTTCACGCGCACCATCGTGGTCGGGCCCGTGGACGGCAAGCTCTACGTTTCCGTCGGGTCCTCCTGCAACATCTGCAACGAGTCGGATCCGCGGCGTGCGGCGGTGCTGCGCTTCAATCCGGACGGTAGTGGAGCGGAGGTGTTCGCCCGCGGCCTGAGAAACTCCGTTGGTCTCGCCTTCGATCCGGCCACCGGCGAGCTGTGGGGCACCAACAACGACCGTGACCTGCTCGGTGACGACCTGCCGCCGGACCGGATCAACGTGCTGCGCCAGGGCGGCAACTACGGCTGGCCGCAGTGCTATCTGCCCGGCCACGCGAACCCCGAGTACGCCAACGCCGACTGTTCGCATCTGGCCGCGCCGGCGATGACGTTCCAGGCGCACTCCGCGCCCCTCGGCATCGCGTTCTCGACCGGCACACAATTCCCACCGGCATACCGGGGCGGCGCCTTCGTCGCCTACCACGGCTCCTGGAACCGCAGCGTCCCGACCGGCTACAAAGTCGTGTACGTGCGGCAGCGGGACGGCCGGCCCGTCGCCATCACCGACTTTGTCGCCGGCTTCCTGCCCGACGGGGCCGCCGAGGCCTGGGCGCGCCCGGTGTGCCTGCTGGTGACACGGGACGGAAGCCTGCTGGTGAGCGACGACTCCGGCGGCCGCATCTTCCGGGTCCACTACATCGGGCGCTAGGGGACGGGGCTGACGGCGCGCGCGCTGGGCGCGGCGGCTGCCGCGACGCTGGTGGTGCTGCACGCCGCCGTCGCGACCGCGCAACAGCGGACGCCGGGCCCGGCGCTCGATGTCCTCTCCTACGGATTCCAGCTCGTGCTGCCCGACACCGGGTCCGCCATCGCGGCCCAGGCCGTGGTGGTCTTTCGGCGTGCCCCCTGGGCGCCCGACACGCTCGCGCTGGACCTGGTGGGTTGGACCGTGGACTCGGTCGGAGCACATGGGCACGGCGGTACGACGCCCTACGCGCGCCTCTCCTACGCCTACGACGGCGCGCGTCTCGCTATCGCGCTCCCGCCACGCGAGTCGGCCGCGCCCGAGAACGTTTCCGTGTTCTACCACGGCACGCCGCGGGACGGCCTGATCATCCGGGTTGACGCCCGGGGGCGCCGGTCCGCGTTCGGCGACAACTGGCCCGAGCGGGCGAGAGACTGGCTCCCGACCGTGGACAGCCCGGCCGACAAGGCGGAGGTCTTGTGGCTGGTGAGTGCGCCGCGCGACTGGCGGGTCGTGGCCAACGGGCGTCTGGCCCGGCAGGGGCGCTCACCGGATGGGCGGTCCTGGTGGGCGTACGAGGAGCACCGGCCGATCCCGACCTACACCATGGTGGTCGGCGCGGCGCCGTTCACCGTGAGCCGGCACCGACCCCTCGTGTCCGCAGCCGACACCATCCCGATCGAGGTGTGGGCGTACCCCGAGGACTCGGCGTGGGCGGACTCGGTGCCGTTCCGCCGGGTGACGGAGATCGTCGAGACCCTGCAGCGTCTCGTGGGGCCGTTCCCCTACGAGAAGCTGGCCCACGTCGAGTCGGCGACCCGGTACGGCGGGATGGAGAACTCGGCCGCGATCTTCTATGCCGAGCAGGGCTACGTCGCGCGGCGGATGGGTGAGGGGGTGGTGCGGCACGAGACCGCGCACCAGTGGTTCGGCGACGCCGTGACGGAGCGGGACTTCCATGACCTGTGGCTGTCGGAGGGCTTCGCCACCTATCTCGATCTGGTCGTCGGTGCTGCGCTCGACGGCGACTCGGTGCTCCGGCGCGGGATGCGCGACGAGGCCCTCCGCTACATGAGCACCCGCGACGTTGACCGGCCCGTCATCGACTCGTCGGTGACCAGGTTGACCGAGCTCCTCAACGCGAACAGCTACAACAAGGGTGCGTGGGTGCTGCACATGCTGCGCGGGCTGCTCGGCGATTCGGTCTTCTGGCGGGGCATCCGGGACTACTACCGGAGTTACCGCGATTCGGTGGTGGCGAGCCGAGACTTCCAGCGCGTGATGGAGCGCGCGTCCGGTCGCTCGCTCGACTGGTTCTTCACCCAGTGGCTCCGCCAGCCGGGCTATCCGCAACTCCACGTGGCATGGCGGGGCGAGCGCGGGGGGCGGGTCACCCTCGAGGTGCGCCAGATCCAGGCGGACGCGTGGGGCCGGTACGCCCTTCCTGCCGTGCCGGTCGAGTTCCTCCGCGACGGACACGTGGTGGGGCGGAGCGCCTTCGATGTGAGGCCACAGGCGGCGCCGCAGGTCGTGAGCATCGCGCTCGACGGCGTACCGGACGCGATCGTGGTCGATCCCGAGGGCACCCTCCTGATGACGGCGCGGGTGCAGCCGTAGCGGACCGCGAGCCTGGTTTGGCAGGCAACGCATGCTTCGTGCACGATTCCCGACCCTTGGCCGCGCCGCTATCTTTGAGTGCCTCGCCGCACCGCACGTCCGGGAGATGTCATGAAATTCCTCGTCATCGGCGCCGGCATGCAGGGTTCCGCCTGCGCTTTCGATCTGCTGTCCCAGCCGGGCACCAAGAGCGTCGTCCTGGCCGACCGGGACCTCGGGCATGTCCCCGCTTTCCTCGACCGGTGGAAGGGCGGTGCGCTCGACTTGCTGCGCCTCGACATCCAGAATCACCAGGAGCTCGAGGCGGCGATCCGGCGCGCGGACTCGGTGCTTTCCGCCGCGCCGTACCATTTCAACGCCGAACTTGCGCGTGTCGCCGTGAAGGCCGGGGTCCATTACGCGGACCTCGGCGGCAACACGGAGATCGTCTTTGCGCAGAAGCAGCTCGAAGCGCAGGCGAGCAAGAGCGGCATCACCGTCGTCCCCGACTGCGGTGTCGCCCCGGGGATGGTGAACGTGCTCGCGGCCGAAGGCATCCGCCGGCTCGACGAGACCGAGAGCGTCAAGATCTTTGTGGGCGGGCTGCCGCAGCAGCCGGAGCCGCCGCTCAACTACATGGTGGTCTACTCGCTCGAGGGCGTGCTCGACTACTACACGTCCCCGGGGTGGGTGCTGCGCGATGGCAAGCGCATCCAGGTGGAGGCCCTGTCGGAGATCGAGCACGTCGTCTTTCCCTATCCGGTCGGCAAGCTCGAGGCGTTCCACACCGCCGGGGGGATCTCCACGATGCCGTTCACGTACGAGGGCAAGATCCGGACAATGGAGTACAAGACGCTGCGGTACCCTGGGCACGCGGCGATCATGCGGCCGATCCGGGAGCTCGGGCTCCTCGCCACCGAGCCCGTCGAGGTCGACGGCAGCCGGGTGCGGCCGCGCGACGTCTTCATCGCCGCGGTCGGGCCCAGGATGACCAGGCCGCAGGGCCGCGACCTCATCGCGCTGCACGTCGAGGTGCGGGGGAAGAAGGACGGGCGGCCCTCCGGCACGCGGTGGCAGATGGTGGATCGCTATGACGAGAAGAACGGCGTGACCGCGATGATGCGCACGACGGGCTATTCGCTCGCCATCACCGGCCTGATGCAGCTCGATGGCCGCATCGCCGCCGCGGGCGTGCACACGCCGGACGAGTGTGTCCCCGCGGCGCCCTACCTCAAGGAGCTGGCCAAGCGCGGCATCGTGTTCGAGGAAACGCGGGTGTAGTGGAGGCGATCCGGATCCAGAGCTTCGTGGCCGCGGAGCCGGCGACGGTCTGGCAGCAGCTGCTCTGCCGGCCGGACGTCGTGCTCGACGCGCTCCCGGTGCGGGCGTGGCCGGAGCAGCGGGAGGAACGTGCTCCCACCCGCCTGGTGGTGCGGTGGCCGGTCGCGAGCGGCGGCACCGCGAACACTAGCGTGGAGATCTCGCTGGTCGCGGTGTCCGGCGGCACCCGCGTGGACCTGCGCCACGACGGTTGGCAGGAGGAGCCGGAGGGGCAGGACGCCATCGCGGGGCACTTTGCCGGCTGGCTGCAGGCTCTGGCTGCGCTGGGCCTGCTGGTGGAGACGGGCGCAGACGCGCGCGCCTCGTCCTCCGCGCTGGCCGGGCGCGAACGGTATTTCGCATCCGCGGAGATTCCGGCCAGCCCGGACGCGGTGCATCGCGCCCTCGTGGATCCGGAGGCGCTCCCGCGCTGGAGCGATGGCGCTCTCGTCGGGGCCGAGCTGGTCCAGAGTCTCGAGGGACGGTTGGGGCGGTGGCGACTCCGGGGCGAGCCTGCGCCGCGCGAGCTGGTCGCAATCCTGCGCCGCACACCCCGGGGTACCCATTGCGCTCTTGCGGAGTACGGCGTCGTGGACCGCTCCGCTTCCGCACGCTGGCCGAAGATGCTGGAGCGGCTGGCGCAGTTTCTCCGCTAGAGGAGCCTCGGGCGTCGCCGGCAGCCGGTCTGCCGCCGGGCCGACCCGCACGTCGCGCCACGACGGCCTGGTAGGGAGGGATGTGCTGGATGGGGTCGTCGCACAAGGTCAAGAACATCATCTACTTCCTCGCGCGGTATCTCCTCCAGCGGAAATACCTGGTCGCCCGCGCGCCTTCGTTCGATCTACGCCTGCGCTTCAGGGTCGAGGACGCCATCGGGCGGTGGATCTTCAAACGGGGGTCGTACGAGGCGGATTTGACGTCGTACATCACGCACCGCATCGCGTTCGACGCGGGGAGCGTCTTCCTGGACGTCGGCGCCAATATCGGCTGGTACTCCCTGGCCGTCGCGCGAGCCGCGAAGGCCCCGATCTCGATTCTCGCCTTCGAGCCCGATCCGCTGAGCTTCCGGCTGCTCTCGGAGAACATCCGACTCAATGGATGTGACGCCGTTCGGCCCGTTCAGCAGGCCGTGTCCGACGCGGAAACGACCAAGACCCTCTATCTCTACGCCAACAAGAACCGGGGCCGGCACTCGCTCCTGCCCATCAACGATCAGGGCACCGTCGAGGTCCGGACAACGTCCCTGGACGCGTTCCTGGATCGGGAGGGGATCGACCCGCACAAGGTCGCGTTCGTCAAGATCGACGTCGAAGGCTACGAGTACCACGTGCTGAATGGCGCGCGCAGGCTCCTCGACACCGTCCCCGTGATGCTCTGTGAGTATTCACCGGGCTACATGAGGCGGGGCGGAATCGATCCTGCAACGCTCATCGCGCTGTTGCGCGAGAAGGACTACCTGCCGTACGCGCTGCGGAACGGCGAGCTCCAACTGGTCGCTTTCGCCGACCTGGCCGCCGTCGAGACCAATGACGTCAACTTCTTCTGGGTCAAGCGGCAGCGGCCGGGCGGAGGCACCTAGGGACGCGCTCAGCCGGCGCCGGTCAGGCCTGTGTCCGGCGGCTCGTACGCCCTGTGGAGAGCAGTTGGCACGGACCCGGCAGGCCGCGGCAGTGTTTCGCGGAGGAGCCGGCTGATCAGGGAGGTGCGCAGATGCCTGATATCCGCAGGCTGTTCGAGTACGACTACTGGGCCAACCGCGAAGCGCTGGCGTCGCTCGCGGCCGCCGGGTCTCCGCCGCCGGCCGCCCTGAAGCGCATGGCGCACATCGTCGCCGCGGAAGTCCTGTGGCTCGCGCGGCTGGAGCGGCGCGTGGCGCCGCTTGCGGTGTGGCCTGATCTCACGCTCTCCCAGTGCGCGATGTGGCTGGGAGATGTGGAGCGGCAGTGGCGGAAGTACCTCGCGGGCCTCACCAGCGCGCGCCTGGCCGAGCGTGTCGAGTACGTCAACTCGAGGGGCGAATCATTCGGCAACACGGTCGAGGACATTCTCATGCACGTCGTAGTGCACTCCGCCTATCATCGGGGCCAGATCGCCGCTGACGTCCGGGCGGCCGGCCATCAACCCGCCTACACCGACTTCATTCACGCCGTTCGGAGCGGCCGCCTGTCGTGACGCCACCGCTGCTGCCGCGGCAGCCCCTCCCGCTCGATGCGCACCGCACGGGCGCGGCGCCGGATCACCGTGATCCGGACATGGGCACCACCGCTGGCGAAATTGACTACGCGGAGGTCGGGCTGATCGCCGGCCTCGAGGTCCACCAGCAGCTCCTCACCACCAACAAGATGTTCTGCCACTGCCCGGCGGGCCGCTACACCACGACGCACGACGGCTCGGTGCTCCGCCACATGCGGCCAACCCTCTCCGAGCTCGGAGAGTACGACGGCACCGCGCTGATGGAGTTCAAGACCAAGAAGAACATCATCTATCTGCTGCACGAGGAGAACGTCTGCACCTACGAGATGGACGACACGCCGCCGTTCCTGGTGAACCAGCGAGCGGTGGACATCGCCATCGAACAGTGCGTGATGCTGGGGTGCGACATCGTGGACGAGGTGCACATCGCGCGCAAGCAGTACCTCGACGGATCCATCCCGACCGGCTTCCAGCGCACCGCCATCGTGGGCGTGAGTGGGCGCCTGCCGTTTCGGGGGCGCGAGCTGTCCATCACCCAGGTCAGCGTCGAGGAAGACTCGTGCCGGGAGGTCTCGGACCGGGGCCACCTGATCGTGTGGCGCACTGATCGGCTCGGGATGCCGCTCATCGAGACCGTGACCGGCCCTGATCTGAGGACGCCCGAGGAGGTTGAGGAGGCCATTCTCCTCGTGGGCCGCGTGTGCCGCAGCACCGGGCACGTGCGGGTCGGCATCGGGGCGAGCCGCCAGGACGTCAACGTGTCGGTACGCGGCGGCCGCCGGGTGGAGATCAAGGGCGTGCCGCGGGCCGGGTGGGCCCCGCGGCTGGTGCACGGCGAGGCCGTGCGGCAGGTGAACCTGCTGCGGCTGCAGGACGAGCTGCAGCGGCGCGGCTTCACCGAGCCGGGCAGGATCGTGGTGGAGAGCGCCGACGTTACCGACCTGCTTGCGGCCTCCGCACTCCCGGTGCTGCGGCGAGAGGTCTGGGAGCGGTGGGTGCGAGAGGAGCAGCTTCGGCCGGGCTTCGAGCTCGGCGCGGGCCCCTTCATGGTGCCCGCGGCGTGCCTCCGGGGCCTCGCTGGAACGCTGTCGTGGCCCACGCAGCCCGACCACACCTTCGCCGGCGAGCTGCGGGGCCGGGTGCGCGTGATCGCCTGCCTCGATCAGCCGCCGATCCTGCTGCAGGGCGAGAAGTGGCCGGACTATCCCGGCTCGCTCCAGGAGCTGCGGGCCGTGCGCGCCCGCCTGAAGGGCCGCCCGGAGGACGCGCTGGTGGTCGTGTGGGGACCGGCCGAGGATACGGCGACGGCCGTCGAGGAGGTACGCCTGCGCTATGCCGACGCCATTCAGGGAGTGCCGAATGAAACGCGGCAGCCGTTCGCGGACGGGAGCACCGACTTCGAGCGCATCCTCCCGGGCCCCGACCGGATGTACCCGGATACCGACAGCCCCCCGACGCGCGTCACCCGCGAGCGCGTCGAGCGTCTCAGCCTGGGTCTGCCGGAGCGGCCGTGGCAGCGCGAAGCCCGCTACCGGGCCGTGGGGGTGCCGGTGGGGACGATTCACTACCTCATCCGTCGTGGCGGGGCGGCGCTGGTGGACCGGGTGGTGGCCGATGCGGGCGCCGAGCTCCGACGCGCGTGCTTCTTTTTTGGCGAGCGGCTCAAGGGCATGCGGCGCGCCGGAGTGCCGGTCCAGGCGATCCCCGTCGAGCGGTGGGTGGAATGGTTCCGCCTGTGCGCGTTGCGGCCCGTGCTGTGGGAGAGCTGGGGGACGGTCGTGCGGCGGATGGCCGCCGCGCCTGGGGCCGCTGTCGAAACCATGATCGCCGAGGCGGGGCTCGGCGTGGCCCCGCCGGACTGGCGGGGCACGGTGCCGTCGCTTCTGGTCGTGGCGACGGCGGAAGCCCACGACTCCGACCCTGGCCGGCTGGCCCGCCTGCTCCTGGGCAGGGCGCTGGCGAAGCTCCGGGGGCGCGTGAGCGTGGCCGACGTCGCCGCCGCGGTCAGCACCGCCGTCGGCGCCACGCGGCCGAATGAGAGGAGCGACGTGCGATGAGTTTGCCGCGTGACGAGCTCAAGGGGTACAAGGGGCACGCGCGCGAGCGGCTCGGCGCGTGGGGCGTGCGGGTCTGGAGCGACGTGCGGCTGGTGAACGATGCGGGCTCGGTGTTCGAGGGCGTCATTCTCCCGCGCAGCGAATCGTTCGACGACCTCCACGTCGTCATCAAGCTCAAGAACGGCTACAACGTGGGCGTGCACGTCGACCGCGTCCGCAGTGTCACCGAGGTCGGGTACAAGGAGGCCGTCTACAAGATACCGGAGAAGGAGTTCCCGGCGCGGCCCGACTTGCCGAAAGTCACGCTCTTGGGCACGGGCGGCACGATCGCGTCTCGGCTCGACTACCGCACCGGGGCCGTGATCCCGGCGTTCACGCCGGGCGAGCTGTACGGCGCCGTGCCGGAACTGGCCGACATCTGCAACCTCACCACCAAGAAGCTCTTCGGCATCTTCTCCGAGAACATGGCGCGGGAGCAGTACGTGTCGCTGGCGCGGGCGATCGGGGAGGAGATCGCGGGCGGGGCCGACGGCATCGTCATCGGCCACGGGACCGACACCATGGGCCATACGGCGGCCATTCTCTCCTTCATGGTGCAGCACTCGCCCGTTCCGATCGTCCTGGTCGGGAGCCAACGCTCCAGCGACCGCCCTTCCAGCGACGCGGCATTGAACCTGATCCACTCGATTCGCGCGGCGGCGTATGGGGACATCGCCGAGGTGATGATCTGCATGTTTGGGCCGACCTCGGACCGCTACGCGCTGCTGCACCGCGGAACGCGTTGCCGGAAGATGCACAGCTCCTACCGCAGCACCTTCCGCACCGTCGGAGCGGTCCCGCTCGCGATGGTGAGCCGGGACAACTTCACCTACCTGACCAACGACTACTCGCGTCGCGACCGGATGCGGCAGGTGACGATCGATCCCGTGTACGACGACCGGGTGACCATCCTCTATTACTACCCCGGGATGCATGCGGACTTGGTGGACGCGCTGGTCGAGAAAGGGTATCGAGGGATCGTGATCGCGGGTACGGGCCTTGGCCACGTGAACAAGCCGCTGTACCCCGCGCTCCGCCGCGCGGTCGAGGGCGGCGTGCACGTCGTCATGACCGTGCAAACGCTGTGGGGCTACGTGCAGATGTACGTGTACGACACTGGCCGCGACTTGATGGACCTGGGGATCGTGCCGCTGGAGAACATGCTGCCGGAGACCGCCCTGATGAAGCTCTGCTGGGTCCTCGGCCACACCGACGACCACGCAGAAGTGATGCGCATGATGCGCGAGCCGGCGAACCACGAGATCACCGAGCGCGAGCCGCACAACGGGTATCTGATCATGCAGGGCGGGCTTCCGGAGACCGAGGCGTTCATCGCCGCCCACTGGAAGTGAGCGGCTGAGCCGCCCTTCTACCGGGCGGCTTGGAGCGGCGAGTACCCCATCCCGTCAGGCTCTCGCCCGGTCGCTAGGTGGCGCGTGATGGCGCCGGTTTGCAGGTCCACCTCGACGACCTCTCCCATCGCGCTCGCCGCGACGTAGAGGCGGCGCCCGTCCGGCGTCGCCAGGACTCCGATGGGCAGCGCACTGCCGGCGAACTGTGTCCCGAGCATCGTAGTGACGGCGCGTGTGGAGTCGTAGGGCACCGCGATGGTGGCGACCGGGCGGCGCGATCGGGAGTCGAAGACCCGCACCTCGCCCGACCGCGCGTTGCTGACCAGCACCCGCCGCCCGTCCGGCGTGAACCGCACCCGGATGGGGAAGACGGGCGAGGGCAGGGTGTCTTCCAGCTGGAGGGTGCTGGCGTTCAGCACGGCCACGACGTTGGCGGCGCGACATGCCACCCAGACCTCGCGACCGTCGGGGGATACGGCGATGCCCTCCGAGCCGGCCGCCGCGGCGGTCGTCTTGAGGGCCGTGCCCCGCTCGAGGTCGAGCATCACGACCCTGCCCGCCTGGATGCTCGCGGCGTACGCGCGCCGGCCATCGGGGGACACGGCGATCATGTGCGTCGGGAGCGAGTCGGTCGCGATCGTGGACTCCACCGTCCAGGTCGAGGTGTTCACCACCACCACGCACCTGCTGGTTTCCGAAGTCACGAGCAGCCGTCGCCCGTCCCCGGTCCACGCCATGCCGTGTGGCCTGGTGTATGCGCCCAGATCCACGGTGCGTGCGACAGCGCGGCTCGCGAGATCCAGCACGGTGAGCGTGTGGCCGGGGGTCGCGCCGCCATAGTTCGAGGCCACCGCCCAGCGCCCATCCGGCGACACGGCGACCTCGTGCGGCCCGTCGCCCGTGGGAAGCGTCGCTACCGTGCGACCGGATGCCAGGTCGATCAGGGAGGCGGTCGCTTCGGCCTTGTTCAGCACTATGAGCGTGCCCTGCTGAGCCCGCAGCGGAGTCGCCGCCAGGAGCGTCAGCGCCAATACGCAGCAACACGCGCACACGCGAAGCGGCGCCAGGTGCGACGTCCCGAGACCCATGCTGTCATCCCCCTCACCTGTTCGCCCAACACTCATCATCCCTCAGGTTATCTTCATTCATGCCCTGGGAGTTCGCCAGCCTCTGGGATCGAGCCCTGACCTACCAGCAGTTCGTCAAGGAGTCCGCCGAGTACGGCGAGTTGTGGACCGGCGTCTACCGCACGGCGCGAATCCCCGGGTGGGCGACGCAGCGCTCGCGGGCGCTTGGCCGCCGGTTCCGGCTGGTGGTGCTGGCCGAAGACTGGTGCGGGGATGCGTCGAGCACCGTGCCCGTCCTCGCCAGGTGGGCCGAGGAGACGGGGAATGTCGAGCTGCGCATCCTGCGGCGGGACGAGCATCCGCAGGTGATAGATCGCTACCTGACGCAGGGCACGCGGTCCATTCCGCTCGCCATCGTGCTGACCGATCAGATGGAGGAGCTCGGCCGCTGGGGGCCCCGGCCTGCCGAGCTGCAGGCGTTCGTCCTCGGCGAGCGCGGCGCGGGGCGGACGTCACGGGTCTATTACCCGGAGGTCAGGCGCTGGTACGCGAAGGACAAGGGCGAATCCACGCTCCGGGAACTGCTCGACGTCATGGAAGGCGCTTCGGCCGTCGGCCCTCAGCGATAGAGCTCCCGCGCTAACGGTTTCCAGGTGCGGCGCGTATACTTCAATCGTTCCCGGTCTCCATACGCCGTTCCCGATCGTCCGGAGGTGTGACGGATGCGTCGTCCTGCGTTTCTCCTCGCCAGTGCGGCCCTGCTGGCCGTGGCGCCCGCGGCCGGGGCACAAAACCCGGCTCCGGCCGCTCCGGCGCTCCCCATCCTCGACATGGGCCAGGTGGCGCCCGACTTCTCGTTGACCGGAGCTACGCGGTTCGGGGTTCTCCGGGAGCCGGTGCGCCTGAGCAGCTTCCGCGGCAAGACCGTCGTCCTCGCGTTCTTCTTCAAGGCCAGGACTCGAGGCTGAACGATCCAAATGCACGCGTACCGTGATCAGTACGCGCAACTGTTTCATGGCGGCCGGAATGTGGTCCTCATCGCCATCAGCGCCGACTCGGCGCCCGAGCTGGCGGCGTGGGCGCGCGACGACGAGTTCCCGTTCCTGATGGCCAGCGACACGGGCTCGGTGGTGGGCAAGCAGTACGGCGCCTACATCCAGCGCTACAATCTGGACAACCGGACCCTGTTCATCGTTGGCCCGGACGGGAGGATTGTCTGGCGCGCAGCGCCCTTCAGGGAGATCGACCCGGCCGCCTACACGGAGCTGGGCGCGGCCATCAACCGGATCGCCGGCCCCGACACGACCGGCGGCCACTAGTCCGCGCGCAGCACTCATGATTGCGAGGGCCCGGCGAGCGCCGGGCCCTTTGGCTGTCGGGGAGCTGCGGCCGCCGAACCGGCGCGGTCTGCGCAGGCCCGGTCAGTCGAGCGCGCGGCCGCGAACCGACGAGGCGCGGCCGCTAGCGGCCGGTCGCGCGGCGGATTGCCGCGTCGATGTCTTGTTCAGGGCCCGTCCCGGTGTACACGACGCGGGCGGCCGCGTTGACGACCACCACGTAGGACGTGGTCGGGGCCTGATAGGCCCGCACCGCGGCGCCGGAGGCGTCCCACAGGAAGCGGAACGGGTAGTGGCGCTCGTCGACATGTCGCCGCACCGACGCCCGCGTTTCATTGACGGCGACCGCCACCTCCACGAAGTCCACACGGTCGCCGTACTTCGCGTGGGCCGCCTCGATACGTGGCATCAGCGCGGCGCAGTTGGGACACCAGGTCGCCCAGAACTCCAGGAGGACCGGCTTCTTGCCCACGACCCCTGCCAGATCAACCGGCTGGCCGTCCAGGTCCTGCACTGCGGCGGCCGGCGCCGCGGAGCCGACCGGGAGCCCGACCTCGTCGTCCTGCGCCCGAAGCCGCAGAGGCGACGCCAGAGCCAACGCGGCGGCGCTGAGCGCGAGGGCGGCGCGACGGAGGGCTACCATACCTGCCCCGCCAGGATGAAGTAGTACTCGGCCATGCCAAGCAGTACCACGCCGGCCCCCCGCTTGATCCATGCCATCCAGCTGCCTGACCTCGGGAGGGCTGACAGCGTCCCCGAAAAGAGCCCCACCACCACGAGGATCGCCGTCATGCCGAGCGAGAAGACGAGCAGGTACGCGAAGCCGAGCACGCCGCTCCTGGTGGTGGCTACCCAGGTGAGCACCGCGGCGAACGCCGGGGCGCCGCAGGGCGCGGCCACCACGCCCGAGGTGGCGCCCATCAGGAAGACTGCGGGATAGGAGCCGCCCGACAGGCGCCCGACCCGGGCGGCGAGCCGCGTCGGCGCCGCGACCGGGATCACGTCCAGCATCCCGAGCCCGAAGAGCAGCAGCAGGTTTCCCACTGCCAGGCGCGCCCACGGGCTGGAGGAGATCGTGCCGAACAGGCTGCCGGAAAGCCCGGCGATCAGCCCCAGTGTGGCGTACAGCAGGGCCAGTCCCCCCACATAGGTGAACGTGAGGCTCGCGGTCCGACCGATCGACCGCCTGGTGGAGGCCGGGCCGGCGATCAGCCCCGCCGTGATCGGGATCATCGGATAGATGCACGGTGTCAGGCTGGTCGCGACTCCGGCGGCGAACAACGTGGCCATGGCCACGACGGGCCGGTCGTGCAGCAGCGCGGACAGGCCGGAGAGGGCTGCGAGAATGTGGGGCACCGTCAGTATCCCAGCGTCACGGTCGTGTTGAACTGCACGTGCGCGTCCGGGCTCCAGCCCAGCTCGATGCCGAAGAGCGACGCGCGCCCCAGCTGGGCAATCGCTCCGGCGCCGTAGCCGGTGTGCAGCCCGGACGCCTCGAAACGCTGGCCCTGGTTCCACACGCGGCCCGCGTCCGCGTGCGCCACCAGCCAGAGCCGCAGCGGCGAGAGGCCGATCGCCCCATCCCACCACTTGTAGCGCAGGTCCACGCTGGCCAGGGCGTTGTTGGCGCCGAGCCAGCGCCCGTAGAGGTTCTGGCGCAGCGTGGTCGCGCCACCGAAGCCGTCCTCCGGCTTCCAGGTAGTCAGCCGCTCGTAGGCGATGTAGAAGGGCAGCGCGCCGTGCGATTCCTGGACCGCCTGCCGGAGGGCGAGCACCAGCGAGTCCCCCGACAGCGGAACGAACTCGCGGGCTTCGGCCGCCCACCGGGTGTAGCCGAGAGCGCCCGCGCCTTCGAGACTCTTCGCGCCGATGACGGCGATGAAAAGCCCACGCGCCGGCGAGGCTTCCTCGTCACGGCTGTCGAAGATCAGCGCGCCGCGGACCTCGAAGCTGGTCCTCGAGCCGGTGTCGGAGGTGACGCCGGCCGCGACGTCGGTCGCCAGGGCCGTGGACGGCGCGTCGAGGGGCTCGGTGCGGTAGTGGCGGTACTGCGCTCCGAGGTGGGCCCGGAGCGGGCCCACGACCCTGCGCTCGATGGCCGCGATGCCCGTCGTGCGCGCCAGGACGTACCGGTAGTAGCGTGCCTCGCCGCCGTTGGCCGATTCCAGCGAGTCGTTCACCACGGTGGCGTTGCCGAGGCCGAAGTAGGGCGCGCGTGTCAGGTGCTCGTAGCCGGCGATCAGCAGGAAGCGCCACCCGGGAACGCGGCCCGAGTTGTCCCAGGTGAGCGAGAACGCGCGGCTGCCGCTGGTGGCCAGGCTCACATAGGGCGAGAGCGACACGCCGACTGGGATCGGGCCCGCCGGCGCGCCCTTGTACCAGCCGCCGGCCAGGTTGATGCTGAACCCCTCGAGCGAGTTGTAGGACGGGTAGGGCAGGAGGTAGAACGACCATGGCTCGCTCGGCACCTGTGAACGAGCGAGCCGCGGGAACAACAGCAGCAGGGCAGCGAGCGCCGTCCGTGCCCGTGGCATGGTTACCGCCGCGGCGGCGTGTCGAAGAGGTGGGCGCAGTCCGCCAGCCGCGCCTCGCGCCCGTCGTGCACGGCGAACTGGGCGCCGGGGAAGAACGACGCGGCCCCGAACTCGCCCTTCTTGTTCAGGGCGTAGAAGTTGAGGTCGTACTTCGGCCGCCGGTCCGCGTCGAGGAGCCGCGGCTCGGACATCTGAACCGCACGGCGCAGCGTCTCGAGGCAGGCGTCGGTGGGGGAGAGTCCGCGCCGCATGCTCTCGACCGTCAAGAAGCCGCCGCAGATCATGATGTTCGACTCGCCGCGTCCGGTCGAGCCCGCGGCTCCGACGTCGTTGTCCGCGTACTCGCCAGCGCCGACGATCGGCGAGTCGCCGACGCGGCCGGGCACCTTCCAGGCCAGCCCGGCGGTGGTCGTCACCGTCGAGATATCGCCGTTGCCGTTGACCGCGCTGCAGTTGATGGTCCCGGTCGGTGGCGTCGGGAACGCTTCGCCCTCCGGAATGTCGAGATAGTTGTCGTCCGGGTTGAGGTTGGCGCGCCACCGGAGCCAGGCCTGGCGCGACGCCTCCGTGAGCAGATTCTCGATCTTGAAGCCGAACTGCACCGCGAAGTCCTGCGCGCCCTGGCCCACCAGCAGGATGTGGTTGGTGTACTTCAAGACGCACTTCGCCACCTCGCTGGGCGTCTTGATCCCCTCGAGGCACCCGACCGCGCCCGCCCGCTTGGTCGGGCCGTGCGTGCAGGACGCGTCGAGCTGCACCACGCCCTCGGCGTTGGGGAGCCCCCCGTAGCCGACCGACTGGTCGTTGGGATCGAGCTCCTGGATCTTCACCGCCTCCACGACGGCGTCGAGGGTGTCGGTCCCGCGGCCGATGAGCTCCATGGCGCGCGCCACGCCGCGGATGCCATTGCGCGACGCGACCACGCACGGCCGGGCCGGCGGCCGGAGGATCACGGCGGGCGCGCCGAGCGTGCCGCTCCACGTCACGGCACTGCGCACCAGCGGCACCGCCACGGCGCCGCGCAGCACGAAATCTCGTCGGGAGAGCCTGTCGATCACGGCGACTCCTGGATCGGGTGAGACGAGGGGGGAGAAGATACCGCGCCCGGCAGCGTGATGGCCACCGCGCCGAACCGCGCGCGCCCCGACAGTGTATAGCGCGCGTCCGCGAGCAGCACCTCCACGCCGGCGCCCGTGCGCAGGACCTCGAAGACGGGGAAGCGGGCCCAGGCCAGGAAGGTGCGGCCGCGGGGCGTCGCCGCCGCGGCGGCCCGCGCGCCAGGGTCGTCCAGGCCCGCGTATTCGTGCACCAGGGGGCCGGCACGCCGGTAGCGGGGCCGCGGCAGCCAGCTGAACGAGCCCAGCTCGTAGGCGTGATCGCGCTCGATCACCACCTGGCGCCGGAGCGGGTCGGCGGGCATCGGCGCGACCATCAGCCGTCCGATGGAGCCGCCCTCGGCGAGCGCGGCGTCCCGGACGAGGCTCCGCGCCACGATGTTCGAGGCGGCCATCAGCAGGACGTACCCGGTGGCCGCCGCGAGCGCCGCGCGCGCCGGCAGCTCCGGCCGGGGCGAGCCGCGCCGGCGGAGCCGCCACGCCACGAGCCAGCCGAGCCCCAGCGCCAGCCACATCCACGGGTCCACGATGAACAGCGTGTCGCCGTAGAACCAGCGGTTGCTGAACGGCATCAGCAGCCGCACGCCGTACGTGTTGCACAGGTCCAAGAGCGGGTGCGTAAGCACGGCGATGAACGCGAGCAGCAGGAGGCCGCGGGGAACGACCGCCGGTTTCTCCGGGTGCCGGCGCCGGCGCACCCAGCGGTCCCACGCCATCATGATCCCCGCCAGGACGAAGGGCCAGACTACCACCGCGAGCACGCCGTGGGTCCACCCGCGCCGGAAGCCCAGCGCCTCGACCGGGCGGTTAAGCCAGTAGAGCACGCCGTCCACGTCGGGGAGGTTGGCCCCGATCAGCAGCGTCGCGGTGCCCAGGGGAGACTTCTTCCTCAGGCCGGCCTCCGCGAGTGCGGCACCGACCAGCGTGTGGCAAATGTTGTCCATGCGTTGC
>Ga0153915_10002608_pt1 | contig 16426 bp, 17 predicted proteins | sample Opewatmetagenome_2_FD_107003 | JGI IMG/M metagenome (GOLD analysis project Ga0153915, IMG submission 107003) | Freshwater wetland microbial communities from Ohio, USA - Open water 3 Core 3 Depth 3 metaG | ecosystem: Environmental > Aquatic > Freshwater > Wetlands | place: USA: Ohio, Lake Erie...
ATCGACGTGAAGATCGTGGAAGCGCGCGACCCGAGCGGACCCTTTGGCGCGAAGGAAGCGAGCGAGGGCGCGGTCGGCGGATGCGGGCCGGCCATCGGCAGCGCGGTCGCGGAGGCGATCGGCATCCGCGTGCCGGGGCTGCCGCTTTCGCCGGACCGGGTCCTCGAGGCGCTCCATGCACAGCGTCGGGATGAGCGTCTGAAAGCGGCGTTGAAAGAGCGCAAGTAGCGAGGTCCCGGCCGACATGGAACTGCTTCCCGACTTCGCACTGCGCTACCCGGAAACAGCCGGCGAGGCGGCGCGACTGCTCTCGAGCCAGGCCGATGCGCGCGTGCTCGCTGGTGGCACGGCGTTCATGGTCAACCTGCGCCTCGGCCTGGCATCGCCCGGACTGCTCGTCAGCCTCGAGCGCATCCCGGGATTGCGCGACATCACCGAAGAGGGCGACGACGCCGTACGCTTCGGCGCGGGCGTCACGCTCGCGCGTCTCACGGCGGATCCCGTTGTCGCTGCCCGTTATCCCGTGCTCGCACAGGCGGCCGCGAGCGTTGCAGGACCTGCGCATCGGAGCGTAGCCACGATCGGCGGGAACCTGTGTCTCGATACACGCTGCGTGTTCTACAACCAGAGCGAGACCTGGCGCCGCTCCAACGATTACTGCCTGAAGTATCGCGGCGACACGTGCCACGTCGCCCCTCAGGGCAAGCGCTGTCACGCCGCCTACAGCGGAGATCTCGCGCCGGCGCTGCTCGTCCTCGGCGCCGACGTGCACATCGCCGGGCCATCGGGCGCGCGATGGGTTCCGCTCGCCGCTCTGTACCGCGACGACGGTGCGCGGCACCTTGCGCTCGAGCCCGGCGAATTTCTGCTGGCCGTCCGCGTGCCCGTGCCGCCGCCCGCAATGCGCGCGGCGTATCGAAAGGCGCGCGTGCGCGGTGCGATAGATTTCCCGCTCGCCGGCGTTGCCGTCGCGCTCGAGACCGCGGACGGGCGCGTGCGGGAATTGCGCGTGGCGCTCACCGGCACCAACTCACGTCCGCTGCTCGTCGCCGGTACCGATGAATTTCGCGGTCAGGCGCCGGACGCGGCGCTCGCCGAGCGCCTGGTGAAGCTCGTACAGCGCCAGGCGAGCCCGCAGCGAACCACGGTCACGTCGGCAAATTATCGTCGACAGGTCGCCGCAGCGCTGGCGCGGCGACTGGTGAACGAGCTGCGCGCCTCGCCAGCATGAGCATCGTGTCGAGCGTGATCGAACGGAATGTGGCCTTGGCCGTTTCGTCGATCTCGCCGAGCACCGAAGCGAGCGCCGCCTCGTTGCCGCTGGGCATCCTGGCGTCGTTCATGGCGCGGCCGCTGATGTCCTCGAAGAGCTCGATCACATCCATCAGCGTGATGCGCTTGGTGTTGCCGCTGAAGCGGTAGCCGCCGCCCACGCCCCGCACCGACTCGAGGAGTCCCGCGCGACCGAGTTCGCGGAGCACCTTGGACAGGTGGTGCGTCGACACCCCGTACTTGCCGGCGATCTCCGCAGCCGTGATCTGGCGGTCGGGATCGGCCGCGAACTCGAGGACGCTGTACAGGGCGAGCAGAGTGCTCTTCTGCAGCTTCATGCGCGCGCGCACCCTGGCGATGCGGCGCTCACCGCTCGAGACCCTTCTCGAGAATGATGGCCGACGCAGCCGTCATGCCCTGGCTGCGGAAGAACGACAGCACCAGCGTGTTGTCGCGCGACACCAGAGTCCGCACCCGGGTCACGCCCGCATGCCGAAAACTCTCGCAGACCGCCTCCAGCAAGCGTGTGCCGACGCCGCCGAGCCGAGCACCGGGCCGCACGCTGATGCCGAACACCCAGCCGCACGGCGGTGAGCCAAATTCCCAATCGCGCACGTCGCCGATGACGAAGCCCTGCACCGTGCCTTGCGACTCGGCGACCAGAAATGTCCGCTGCCGAGTCTGGCTCGTGCCGTAGCGCCGGTAGACTTCGTACCAGTAGTCGGTCTTCTCGAGACCCGTGACCTCGGCGTCGATGGCGATGATCTGCCCGATGTCCGCGGCCTGGACTGCCCTTACGTGCACCGTGCGCTGCCTCGGCGCGGCGGCCGCCGGCGCCGCGGGTGCCCGGGCAATACGATCTGGCCGCGTGGCCGACGTCTTGCGTATCAAGGCGAAGCTCCATGCGCCGATGAGAGGTGCTTCACGAACCCGAGGCGTGCGCTCGGCGCGAATCCCAACCGGTGGAAGAAGGCGAGCAGATCCAGCCGATCCCGCGCGACTTCGGTCTCGACACGCTCCACCTGCAGGGCCATGAGGTTGACGAGGAGTTGCGAAACGAGCGCCGTGCCGATGCCGCTGCCCGCACGGTCCGGATCGACGGCCAGCGTATCGATCACCGCTGTCGGCTCCGTGCGCCCGACGTCGCCGAAGTCCACCTTCGCCGCGAGGTAGCCAGCTGCGGCGCCATCGCAGAATGCCGCGAGCGACACGCGTACCGCGGAGTCGTGCAGCGCCTCCTCGACTTGCCGCGCGATGTACGCGCTGCGGTCGCGGCCGGTGAGCCGGCGGTCGATGCGAGCGAGGTCGCCGACGTCCTCGGGCCGCAGGGAGCGCACGTCGGCGCGATCGCGCGCGAGAGCCTCGAAGTCGTTCGGCGGCGGCGCGCCGTAGTTGACTTCATTGCTGGCGCCGGGATGGCTGGAAGTGAGTGCCTCGTCGTCGTCGCCGGCGACGACAATTCGGCCCGAATGCACTTCGCAGTCGATCACGTGGTTGCGGTCCAGCTCGAATCCCGCCCGGTCGAGGAAGCGAAGCATTCCGTGATTCTTCCAGTGCGCCTGCGTACGCAGCACGCAGACTCCGTCGCGGACGGCGCGCGCCTCGAGTTCTCCGAGCAGGCATCTGCCGTAATTGCGGTGCTGGGATCCCGGCTCCACCCCGATGACTTGCAGCCGCATGGCGGGCTCGGTCCGGCCGAACTCCCCTTCCTGGACGCGCGCGAGCAGGAAGCCGCGCAGATTGCCGCCGTGCCTGATCGCAAGCTGCTGGTGCTGCGCCGGCTCGCGCAGCGCCGCCTGCAGGCGTCGCTCGAAATAGTCGCGCCGCGAGCGGCCGGTCAGCTTCGCGTCGATCTCGACGACGGCGCCGAGGTCGTGTTTCGACAGGGGGCGCAGGCTCGCTCCGGGTGGCGGCGTAACGGTGGCGGACGCCATGGCGTGCGCCTCAGCTTGCTGCGTGGGCATTCCAGATCTCCATGTCGGTGTCCTCGTCGAGCATTTCGTCCACGACCGGCACCAGCGCGTCCTCTTCCATGCGCGCGTGGGAGCCCAGGCGGTCGACGAGCTCGAGGCCGCGAACCCGGAACGTGCGCCAGTCGAGCGCGTCGAGCTCGCGCCGCGCCGCGCGCGGCAGCAACCCGAGCAGCGTGTGGGCGACGTCGCGGATCACCGCGTGCTCCTCGAGCAGGAGTTCCGCAAGCTCGCCCTCGCCGTGCTCGCGCAGCCGTGGGAAAAGCTGATCCTCTTCCAGGGCGAAATGCCGTGTCACCTCGTGTTGGAGCGCGGTCTGCAGCTGTTCGAGGAGCGGACTCCAGGCGGCGTCGTCCGGGCCGGGAGGGCCGGACTGCAGGGGCTTCAGCGCCTTTTCGAATCGATCGAGCAGGCCGAGCACAGCGATGTGCTCGGCGTGCAGCGTCCGGCTGGTGTGGCGTCTGAGCTCCATGGCTAGCCGTGGATCTGCTGGTACTTCGCGAGCAGCTCGTCCCTGGATTCGCGGAAATCCGGGTGCTCGAAGATGCAATTGGACGGGCAGACGAGCTTGCACTGCGGCTCGTCCTCGGCGCCGACGCATTCGGTGCAGCGCAAGGGATCGATCACGTAGGGAGTGCCCTTCGTGATCGCCTCGTTGGGACAGACCACGACGCATGCATCGCATTCCGTGCAGTCCTGGTTGATGAGTAGTGCCATGGCAAACTCCGCAAAGAAGAGATAAGGAATCAGGCTGCAGCCCGCTCCTTGAGACGTGCCAGCTTGTCGTGGCGGAACGCACCCCAGATCGCAGCTCCAATGGCGCCTGCGAATATCGAATCGGGGTGACTCATGGCCTGCAGGCCGGTGACCTTTTCTGCGACCAGCTCCTCGCGCACGGCAGCGAGGAGCCCGGTATCCATCGCGAGCCCGCCAGTGAGCAGCAGTGTGCCTTGCTTGATGCCGGTCACCTTCAGCAGCTTCACCAGGCGGGAGGCCATGGAAAGATGGATGCCCTTGAGAATGTCGGGTGTCGCGATGCCGCGCGACACCATGTTGATCACGTCGGTCTCGGCGAGCACGGCGCAGATCGAGCTCACCTTCTCCGGGTTTTTCGACGACACCGACAGGGGACCGATCTCTTCCACCGCAACGCCGAGGTAGCGCGCGATATTCTCGAGGAACTGGCCCGAGCCGGAGGCGCACTGGCTCGTCATCTTGTAGGCGAGCACCTTGCCGCGCTCGTCAATGTTGATGGCGCGGCCGTTGAGCGCACCGATGTCCGCGACCGCGCGCGCGTCGGGTTGCAGAAAGATCGCTCCGCGCGCGTGCGTCGTCATCGAGTAGAAGTGGCCGGTGGCGTACGTGACGTTCTCGCCTTCGCCGGTGGTCGCAACGTAGTCGATGCCCGCCGCCTTCATGCGGGTCTCTGCGAGGAGTCCCTCGTAGCATTCCCGCGCGAGCTGCATCGGATCGCGGCGCCGGATCCTTTCGACTCGCTTGGCAAGCCACTCGCTTGAACCGTTCTCCGTCCGAAAGAGCACCGTCTTGACGGCACCCGAACCGATATCGATGCCAACCGTGATGGTCATGACAGCCCCCTGATATTGTCCCAAGCCTTCACGCTCGCGCCTCGATTTGCTTGCCTTCCTCCAGCACGGCGCGGTTCGCGAAGGTCGCTGCACCGAGTGCGCCGGTGTAGATCGAGTCGGGGTTGATGTTGATCGTCAGCTCGCCGTAGTTCTCGGTTACGAGCTGCCGCAGCGCCTTCACTGCAGCCTCGTTCTTGGCGACGCCTCCCGTGAAGGTGAACTCGTCCTTGACGCCTCCCGAGCGCGCAAGGATCGACATGGCGCGCAGCACGATAGCCCGGTGCAGCCCCGCCATGATGTCCTCGCGCTTTTCGCCGAGGGACAGCCGGTCGCGGAGCTCCGCGCCCGCGAACACCGTACAGGTCGAGTTGATGCGCACGTTCTTGGTGGATTTCATCGCGAGCGGCCCGAGCTCATGCAGGCCCATGTTCATCTCGTCGGCGATGTAGCCGAGGTAACGGCCGCAGCCGGCCGCGCACCGGTCGTTCATCTGGAAGCTCTCGACGATGCCGTTCGGGTCGACCTGGATCGCCTTGGTGTCCTGTCCGCCGATGTCGAGAACCGTCGCGGTCCGCGGATACATCACATGGGCGCCGAGGCCGTGGCACAGAATCTCGGAGCGGACGTGCTCCTTCGAAAAGGGCAGCCGCGCACGCCCGTAGCCCGTACCGACTACGTAGGTTTCCTCGAGGTCGGTGTCGAGGATGCCCTGGATCGGCGAGCGCACTTCATCCCCCTGTGCGGCCGTTTCCGGCATCGCCTGGAATGTCCGCTCGAGCGCCCTCATGAGGTGCCTGCGGATCGAATCGCTGTAGACGCGATTCTCCACCTCGATGATGGAGCGGTCGAACACGTTGAGCAGCATGTCGTAACGCAGGCTCATTTCCTTCGCCACGCGCTCGCCGACGGCGAGATAGCTGCTGCCCGCGATGTCGCGGAAGAAATCGGACTTGCGCTTCGCTCCGGGTGCGAAGAGTCCCGGCGCTTCCTCCTGCAGGCGCTTGAAGACCTCTTCGAGCGCCTTGAGCACGCCGGCGCCTGCATCGCCGAACCGCGGACCCTCGGCATTGCGGCGACACGTCGCGTCGAGATCGTTCAGCTGCTCGAGAAACTGCTCCAGCCGGAAATCACGCTCCAGTTGTCCGAGGAAGTCCTCGAGCTGGCCGTTCAGCGCGCCGGAACTCGACAGGCTTTCGCGAAACAGGTGGAACCGGGCATTCACCAGCGCTTCCTGTTTGGCGATCGCGGCAGCCGCGTCGTAGTTCGAGCGCGAATTCGTGATCCCGCGTCCGAGAACTCTTTGCGTCTCGTCCATCACCACGGCCTTGGTGGTGGTGGAACCGAGATCGATACCGATGAAACAGCGCATGGTGCACCTTGCCTCGGGTCAGTGAACGGCCGCCGCGGTACGCTTCTGCTTGATCATCTGGAAATACGACTCCAGCCGGTTCTTGATGTTGGCCGCGGAGAAGTAGCGCGGATCGACGAGATCGGATTCGATGAAGGCCGCCGGCCGGCCGGTGCGCTTTTCCACCTCGCGCAGAATGAGGAGCTGGCCCGCCGAGAAGCTGTTGCAGCTCTTGATCGAGTTGATGAGGAGTCCGTCCGCCTGGTACTCGTCCATGTAGCGGCAGATCATGTCGATCCGCTGCGAGAAGTTGAGATTCGTGTAACAGCCCAGGCAGTAGTCGGCGAGCGACTCGAGCGGATGGTCCGGATCATGGCGGAAGCCGAAATCGTAGACGCCGCCCACCTTCGAGTAGGTCGACGCCACCACCACCGCGCCCTCGTCGTAGAACATCTTCCAGAACTCTCGGAAACTGGTCCAGTTGGGCGGGCCCTCCACGACCAGGCGATATTTCTCCTCCTTGAGCTCGCCGTCCGGGGTGATCGGACCTTTGCCCTGGCGCAGCCGCTCGTCGATCTCCCCGCGCAGCACAGCGTAGTACTGGGTCGCCTCGGGCGTGCCGCGAAACGCGGTGAAGATCGGGCCGATGTAGTAGACGGCGCCGAAGTAGCCGTCGATCGGGCTCGGGCGGTTCTTCGCCGACTGCAGCACATGCACCAGGTCTTCCTCGGCCTTGACCGACTCCTTCATGTACTGACGCAGGCGGTCGATGTCGAACTTGACGCCCGACACGCGCTCGAGCGCCGGGATCACGGTCTTCTTGAGCTGGCCGACGACGTAGTCGCGCATGTTCTTCGAGATGCGGCCGTCGCCCTGGTACGGCACGTGCAGCATCGTCGTCTCGCAGCCGTACTTCTGGCGGATGAGCTCGAACCACTTCATGAAGGTGAAGCAGCCCGTATAAGAGAGGAGCAGCAGGTCGGGACTCGGCAGCGGTTCGCCGGTGGGGCCGATGTTGCCGTTCAACATCATGCCGAGGTCGGACTTGACGTAGGTGCAGACGTCCTCGGAGTGCCCGTCGCGCTCGGCGTCCATGATGAATTTGCCGGACTTCTTGCGCATGCCGTTCTGCAGCGCATTGGTCTCCGGGAGGCTCCTCGCCATGTCGAAGCACATCACGAGCTCGTTCAAATTCCCGGGTACGAACGTCGCGCAGATCTTCCTGCCCTGATCGTGCGCAACCGAGAGCTCGTGATAGTTGCGATTGATCATCTCCTTCTGCAGCCACATCGCGTCCTCTTTCTGGACCGGCGCGGCGGGTTTCTTCGCCGGCTGCGGGGGTGCTGTCTGGATGATCGGTGTGTTCATGTGCTTTCCCTCAGGCAGCGCTCCACAACTTGATCGAATCGGCAAAGGTGCCGGCTTGTTCGCGGATCGGGGCCATCTGCCCGGTGTTCTCGGCGTACTTGAACGCGGTGTGCGGGATCTTCTCGCGCGCGAGCACCGCCTGCAGCATCGGGCGCTCGAGCAGCGCCGGGTCGCAGAACGAGGGGGCGGCGAAAATCACTCCCTCGGCGCCGCTCCTGCGCACCGATTCGACCAGGAACCGGCCCTTGTCCTCGCGCTTCTCGTCGTACTTCGAGGACGTCGAGGCCGAGCGGTGCAGGAAGGCCTTGGACAGCTCCTCGAGCGGATTGCCGACCGTCGGCAGGTCGTCGAGCAGCCAGCGCAGCGCCAGAATGTAGTCGTCGTCCACGACGTAACAGCCGGCCATCTCGATCGAGCGGATCAGGTTGAGCGGCGGTTGCTCGCAGAATGAGCCGGTCAGCACGACACGGGCGTTATCGCGCCTCGGTCGCTCGACGGCGTCGGTGGCGGCGATGTAGTTGCGCACCAGAACCGTGTGCTCCTCGGGCGGCAGCACCATGCCCGCGCGCAGCAGCAGATACACCTCGGAAGTGGGCGCCTGCCAGGGCTTGGCCATCCGATAGGCGTAGAGCTCGCGCACGGCGCGGCGATTGTCGTTGTACACGGCGATCGAGGCGCGTAGCGCCTCGTCGGTAACGGGCTTGCCGCCGAGCGCGCCCAGGTCGTCGCACAGCGTCCGCATCTCGTGGATGTAGAACTCTCCGCCCACGTCGTCGCGATAGTTCTGGGGCACGTCGACGTACTTGACGTACTTGTCCTTGAACATCACCTGCCACATGCCGGAGAGATTGCGGATGACGTCGCAGATCGACGGAAACAGCATGCCGTCGAGGCAATCGAGCCGCCCGGTGAGCCCCATTTCCAGCGTCGATCGAGGTATGCGGCAGATGTAGCTCTGGTAGTAGGCATCGCCCTGGATGACCTCGAGCTGGTCGCCGCCTCCCAGGATGCCGACCGGCAGCATGCCGGCCGCGTGAATGATTTCGCACGGCACGTACACGGGCATATAGCCGATCGCCTTGCGGCCGGGAGCGGCGGCTTTCCAGGCTTTCACGGCCTCGAAGTGCAGATCTTCGTAGAGCGCCTGGCAGCGTTGCACGATGGCTTGTGCGGATTCGCTCATGGGTTCTCCCTCAACAATGTTCCCAGCGTGGCGCACGCTTGGCGAGGAAAGCGGCGAGGCCCTCGTTCGCGTCGCGTGTCTTCATCAGACGCTCGAGATAAAGGCGCTCGACGTCGGCGAGCCGCCGCCGCAGCTCCTCGAGGTAACCGCCCCGGGCCGCCGTCACGGCACAACCGAGCGCAGCCGCGCTCTTTCCCGCGAAATGCTGATCGAAATATTCGAGTGCGGCGATCTGGGGATCAGCGGCAACCGTTTGCACGAGTCCAAGCGTCTTCGCTTCCATTGCATCGATGCTGCGCCCGGACAACAGCAGCTCCTCCGCCGCCGCCTGGCCGATGCGTGGCGGCAGAAGACACGAGGCTGCGGGCGCGAAAACGCCGAGCTGGATTTCCGGCTGCCCGAGCTTTGCATCGCTCCCGGCGAATATCAGGCTGCCGCCCATGGCGACCTCGAGGCCGCCGCCGAGGCACCGTCCCTGCACTGCGACCATGATGGGCCCCGGCCACTCGAGCATCTGCAGGATGAGTGCGTGGAGTTTCCCGAGCATGTCAGCGCAACGTCCGGGCAGGTGCTCCTGGACGCTCGCGCCAAATGAGAAATGCGAGCCCTCCGCGTCGAGCAACGCAGCGACCAGGCCGCGGCCGGGGGGATGCGCCGTAAACGCGGCCGATAGTGCCGCGATCATCGCCTGGTCGATGATGTTGGCCTGGGGTCGCGCAAGCCGCAATCGCAGCAGCGCGCCGTCGCGTTCCAGCCAGACCTTGAGTGGCGAGTCTGTCACTGCTTGCGTCCCGGCTGGATTCGGTCAGTGAGCTCGTGCGACCAGCCTTCGCCGCGCGCGATCGCCTGGCGCAGCGCGATGAAGTCGACCTCGCGATCATCCTTCGTGCCCTCGTTGAACGCACGAAAACCTGCGCGTCCCTCCGTTATCATGTTAAGGGCCAGCCAGGCTCGGTGGTCCTCCTTGTTGCGATTCCACGCCTCGAGCTTCGGCTTGCGCAGCTGCTCGATGGTCTTGGTCGTGCAATCTGGAAAAGTGACGAGCAACTTCGCGCATAACTCCTCGACCTTGCGATCGAGCAGCGACAGGTCCACGGCTCCGCGCGCGAGCAGCGCCTTGCCGTCGCGCGCCGCATCCCCGGTCTTGAAGTCCCCGAACACGATGCGCCCATATTCGTCGGTGAAGCGCTGGGTCTCCACCAGCGGGTTCGCGATGAAGCGGTCGTCCACCCGAAGCGCCGGAACGATGTCCGTGAGCATTCCCCAGAGATACGCCTTGTGCGCCGAGAACGGCTCGCACAGCACGCAGGCAGCCATCGCCCTTTCGGCGCCGATCACCGGTGGCAGAAAGTCCGTCGCCCCGCCGATCGGCGCGGACCCGTGCTTGGGGCCCGCCTGGCCGAAGCGCGCCAGATCCTGGGCGATGGAGAAATCGCAGGCCATGCCAATCTCCTGTCCCCCGCCGACGCGCAGGCCATTGACCCGGCAAATCACCGGCTTGTCGCAGGCGAGGATGGACGACACCATGTCGTTGAAAAGGCGCATGTACTGGCGATATTCCTGCGCCCGGCCCGCGTAGTATTCCGCGTATTCCTTGGTGTTGCCGCCGCTGCAGAAGGCCTTGTCGCCCGCCGCCGCGAACACGACCGCGTTGACGTCGCGCGCGCTCGACGCCGCGCGGAACGCCAGGATGAGGCCCTTCACCATGTCGGTCGTGTAGGAGTTGAACTGGCCGGCGTTATCCAGCCAGATCCAGGCGTTATAGAGGCCCTCCGCGACACGCCCATCCGGGGCCTTCGCCGGGCGCTTTTCGTAGCGGATGCCCGGCGCGCCCGGACTGTCGACGAGATCGTGGCCTTTCAGCATGGGCGGAGCTTTCATGTTGTCGCCCTCATCGCGCAGTACATCTTGACGAGCGGACGCTAATAATGGTATTAAGGTACCAGATTACTTTATTGCCGTCAATGCCGCCATGACCGTCCCTTCCGAATCTGCGCGCACCACCGGGCCTTCGGATATTTCCATTGCCCTGACGGGCAGTGGCGGGGCCGGCGTCATGACTGCGGGGAACCTCCTGCTCGAAGCCGCGGCCCGCGCCGGTTGGTACGGCCTGATGGTTCGCTCGAGCGGGCCGCAGATTCGCGGCGGCGAGGCGGCCGCCCTGCTGCGCATCGCGACACATCCGGTCGAATGCCTGAGCGATCGCTTCGATGTCCTGATCGGCGTCGACTGGCAGAACGTGCACCGCTTCGCCCAGGAAATTCCCGTCGATACGGCGAGCCTGCTGGTCGGGGACCCCGATCAGGGCGAGCCGCCGGAGGTCTTCGTGAAGCGCGGCGCGCAGCTGGCCCAGGTGCCGTTCAAGAAGACCGCCAAGGCGATCCCGGGGAGCTGGCCGAACATGATCATGCTCGGCGTCGCCGCATCGCTCGCGGGCCTGCCGGCAGAGGCTGTCGAACAGGTCGTGCGCAAGGCCAACAAAGGCAGCGGCGATGCGCTTGCAGCGAATCTCGCCGCGGTCACGGCAGGGTTCACCGCCGCGCGCAACCTGTCCTTTGCAGGCAGCCTCGGCGGAGCACGACGCACCGAGCACCCCCGATGGCTCATCACCGGAAACCAGGCTGCGGGCTACGGCGCACTCCGCGGCGGCGTGCGATTCGTGGCGGCTTATCCGATCACGCCGGCGACTGAAGTGCTCGAGTGGCTCGCGCCGATGCTCACTGAGATCGGCGGTGCGCTGGTCCAGGCCGAGGACGAGCTCGCATCGATCAACATGATCATCGGCGCCTCGTTCGGCGGCGTGCCATCGCTCACCGCCACCGCAGGACCCGGCCTCTCGCTGATGACCGAGGCCATCGGCCTCGCCGTGTCCGCTGAAGTACCCGTTGTCATACTCGACGTGATGCGCGGCGGTCCCTCGACCGGAATCCCGGCCAAGGGTGAGCAGAGCGACCTCAACATCGCGCTCAACGGACTGCACGGCGATGCACCGCACGTCGTCGTCGCACCCAACTCCATTGCCGACTGCCTGAGCACAACGCAGTGGGCCGTGCACCTCGCCGAACAGCTGCAGGTCCCGGCGATCGTTCTCTCGGACCAATTCCTCGGGCAGACGCGCTCGGTGATCGATCGCCCCGCCGACGTGCAATTCATGGGCGCCCGCTCGGTGCTCGAAGCCGGCGTCCAGGGCTACAACCGCTACGCATTGACCGAGAGCGGCGTCTCTCCCATGGCGATCCCCGGCACCCCCGATGCCGCCTACACGGCCGACGGCCTCGAGCACAACGAGCGCGGCGTCCCTTCGAGCCAGTCGACGGACCACAGCGCACAGCTCGACAAGCGGCAGCGCAAGCTTCTCGGATTTGAATTCGGCAGCCACTGGGCCGAGATCGAGGGAGATGGCGACGCCGACATCGCCATCCTCACGTTCGGCTCGTGCACCGGGCCGGCGCGTGAAGCGCTGTCACGCCTTACCGCCCAGGGTATTCGCGCACGCCTGATATCGCTGCGACTGCTTGCGCCGGCGCAGCCCGAGCGACTCGCCGCTGCACTTGCCGGGGCAAAGCGCGTGCTGGTCGTGGAACAGAATCACAGTGGGCAATTCCTTCGCCACCTGCGCGCCGACTCCGATCTTCCCGGCGAGGTGCGGAGCCTGCGCCACCCGGGACCGTTGCCGATCCGCGCCGCTGAGATCTGCCGCGAGATCACCGAATGGAAGGCCGCATGAATACCGCCAGCCCCGCCGCCGTGCCGTGCACGCCGCAGACATTCAAGTCGGACACGAAGCCCATCTGGTGCCCGGGCTGCGGCGACTACTCCGTGCTCTCCTCGCTCACCAAGGCCCTCGCGATGCTCGACCTGAGGCCGGAGAACGTCGTCGTCGTCTCCGGAATCGGCTGCTCATCGCGCATTCCCGCCTACACCACCTGCTACGGGTTTCATGGCGTGCACGGCCGTGCACTGCCCGCCGCCACGGGGCTCAAGGTGGCGCGGCCCGATCTCACCGTCGTCGCCGCGGGCGGAGATGGAGATGGCTATTCGATCGGTGGAAATCACTTCCTGCACGCCTGCCGGCGCAACGTGGACCTGACGTACATCGTCATGGACAACCACGTGTACGGCATGACCAAGGGCCAGCCGTCTCCCACGACCGAGCCCGACTGGGACTCGAAGCTCGCGCCGGGCGGCACGCGGATGCGCACCTTTCATCCGATGGTGATCGCGCTCGCCGCAGGCGCCAATTTCGTCGCGCGCGCCTTCTCGGGCGATCCGAACGGAACGGCGAAGATCATCGCCGACGCGATCCGCAATCCCGGCTTCTCGTTCGTCGAGATCTTGAGTCCCTGCGTCACACTGCGGCCGGAGCAGCGCGAATGGAAGACGCAGGTGCACGCCGCGCCCGTCGGCACCACCGACGATCCCGCGCGGGCTGCGCGACGGATCATGACCGACGACGGCTTCAACATCGGCGTGCTGTACGCCGGCACCCGCCCTCCGTACCACGCCGTGGTGGGCGTAGGGACCAGGCGAGTGGATGATCTCGAGACGGAGTTCGCCCTATGAAGGCGCAAAAGACCAGGAAACCATCCGCGCGCGACGAGGAAACCGAGTTCCTGACGCGTGCCTGGGCCATGGAGGTCGAAGCCGTCGAGCGCTACTCGACACTCGCCGACACCATGGAAGAGCACAATAACCCGGAAGTGGCCGAGCTCTTTCGCAAGCTCGCGCGCATCGAGCAGCTGCACGCCGACGGCCTCGAGGAGCACAACCGCTCATTACGTCCACAGGAAGCGTTGGCCGCCGGCAAGGCCCTGTGGGAGACGAGCACGGGACCGGAGACGGCCGATCCGGCCGAGCTGCACTACCGCATGCAGCCCTACCACGCGCTGCAGATCGCGCTTGCCGGCGAGCAGCGAGCCCACCAGTTCTTCGTGAAAGCGGCCCGGGCCGCCAAGTCCGCCCATTTGCGCAAGACCGCGCTCGAGATGGCGGCCGAGGAAGCCGAGCACGTGCAACTGATCGAGGACTGGATCAGCCGCACGCCGAAGCCGGACGCCAACTGGGCCTACGATCCGGATCCGCCGGGCAGCGGGGATTGATCGAACGGCCGGAAGATTATCGGGGCGCCAGCGCCTTCTTGAGAAACGGCTCGAGACGCAGCGGCGGACGGCCGAGGAAACCCTCGAGCGCCGGCGAAGTCGCGTCGAATTCCCCGGCCCGAATCGCGTCCGCCATTCCCAACGACATTGCAATGGCCGGTGCAGGCAGTCCCCGAGCTTCCAGCCTCTTGCGCAGCGCCTCCGGCGTTGCCTCCGTGCAGCTCACTGCCTTGCCAGTGGCTTTGCCGAGCCCCGTCGCTACGTCGGCCATGCTGTAGGGCGCGAAGCTCACGGTGATCTCGTACTCCCGGTTCGCGTGCTCGCCCTTCGTCAGGACTGTGGCAAGCGCCTCGGCAATGTCGTCGCGCGCAATGAAGCCGATTCGACCGGCACCGGCTGCGTGCGTCAGCGTGCCGGTCTCGATCGCCTCCCCAAACATGAAGGGAACGATGTCGAGATACAGGTTATTGCGGAAGAACGTGTATGCGATGCCGCTCTCGCGGATCAGCGCCTCGGTCTGGAAATGTCCGGGGGACGCTGCGAACTTCGCGGTCGGCGAAGGGCTGACAACGCTCGTGTAGAGGATGTGCTTGACGCCGGCGGCGCGCGCCGCCTTGACGACGTTGCGATGATGCAGCAGGCGCTCCTCGCCAAGGGCGCTGGTCGAGATGAACAGAAGCTTGTCGACGCCGCGAAAAGCGCTCTCGAGCGAGGCCGGATCGGTGTAGTCGCCGCGCCTCACCTGTACGTCGCCGCCGGCGAGGTCCGCGACCTTGGCCGGATCGCGCACGACTGCCACGATGCTGGTCGCCGGAACGCTTCGATCCAGCAGAAATGTGATGGTCGCGCGCCCGAGCTTTCCGGACGCGCCAGTCACCGCGATGAGCGCCATGTCGTTCTCCTTCTCAGGACTTCTTCGAATCCGCCGCACGCTGGCCGGGCACGCCGCGCCGCATGCGCTTCTCGAGCTCCGGATCATCCTCGGGCCGCGCAAGCGCGGCCATCACCTTCGCGTGAATGTCATTCAGTGTGTCCCGGAACTCCGGATAGGGCAGTACGTAGAATTCGTTGTTGCGGACCGCCTTCAGAACGTGCTCGGCGAGAGTCGTCGGCTCGAGTCCCACCGAGATGACGTCCTTGAGGCGCTTGAACACTTCCGGGTCGGCACCGTAGTAGCCGGTCGCGTGGTACTTCTCCGGCCGCGTGAGCATCGCTTCGTGGATGTTGGTGTTCACCGCGCCGGGACACAGCATCGAGACTCCGACTTTCGTCTGCGCCAGATCGAGGTGCAAGCACTCCGACAGGCCGCGCACGGCCATCTTGGTCGTGCAGTAGATGCCGGTGCCGGGCAGCGCGACGAACGCCGACATCGATGCCGTATTCACGATGTGGGCCTCGAGGCCGCTCGCGATCATCCGTGGCAGGAACGTCTGTATGCCGTTTATCATGCCCCGCAGATTGACGTCGATCTGCCAGTCCCAGTCGTCGTAGGTCGCCTGCTGCAGCGGGCCGAACTGGCTGACGCCCGCGGTATTGCAGAGGAGCTGGACCGGGCCGAACACCCGCTCGGCCTCATCCGCGGCGCGCGCGTATGCCTGCCGATCGGTGATGTCGAGGCGTATCGGATGGACCTGGGCCCCCGGCTGCTTGCGAAAATACGCCATCGCTTCGTCCAGGTGATCCTGACGAATATCGGCGATGACGACCTTCATCCCCTCGCGGGCGAATACTTTCGCCTGGCCCAGTGCGACGCCGCTTCCGCCACCCGTGATGAATGCCACTTTACCTGCAAGCTCTTTCATCGATCCCCCCTTCTATGGATGCGATATGTGTCTGATGCGAATTCCGGGAGCGCGTGCAACTCACAGTGTTGGGCGTTCGTCAGTGCGGCTCGTTAGCTCAGCCAGTGTGTTGCTCAGTTCCAGAGGATTCGGCGGCTTGCTGAGGACCCGGTCGACGTCCGGAGGAATCTCGCCTTCCGTCACGATCCGCTGACCCCAACCGGTCAGCAGGATGATCGGCACCGTCGGTGCCAGCGCCTTGATAGCGTTCGCGACTTTGCGCCCATCGACGCGTGGCATGCCGAGGTCCGTAATCACGGCGTCGAACGCTCTGCCGGCCCGGTGCGCCGCGCAGAAGTCGTCGATGCCGGCCTGCCCACCCCGGCAAACGCTCAACAGGTGGCCATCGGCTTCCAGCGTATCGCGGAGCGATTTGAGCAGCACGGGATCGTCATCGACGATGAGGATGCGCAGCTTCGCGGGAGTCGCCGCAGGCGCGACCGTCAGCGAGTCCCCCGCCACTGCCGCGGCCGCCACCGGAAAAGCGAGGGACATCGTCGTGCCTCGACCCGCTGCGCTCGCGATCTGCAGTTCGGCCGCGTGGCGTTGCGCGACGCCGTAGACCATCGCAAGTCCAAGCCCGGTGCCGCGCTCGCCTTTGGTCGTGAAGAAGGGCTCGAGGCACCGGCGACGGGTCTCCTCGTCCATACCGATGCCCGTATCGCAGATCTCGACGCAAACCCGGGCCGGGCCCCGCATTTTCGCCGGCAGCGACGCATGGTCATCCACGACTCGAGTGCGCAATGTCAGCGTTCC
>Ga0153915_10002609_pt1 | contig 16413 bp, 16 predicted proteins | sample Opewatmetagenome_2_FD_107003 | JGI IMG/M metagenome (GOLD analysis project Ga0153915, IMG submission 107003) | Freshwater wetland microbial communities from Ohio, USA - Open water 3 Core 3 Depth 3 metaG | ecosystem: Environmental > Aquatic > Freshwater > Wetlands | place: USA: Ohio, Lake Erie...
CCCATCGCCCGCCGCGTCGAGGACTCGGTCGTGCGCGACGGCGTGTTCGGGCGGATGCTGCTGCGGCGCGGCCGCGGCTACGCCCCGGGCGCGGTGGCCACGTTGCCCACCGGCCGTCCGATGCTGGCGCTCGGCGCCGATCTCAAGAATGCCCTGACGCTCGTCGTGGATGGCCAGGCGTTCGTGAGCCAGTTCATCGGGGATCTGGACGACCTGTCGGCGTTCGCCGCCTTCGAGCAGACGATCGCCGACCTGCTCGCCATGTACCATGTGGATTCGGCCGAGCTGGTGGTGGTACGGGACGCCCACCCGCAGTACCGCTCGACGGCCCAGGCGGAGCGTATCGCGGCCGCCGAGCAGGTTGCGGTCCAGCATCACCGGGCGCACGTCGCGTCGGTGCTCGCCGAGCGTGGCGCGTGGCGCGAGCGAGTGCTGGGCGTGAGCTGCGACGGCACCGGCTACGGCGACGACGGCGCGATTTGGGGCGGGGAGATCTTCGCGGGGAGCGTCGCGGAGGGATTCGAGCGCGTCGCCCATCTTCGGAGTTGCGACCTGGTGGGCGGCGACGCGGCCGCCAAACACCCGGTGCAAGCGGCCGCAGGGTTCCTGCATCAGGTAGACGGCCTGCCCGACCTCGAAGCTGCGCCATTCGACTTCCCGACCCGCTACCGCGACGTCGTCCGCATCCTGGAGGGTGGGATCCGGGTGTTTCCCACTACGTCACTCGGCCGGCTGTTCGATGCGGCCGCCGCCCTGGTGGGGTTCACCCGTCCCGTGAGCTTCGAGGGCCAGGCCGCGATCTGGCTCGAGCACCTCGCGCGCTCATGCGCGCCGGTGGAGCCGTATCCCTTCCCGCTCATCGCCGGCGAGCTCGACTTCCGCCCGCTGTTGCGCGCCGTGGTGGAAGACCGCCGGCACGCCCGCCCGGCGCCGGAGGTCGCGCGGGCGTTTCAGGCGGGAGTGGCGCTCGGCCTCGCGCAGGCGTGCGTCGCGCTGGGCCGCGTGCACGACATCAGGACGGTCGTCGTGTCGGGGGGCGTCTTCCAAAACGAGCTGCTGTTGCGCGATCTCAAGCGATCGCTCGAACAGGAAGCCCTGCAGGTCTGGACCAACCACATCGTGCCGCCCAACGACGGCGGCATCAGCCTGGGACAGGCGGCGCTCGCCGCGCTCCGTTGACTCGGGTCAGCGGCGCGTGGTGCGCCGCCACACATAGGGCAGATGTTCGAGCCGGATCAGCGGCTGCGGTGACGGGATGTAGCGGAAATCGAGCGCCGTCGGGCCTTCTCGGTCCTGATACTCGACGTGGTACAACACGAACAGGCCGCTCGTCGCACGGCGCACGCTGAGGACGCGGTGCACCGTGAAATGGGTGTCGTCGGTGTGCAGGATGACCGACGCACGGGTGAACTCGAGCGCCCGGTCTTCGTACCCCGGGGCTGCCGTCACCCACACCCCGACCACTTCCGCCGGCGTTCCGGTCGAGCCGAACCCCATCGCTCGGGAGATCGCGCGCCCGGCCGGGACCGCGAGCACGACGGCCAGCACCGCCGCCAACACCAGGGCTCGCCGCCGCCGCGGCGTCCGGAGGGGAAGCCCGCGAATCCAGTAGCCATGCAGCGGCCGCTGATCACCCGCGCGCCGCGGCGCGATCCGACGGTCTCCCCGACGCCGCTCTATCACTGGCGGTCCACTGACTTTCGATCCAGGGCGCGGCGCACCGCCGTGGCCAGATCGCGCGGATTTGCCGGCTTTTGCAGCAGGTCACGGATCCCCAGAGCGCGGCGCGCGGCGGCATCCGGCACCTCGGCGAACCCGGACGTCAGGATGATGGGGAGGTCGGGCCGCAGCGCGTGCACCGCCTCCGCCAGCTGCATGCCCGTGAGGTTCGGCATCGTCTGATCGGTCAGGAGGAGGTCGAACTGCTCCGGGTCGACGCGCAGCAGGGCCAGCGCGTCGGAGCTCGAGGTGCACGTCGTGACCCGGTAGCCCGAACGCTCCAACACCCGTTGGGTCACCGTCGCGACCGGGGCGTCGTCGTCCACCACCAGCACGCGCTCGTGTCCCTCGAGGTCGGCGGCGGCGGTTGCCGCGACGGCGGGCTCCGCCGCCGCGCTGACCGGCAGGTACACGGTGAACGTCGTGCCCCGTCCCGGCGTGCTGTCGACCTGGATCGCGCCGCCGTGCGCGGCGACGATCCCGTGGACGACGGAGAGGCCGAGCCCGGTGCCTTCCCCCGGGGGTTTGGTGGTGAAGAACGGCTCGAAGATCCGCTCCATCGTGCCCGGGTCCATCCCGTGTCCCGTGTCGCGCACGGTCAGCTGAACGTAGCGGCCGGCATCCAGCGTGGCCGGGACGTCCGCCTGGCCGGGCGCTAGATCGGTCACGGTGAGCCCGAGCTCGAGCACGCCGCCGCCACGCATCGCGTGGGCGGCGTTGGTGCACAGGTTCATGAGGACCTGGTGGATCTGGCTCGGGTCCGCCTCGATGGGCGGAATCTCCGGGTCGATGCGGCGTCGGATCTCGATCGTCGTGGGCAGCGAGGCGCGCAGCAGATGCAATGCTTCCTCAACGATCTCGTCGAGAAGCACCAGCTGGCGTCGTTGCTCGGTGCGCCGGCTGAAGAGGAGGATCTGCCGCGCCAAATCGGTGGCCCGCTGAGCCGCTCGCTGGACTTCCAGGAGATACTCCCGCGCGGGCGTCTCCGGCGCCAGCTCCGCGAGCGCCAGATGGAGATAGCCGATGACGGCGGCGAGAATGTTGTTGAAATCGTGGGCGATGCCGCCCGCCAGCGTTCCGATCGTCTCGAGCTTCTGTGCCTGGCGCAGCTGGGCCTCGAGATTGGCGCGCTCCGCTTCCGCGCGCTTGCGGTCGGAAATGTCCCGCACGAAGCTCGTGAACACCGACCGTTCGCCGAGCCGCGCTTCACCGGTCGAGAGTTGGATCGACACCGTATCACCATGCTTGCGCCTGGCCTGCAACTCGCGCTCACCGGGCTCCCGGAACGGATCCCCGTCCGCGTCGTCGGAGAGCAGGTGCGCCGCCGGCCGCCCGATCAGGTCCTCGCGGCGGTAGTCGAACAGCCGCTCTGCGGCGCGATTGACGGACTCGATCGCCCCGCCCGCGTCGGTCGTGACCACGCCCTCCGGCGCCGTCTCGAGGATGGTCCGCAGCCGGGCCTCGCTCTCGTGCAACGACGCGCTCGCCAGCTGCACCTGGGTGGCCATCGCGTTGAACGAGGATGCGAGATCCTGGAACTCGTCATGACTCGCGACCTGGACCGGATGGGAAAAGTCGAGGGCGGCCAGCCGGCGCGTGCCATCCTGCAGCTGTGCGAGCGGCTCCGTGCTGCGCCGGATGAGCCAGTACGCGAGCGCCAGGGCCAGCAGCAGCGTCAGGAGGACCGCCAGTGGGAAGGTGCGTCGGAAGTCCGCCATCGGCGCCAGGACGCTCGCGGCAGGCTGACTGACGGCGACCGTGAGCGGCGGCGCGGAGAACCGGCCGTGGAGAAACAGGGACCAGGTACTGGCCAGGAAGTCTTCGCCGGCGCGACGCCAGGTCCGCAACGGGAATCCGTTCGCGGCGCTCGATGGCGGAGCCGCGAGCAATGGGGGTGGCACGCCCGCTGGACAGTAGAGCGGCTGCCGTGCGGCGCTCAGCAGGCAGAGACTCGTTCCCGACGGCAGCACCTCGTCGGTGCGGTCGATGCTCCAGAGGGCGGAGGCCGAGACGTCGGCCCAGAGCAGGGCGGGGTGGGGAGCGCGGGGATCGACGGCCCGGACGAGCCACACGCGCGCCACATCGTGGATCACGAGCAGTGGCTCGCCCGAGCGCAGCGTCTGGAGGCCGGTGGCGGGCAGCGCCGGGGGCGGCGTCGAATCGCCCGCGATCGATCGGATCGTGCCGGCCGAGTCGGCGAGCACGAATCCCGCGATCCAGGAACGGGGCTCCTCGGCATTGGCGCTCCCGGCCGCCGACACGGCGAAGCGCGGCGCGCCGCTGCGGACCTGCGCGGCGGCTGCGCTCAGCGCGTCGTCGAGATCCGTCAGGCGCTTCATGAGGACCATGCCGGCGCCCTTGCTGATCTCGTGCAGCCGTTGCGTGGCTTGCTGGGTGAGCTGCACCGACACGCGCCGGTAGGACAGAACAGCGAGCGTCCCGATCGGGACGAACGCGCAGGCGATGAAGAGCCAGAGGATGCGGCGCGCGACGCGGGTGCGGAGGGCGGTGAACTGGAACGGCACGCGGTCGCCGACTCAGTAGTGGGCGGCGAGGCCGATGAAGCCCCCGTCGTTGGCACGGATCACGTCGTCGACGCTCACCTTGGCGGTGAGGGGCGACTGACTCTGCCCGTCCTTCCCCATGCTGTACAGGTCATAGGTCGAGTTGAGCGGCACGAGAAACCGGTCCTTGCGGGCCTGGCCGGCGATTCCCTTGGTGGGATCGAACTTCACGTAGACATAGGGATGCCTCCACGGGTCGAGGTAGCCGGCACGCCCGATGCCGGCGAGCGAGCCGGGCAGGGAATCGTCGCCGGCCTCGAATCCGGCGATCTCGACCTGGATCGCTTCAATGTCCCCGATGGCCTTGGCAACCCGGGCGCGCTCGATCATGTCCTGCATCTTGAGCATCGCCATCGACGAGAGAATGCCGACGATGGCGAGCACGAGCAGCAGCTCGACCAGCGTCCACCCGCCGCTTCCGGCCATCCTCTGAGGCCACCGTTTGCCCTTCATCCGCCCCGTGCTCCTCCGTGATCCCGCAGAATCATGTATCGCGGAGACGCCAACGCAAGGCGAGTCCGGTCGTTGGCGACCCCGGTGCTTCCGCCGGGCGGCGGCCGGCGTAGCTTGACAAGATGACGCGTTGTGGCACCGTCGTGCTGGCCGGCCTTCCGAACGCCGGGAAGTCGTCCCTCCTGAACGCCCTCGTGGGCGAGCCGCTGGCGATCGTGTCGCCCAAGGCGCAGTCCACGCGCGCGCCCGTAGTGGGCGTCCTGACCCGCGGGGACGACCAGTTCATTTTCACCGATCCGCCCGGCCTGCTCGTGCCCAGTTACCGGCTGCAGGAGAAGATGCGGGAGGTTGCGCTGCGCGCGGTGGCCGACACGGAAGTGATCGCCCACCTGCACCCCCTGTCGGACTTCCCGGCGCCACCGTTCGAGCAGGTCGCGGGCCTCGCCAAGCCGGCGGCCGCGCCGGTGGTGACGGTGTACACGAAGAGCGATCTCGTGCCGCCGGCGCGGCGCCCGGGCGGCGGCGCGCTGATGGTGTCCGCGGTCACGGGCGAGGGGCTGGGCGACCTGCTCGACCAGCTGGCGGTGCACCTGCCGGCCGGACCATACCACTTTCCACCCGATGAGATGGCCACCCAGCCCCTGCGGTTCTTTGCGGCCGAATACGTGCGCGAAGCGGCCTTCGATCTGCTCGAGGAAGAGCTGCCCTACAGCGTCGCCTGTGAAATTGACGAGTTCCGAGAGGACGAGCGCCCGGCGTATATTCGGGCAGTGGTGTATGTGGAGCGGGAGAGTCAGAAGGGCATCGTCATTGGCGAGGGGGGGCGCACCATCAAGGCGATCGGTCAGGCCGCGCGCGCGCGCATCGAGGCCCTGATGGGGGTGTCCGTCTACCTCGACTTGCATGTGAAGGTGCTGGGAAACTGGCGTCGCGACGACCCGGTGCTCCGGCGCCTGGGATACGCCTCATGAGCCTCGCCGTCGAGCTGCGCGAGATTCTCGTGTGCCCCAAGTGCAAAGGGCCGCTCGAGTACCGCGCGGAACCCGCCGAACAGCTGGTGTGCCATGCCTGTCGCCTGATCTATGCGGTGGAAGACGACATCCCGATCATGCTGATCGATGAGGCGAAGCCCTTCTAGCGGCGGATGGCCGGCGGCCGTCGCCTTCGTGGCGCTGTGCGCCCATCCGGCGTCTCGGCTGTACGCGCAGGATCAGCCGCTCAACTCGGGCGGCCTGTTCCTGCTGTTCCCGGTCGGGGCCCAGTCGGTGGGGATGGGACAGACGGCGGCCGCGCTCGAGGGCCACGGCGAGTCGGTGTTCCTGAATCCAGCCGGTGTCGGATCGTTGTCCTCGAACGAGTTCACCTTGCATACCGCGCATCTCGCGGCCGGGACCGCCAGCGCGCTCACCGCGTTCTTTCCGCGTCACGGCATCGGCGTGTTCGGCGCGGGCGTGTACCTCGTCGACTACGGCGATCAGGACGTCAACGACTCCTCGGGCACGACCATCGCCCGCATCGCCCCGCGCAATCTCGCCTTGCTCGCCACCTTCGCCACGCAGTTGACCGGCGCCTTCGCGCTCGGCGTCACCTACAAGCTCGTCGAGTTCCGGGTGGACTGCTCCGGGTGCCCCGCGCCCTCGGGCGGACAGGGCGTCACGCACGCGTTGGATCTCGGGGGACAGTTCAGTGTCGGCCCCGACCACGCCCTGCGGGTCGGCGTGGCGCTGCGCAACCTGGGCTTTCCGCTTCAAGTGAACAACCGGGACCAGGCCGACCCGCTGCCGACGCGACTCGTGGTGGGCGCCGCGTACCGCGTGCAGTTGCACCCCATCGCCGACGGGTCCGACGCCGACCGCTTCGATGTGCGCGTGGCCGCCGACCTGGAGAGCCCGTGGCGCGAGACCGGGAGCCCGGACGTCCGGGTCGGCATGGACGTCGGGTATCGCGAACTCGTGCGCGTGCGCGGCGGGTATGCATTCGTCCACCAGGGCCTCTCCGGTCCCAGCGTGGGACTGGGAGTGGCCACGGGCGCGATCGGCGTGGACCTGGCGCGGATGTTCATGACCGGTACCGATCTGATCGTCGCCAATCCGACGTTTCTGTCCTTCCGGGTGGTGTTCTGAAGCTGTGGGTTGCCGCCGTGGCCCTGGCGCTCGGGGGCGCGGCTCATGCCGACGCGCAGGCGCTCGACTCCAGCGTCGCCAGCGCGCGGTCGCGACTCTGGCTGCCTCCCCTGGCGTCGTTGGTCGCTCCGGGCTCGGGCCAGCTGCTGCTGGGGCGCGATCGCGGCATGGTGTATCTGGCCGCGGAAGCGTTCATCCTGTCGCGCTTCCTGCAGCTCACCCATGACGGCCGCCGCGGGGCCGAGCGCTATCGCGACCTGGCGTTCGCGGTGGCGCGGCGGGGATTCACCGAGCAGCGGCGCGACACCGTGTTCGAGTACTACGAGACCATGGAGCGCTTTGCGGCGAGCGGCGAATACAACCGCAATCCGGACCCGCTCGGTCGGGTCATCCCCGAAAGCGATCCCAGCACCTACAACGGCTCCATCTGGCTGCTGGCGCGGCGGACCTTCTGGCCGGATCCCAATAGTCCGCCGGCCCCCGGGTCCGACGCGGACCGCGCCGCGCTCAACTTCTACAGTGCGCACGCGGTCGGACCGGATTTCCGCTGGTCGTGGCGCAACGCCTCGCTCGAGCAGCAGGAGTACCGGGCGACGATCCGCTCGAGCGACGATGCGTTTCGCAGCGCCCAGAACCAGCTCGGGCTGCTGCTCGCTAATCATCTGGTGAGCGCCATCGACGCCCTGATTTCCAGCCGGCTCTCGGCCGGCCTCCGCCGGGAGGCGACGCTCGAGACGACCTGGATGGGGCGACGCCACGGTTCCCGTGTCCGGGTGACCATCGCCTTCTAGCGCGTCGCACGTTCCCCCCACATCCTCTTCCCCCATGCCCCGCCCGGACGGACGTGACTCGACCGCCTTGCGCCCCCTCGTCTTGGAGCGCGGCGCGAATCCGAACGCCGAAGGCTCCTGTCTCGTGCGGATGGGCGGCACGGTCGTGCTGTGCACGGCATCGGTCGAGGCCGGCGTCCCGGGATGGCGCAAGGGCTCCGGCCTGGGCTGGGTGACGGCCGAATACGCCATGCTGCCGCGCGCCACGCTCGAGCGCACGCCACGCGAGCGCCAGGGGGCGGGAGGACGCACGCATGAGATCCAGCGGTTGATCGGCCGCAGCCTGCGCGCCGCGCTGGCCGGATTCTCCTTTGGGGAGCACACGATCCGCATCGATTGCGACGTGTTGCAGGCGGACGGCGGTACACGGACGGCGGCGATCTCGGGCGCCGCCGTCGCGCTGGCGGACGCCTGCGCCTGGCTCGCGCGTACGGCCGGCGTGGCGAACCCGTTCCAGAGGCTCGTGGCGGGCGTGAGCGTCGGAATCGTGGCCGGCGAACCCCGACTCGACCTGTGCTACGCCGAGGACAAGGAAGCCGCGGTGGACGCGAACGTGGTGGTCGCCGAACCCGAGCGTCTCATCGAGGTCCAGGCGACGGCGGAACAGGGGACCTTCGACCGCGCGGGGCTGGACCGCCTGCTCGATTTGGCGCGGGACGGCACGCAGCGCATCTTCGCCGCGCAACGGGCCACGCTGCGGTGACCGGTCTCCGCTGGCTGCTGCTCGCCCTGCCGGTCTCCTGGGGCCTGGCATTGTTCCATGGGCCGCCGCTCGCGGTCTTCTTGGTGTCCGGCCTGGGAGTCGTTCCCCTGGCCGCCGCCATGGGAGAGGCGACCGAGGCACTCGCCCATCGCACCGGGCCGGCGGTGGGCGGACTACTGAACGCGACGTTCGGGAATGCGGCGGAGCTGATCCTCGCGATCGTGGCGTTGCGGGCCGGCCTGCTGGATCTCGTCAAAGCGTCGCTCACCGGATCGATACTCGGCAACCTGCTGCTCATCCTGGGTCTGTCCCTGGTGGCGGGAGGCGTCAAGCGCCCGGTGCTCTCCTTCAACCGGACCGCCGCCGGCATGAGCGGGGCCATGCTCCTCCTGGCGGTGGTGGGGCTCGTGATCCCGGCGTTGTTCGCCGCCACGCATCCCGGAGCGACCCGGGAGACGACGATTCACTTGTCCGAAGGGGTCGCGGTCGTACTCGGCGCCACCTATGCGGCGGGGTTGGTGTTCTCGCTGGTCACCCACCGGGAGCTGTTCGGTGTGGGGGCGCCTGGGGGCGGAGCGGGCGCTGGCGGGGTCGGGCGGGCGGTCGCCATTCTCGCCGGCGCGACGGTGCTCGTCGCGCTGCAGAGCGAGATTCTGGTTCACGCCACCGAGCAGGTGGTGCTGCATCTGGGTTGGTCCGAGTTCTTCCTAGGACTGATGATCATCCCGCTCATCGGCAACGCTGCCGAGCACGCCACGGCGGTGGTCGCCGCCCGCAAAGGGGATACGGATCTGGCGCTCACGATCGCGCTGGGCTCGAGCACGCAGGTCGCGCTGTTCGTAGCCCCGCTGCTGGTCCTGGTGGGGGTGATCGTGGGCCAGCCGATGCATCTGGTCTTCACGTCGTTCGAGATCGTCGCGCTGGGGCTCGCCGCGCTGATCGTGACCGTAATCGCCCTCGACGGGGAATCGCATTGGTTCGAGGGTGCCCAGCTGCTGGCGGTGTACGCCATTCTGGCGATCGCCGCGTGGTTCATTTGACACACGAGCGTACGCGGCGTAAGTTTAGGCGCGCTCGACCCTTACGCGAGGTGCCGGTTGCGGACGCGCCCCACGATTCTCTTCTTTTCCGCGGCTGGCCGTCCCGTTCCGGACTTCGTGGCGCGTTGGATGCGGAGCAGCGGGAAGACGCTGGTCCCGGTGCACGACCCCGCCGAGCTCGAGCAGATGGTGCTGCGCGCGCTCCCCTCCCTGGTGCTCGTGGACACGGACTCGACTGGGACGCAAGGGTTGGAGTTGTGCCGCCGTCTGAAGATGGACCCCTTCACGGCGATCGCCCCGCTCGTCGCGGTGGCGGGGCGGCACACGACGGAACGGGTCATGGAGTGGTTCGCGGCGGGCGCGGACGAGGTCGTGACCCCGTTGTTCGAGCCCAGCGAGCAGGCGAGCCGGCTCGACGCGCTCTTGACCCGGACCGCGCGAGATGTCGCCGTGAACCCTTCGACCCGGCTGCCGGGGACGACGGAAATCGAGCGCGACATCCGGCGGCGGATGGAGAACGGCGAGCGGTTCGCCGTCTGCTACGCCGACCTCGACCATTTCAAGGAATACAACGACCGCTACAGCTATTACGACGGGGACCGGGTCATCTACCTGGTGTCGCGGATCCTGCACGATGTGGTGAAGGGCATGGTCGAGCGCCGGGGGTTCGTGGGGCACATCGGGGGCGACGACTTCATCTTCAACATCCCCGTGCCCGATATCTCGGAGGTCTGCACCGAGGTGCTCTCGGTGTTCGACACGCTGATCCCGTTTCAGTACAATGAGCAGGACCGGCGGGCAGGGTACTATTTCGGGAAGGACCGGCGGGGCCAGCTGCATCGCGTCCCGCTGATGACGCTGTCCATCGGTATCGTGACCAACGAATACCGGCGGTTTGCGCATCCGGCTCAGGTGAGCGAGCTGGCGACGGAAATGAAGAGCTACGCCAAGACGCAGCCCGGGTCGGTGTTCGTCGTCGATCGCCGGCATGATCCGGAACCCGGGGCGGTGGAGCCGAACGCGAGAACGAGCGCGAGGTCGTCGCAGTGAACGTCACCTGCACGTCGTGCGAAACTATCTACCGGGTCGATCCCGCGAAGGTCCCGGCCTCCGGGGTGCGCGCGCGCTGCGCTGTGTGCGGCAATGTCTTCGCCGTCCAGCCCGACGGCGTCGGGGCGATGAGCGGTGGGATGGCGCACGCCCCCGCGGCGCCCTCCCGGCCCAGTGCGCCGGTCGCTCCGGTGTTCACACCGTCGCCCGCCGCAGCGCCCGTGCCGCCCTCGCGACCCCCGTTCGCGCCGTCGCCGCCACCCGTGACCGGACCAGTAGGGCGTCCGGCGTTCGTGGCCCCCCCCACTGCTCCGCAGCCGCGGCTTCCAGAACGGGCCCCGATCGTGAGTGCTCCGGCAGCGCCACCCGTGCCACCGCCGGCGGTCACCGCCCCGCCGATGGCACCGCCCATGGCGCCCCAGCGGCCGTTCGCGCCGCCCATGACGCCGCCCGTCGTCCGGCCGCCGCTCGTCGCGCCGCCCGCGGTGCGCGCGCCATCGGTGGCGCCGCCGCCGGCCGCGCCGTTGCCGCCCGCTCCGCCAGTCGCCCCGGTCGCTCCATCGATACCCGTCGCTCCCCGGACGACGTCGCCCAGCAGCGCGCCCACGATGCCGCCGATGCCGCGTTTCTCACAGCCGACCGCGCCGCGCCCGGTTCCGTTCGGCTCGGTGCCGATAGCGCCGCCATCCCCGCCAGCCGTCCCGGCGGCGCCGCCGGCGGCACCCCCCGAGCCGCGCAAGACCGGGCCGCTGCGCCCGGTGAATCCGTTCCTGGTCCAAGATCCGAAGCAGAAGGCGCGCCGGTTGGCCCGGGCGCTGATTTCCGACATGCTCGTCTACCACCCCGAGAAGCGGCAGCAGGGGATCCGGGACGGGACCTTGCCGTTGTTGTTCAAGGACGAAATCGAGAAGAGCTGGTTGGAGTACGTCGAGCAGGTGGGCCGGGACATGGCCGACACCACGCCCTTCTGGAACGAGGCCCTGAACGAGATCCTGGCGGGGGGAAAGAAGCTCTTTTAGCAGGCCTGGCCGCCCGGCGGGGTAGAGAAAACGGGGCTCACCCTCGATATTCCCGGCAAGTCAGAGCCGCTCCCCGGCGAGAACGGGGGGCGGCTCATCTCGTAACCGCCCATGCAACGCAAGGATCATCCGTGGCTTTGACCGATCGATTCGTCGAGTTCGACCGCCGGCTCCAGGAACTGCGGAGCTTTCTTTGACGTCGACACCAAGACCGCCCGGCTGACGCAGCTGGAGCAGGTCATGGCGGACGCGGGGTTGTGGAGCGACCCGGAGCGGGCCAAGAAGGTGGTCGAGGAAGTCAAGACGCTGAAGCGCTGGCTCGAGCCCTACCAGGCCCTGCGCAAGCGGGCGGACGAGGCGCACGAGCTGGCCGAGCTGCTGGACGCGGAATCGCACGTCGACCTGAGCCTGCAGCGCGGATTGGACGAGGAGGGCGACAAGATCGCCCGGGATCTGGAGGCGCTCGAGCTCCGCAATCTGTTGCGCGGGCCCGACGACGGGCGAGACGCGCTGCTGCACATCCACCCCGGGGCGGGGGGGACCGAATCGCAGGACTGGGCGGAGATGCTCGTGCGCATGTACACGCGCTGGGCGGAGCGGCGCGGCTTCACGGTCGAGCTGCTCGATCTCGAGCCCGGGGAAGAAGCGGGAATCAAGCGGGCCGAGATGGAAATCCGCGGGCAGTATGCCTACGGCCTGTTGCGGGCGGAGATCGGCGTGCACCGGCTCGTCCGCATCTCCCCGTTCGACGCCCAGTCACGCCGCCACACCTCGTTCGCGTCCGTCTTCGTCTATCCCGTGGTCGATGAGGACATCGAGATCGACATCAAGGAGGACGACCTGCGGATCGACGTGTATCGCGCGTCGGGCAAGGGGGGCCAGCACGTCAACAAGACGTCGTCCGCGGTGCGCATCACCCATTTGCCGACCGGCATCGTGGTGGCGTGCCAGAACGAGCGCAGCCAGTTCAAGAACAAAGCGACGGCGCTCAAGATGTTGAAGGCCCGGCTCTACGAGCGCGCCGTCGAGGAGCAGGCGGCGAAGAAGGCCGAGGTGGACAAGCAGAAGACCGACATCGCGTGGGGGAATCAGATCCGGTCCTACGTGTTCCAGCCCTACACGATGGTCAACGATCATCGCACGGAAATGAAGGTGGGAGACGTGCAGAAGGTGATGGATGGCGACCTCGACCAGTTCATCGAGGCGTACCTGAAGCGCTTCGGGAGCAAGGCGGCGTGACGGGAGGGGGGCCGGAGGCGGCGCGGCGCGACAAGCTGGCCGAGCTGGTGCGGCGCGGTGTCGCCCCGTTCGCCTACGAGTTCGCGCGCACCGGTGCCGCCCAGGAGGCCTTGGACGGCTACCGGGAGGGGGACGAGACCGTCCACCGCCTCGCCGGACGGCTCGGCCCCGCGCGCTCGCACGGCAAGACGACCTTCGCCCACCTCGAGGACGTGTCCGGCCGGATTCAGGTGTACTTCAAGCGGGACCACATGGGCGCCGACGCGTACGAGATCGTCGGCCTGCTCGACCAGGACGACGTGGTCGGCGTGGAGGGGCCGTTGTTCCGCACGCGGACGGGCGAAGTCACGGTGCGCGTGGACCGGCTGACGGTGCTCACCAAGTCGTTGCGGGCGCTGCCGCGCGGCAAGCTGGACGAGCAGGGCGTGCTGCACGGGGCGCTGGTCGATCCCGAGCTGCGCTCGCGCCAGCGCTATGCCGATCTCGCGGTGCACCCCGAGGTCCGAGCGGTGTTCCAGCTGCGGGCGCGGGCGGTGGCGTTCATCCGCCGGTTCCTCGACGCGCGGGGCTATTTGGAAGTGGAGACCCCGGTGCTCCAGCCACAGTACGGCGGCGCCGCCGCGCGGCCGTTTACGACCCGCTACGAGGCGCTGGATACCACCGTCTACCTGCGGATCGCCGACGAGCTGTATCTCAAACGCTGTATCGTGGGCGGGTTCGAGAAGGTGTACGAGATCGGGCACGACTTCCGCAACGAAGGGCTCGATCGCTGGCACAACCCGGAATTCACGATGGTGGAGTGGTACGAGGCCTACGCCGACTACCGCCACATGGCCGACCTCACCGAAGCGATGCTCGCCGGTCTCGTCGCAGACCTGTTCGGCGCTCCGGCGCTCGAGCGGCACGGGACCACGCTGTCGTTCGCGCGGCCGTTCGCGCGCAGGGACTTCAACGCCCTGGTGCGGGACACGGCCGGGGTCGAGCTGCCGGGCGCGGGCGAGCCGGAGCTGCGGGCCGCCCTGCGGCGCCGCAGCGTCTCGGAGGCCGACGCGCTCTCGGGCGCCAAGCTGCTGGACGAGGTATTCAAGACGTTTGTGGAGCCCACCCTGGTGCAGCCGACCTTCGTGCTCGACTATCCCGTCGCCCTCTCGCCGCTCGCCAAGCGCAAGCGGGACGACGCGACCCGGGTGGAGCGCTGGGAGCTCTTCATTCTGGGCCGGGAGTTCGCCAACGCCTTCAGCGAGCTGAACGATCCCGAGGAGCAGCGGCGGCGCTTCGAGGAGCAGGCGCGCTTTCGCGCCGCCGGGGACACGGAGGCACAGCCGCTGGATGAAGACTTCCTGCGGGCGTTGGAGTATGGCATGCCCCCCACCGGCGGCGTGGGCCTGGGGCTCGACCGGCTGATGATGATGCTCGCCGACCGGCCGACCATCCGCGACGTCATCCTCTTTCCCATGCTGCGGCCCGAATGAACCTGCGCGATGCCATCTTCGTCGCCGTCGGCGCGCTGCTGTTGGTCGCGGTGGTCGTGTTCGTTCGTGCGAACTGGCCGTCGCGTCTCGAGGCGCGGATCGCCTTGCGCTACCTGCGCAGCCGGCGGTCGTCTCGCCTGCTGTCGTTGATCACCGTCATCGCCACCGGCGGCGTGATCGTCGGCGTCACGGCGTTGATCCTGGTGCTCGGCGTCATGAACGGGATGCAGGCGGACCTGCGCGACAAGATCCTGGTGGCCAGTCCGCACCTGCGCGTCCTCACCTTCGGCGAAGGCCTACGGCTCGACGACTGGCAGACCGCGCTGGCGCAGGTGCGCCGGACGCCGGGCGTCGTCTCCGCCGCACCGTTCGTCATCACGCAGGCGGGGCTCACGGCCGGGCACGACTACGCTGAAGGGGTCGTCGTGTTCGGGATCGATCCGGATACGGGAACGCGGGCCGTGACGACCCTCGCCCGCCACTTCACCCGCGGCGATCTGCGGTTTCGCACCACACGCCCCGACGTGGAAGCGGGCATCGTCCTCGGGACGCGACTCGCCAGCAAGATGTCCGCGTTCCCGGGAGATGTGGTCACGCTGGTGGCGTTCGCGGGGACCAAGTTCAACCCGAGTCTGGGTGCCTACGTCCCGCGGTTCCACCGCTTCGAGGTGACAGGGTTGTTCGACACGGGGATGTTCGAGTACGACAACTCCTACGTCGTTATGGATCGGGCCACGGCGCAGCGCTTCGCGGGGCTCGACAGCGCGGTGACCGGTCTCGAAGTCCGGCTGGCCGATCCCTGGAACGCGCAGCGGTTCGGCAAGGATCTCGAGAATCGCCTCGGGTACCCCTACCGGGTCGTGGATTGGCAATCGCAGAACGTGTCGCTCTTCTCCGCGTTGAAGCTCGAGAAGCTGGTGCTCGCGCTCATCGTGTTCCTGATCTGCGTCGTGGCGGCGTTCAACGTCGTGGGCACGCTGACGATGGTGGTGCGCGACAAGACCCGGGAGATCGGCATTCTCCTCGCGATGGGGATGCGCGGCCGCTCGATTCGACGGATCTTCCTGGTGCAGGGCGTGCTGATCGGCCTGACCGGGACGCTGATCGGGGCCAGCTTCGGCGTGGTCATCGGCATCCTCGTGAACCGGGGGCAGCTGGTGCCGATCGATCCATCGGTCTACTTCATCGACCACCTGCCGGTGCACACCCAGCCGCTCGACGCGCTGGTGGTCGTCGCGGCGAGCCTCCTGGTGGCGACCCTGGCGCCGCTCTACCCGGCGCTGCAGGCGGCGCGACTCGACCCCGTGCCTGCGATCCGCTACGAATGACCGCTCTGCTCGAGGCCCGGGGCATCCGCAAGGTGTTCGCGGGCGGCGACGGCCGCCCGCTCGAGGTGCTGCGGGGGATCGATCTCGACGTGCACCGGGGCGAGCTGATCGCCGTGGTGGGGGCCTCGGGCGCGGGGAAGAGCACGCTGCTCCACCTGCTGGGCGCGCTGGACCGGCCCTCCGCCGGGGATGTATGGCTCGAAGGGTCGCGCTATGCCGATCTGGGACCGCCGGGTCTGGCCGAGCTGCGCAACCGCAAGCTCGGATTTGTGTTCCAGTTTCACCATCTCTTGCGCGAGTTCACCGCGTTGGAGAACGTGATGATGCCCCTGTTGATCGGGGGGGTCTCGGAGCGGGAAGCCCGCTCCCGGGCGGAGGAGAAGCTGTCGACGGTGGGGCTGGCGGGGCGGATGTCGCACCGGCCGGCCGAGCTGTCGGGGGGGGAGCAGCAGCGCTGCGCGGTGGCCCGGGCGCTGGTGCACGACCCGATCCTGCTGTTGGCGGACGAGCCGTCGGGGAACCTGGATCACACCTCGAGCGAGCGCCTCCACGAGCTGCTGTTCCGTCTCGCCCGCGAATTCGAAACGGCGGTCGTGATCGTCACGCACAACCGCCAGCTCGCCGCCCGGGCGGACCGGATCCTGTGGCTCGAGGACGGGCGGCTCGTGACCGTGCGATCGGTGGATGCGATACCCTGATGCGCTGTGACAACTGCAAGGAACGCGACGCGGTCATCAATCTGACGCAGGTGGAGCACGACTCCAAGGTCACGCTTCATCTGTGCGAGCAGTGCGCCCAGGAAAAGGGGATCGAGACCGGCACTACGGTCCTCAAGTCCACCCTGGGGACGTTCCTCTCGGCGATGGGGAAGGG
>Ga0153915_10002610_pt1 | contig 16411 bp, 17 predicted proteins | sample Opewatmetagenome_2_FD_107003 | JGI IMG/M metagenome (GOLD analysis project Ga0153915, IMG submission 107003) | Freshwater wetland microbial communities from Ohio, USA - Open water 3 Core 3 Depth 3 metaG | ecosystem: Environmental > Aquatic > Freshwater > Wetlands | place: USA: Ohio, Lake Erie...
CACGCTCTCCGTGCCGACGGTGGCGGCGTTCAGGCTCTCCGTCGTCAGGTACGTCGGCTCACGCCACGCGAACCCGGTGTTCTGCTCGACGGGGATCTCACCCGCCTGCTGGCCGGTCGTGCGGCCGCGCATCCGGAGCACCTGCGCCCGGTCGGCGCTGAACATCGCCTCGAAGACGACCGTGTCCGGCTTGTCCGCCAGCGTGTACCACTTCACGCGCCACCATTCCTTGCCGTCCGCCAGCTTGGTCAGGAACGCGCGCTCCATCCGCTGCCGGTTCCCTCCCGACTCGAACTCGAAGCTGACCCACTGGCCGGTCTGGAGGTCCGCGCCGGGCACCCAGTAGCCGCCCGAGTTGAAGCCGAGCGTGAACATCCAGTTGGCGTAGTAGGTCATCATCTGCGGCCCCGCCAGGCCGCTGGGCGCCCCCGGAACGGTGGGCCCCACGAAGTGCCTCACGATCGCCTGGCCGGCCGCGTTGCCCGCGGCCTCACCCACGCCGCGGCTCGCGCCGCCGACCGCGCCGCCGAGGGCGCTGCGCGCCGACGCGCAGCCCGACAGAGACAGCGCCAACGCCGCGTACGCGATCGTCCTGCCCGTCATTCTCCGCATCACCCGCATCTCCTGTGAGAGGGAAGGGCGCGAAAGCTAGTGGCAGACGCGTCCGCGCGCGAGCGGCACGTCCGGGTCGAGGGGGCCCGCCTCGCGACCCCTGCCAGCAGCCGCTGCCAGGCAGCGGCCCCCTCAGGTCGGAGGCGCGCCCTCGATGTTCGCTGCGAGGTGCACCAGGATCGCGAAGTGGGTCAGCTCCCACTCGCTCGACAGGCCCAGGATCTTGCGGATGCGGTGGCGATGGAAGGTGATGGTATTCTCGCTCAGGCCGAGCTGCGTGCCGATCTCGGCCGACGTCCTGCCCTGGCCGAGCAGCGCCAGGATCTGCTGCTGGCGCGGCGTGAGCCGCGACAGGCTGGCATGCATGGCGTCGAGCCCCACCCGGTGGGTGAGCTTGGGAACCCGGGGCGAGAGGTACCGCCGGCCCGCGAGGACCTCCCCCAGCGCCCGTTCCAACTCCTCCATCGCCGAATCCTTCGGCACGAACCCCATCGCGCCGGCCGCGAGCGCCGCCTCGGCGAGGATGCGGTCCACGTGCATCGTCAGGACTAGGACCCGGAGCGCCGGCTGCAGCTTCCTGATGTCGGGGAGGATCTCGAGCCCGTTGCGACCCGGCAGCGAGAGGTCGAGCAGGAGACAGTCCGCCTCGGTACGGTGAAGGACGTCGAGCAGCTCGTCCCCCGCGTACGCCACGCCGACGACATCGAAACGCCGGCCCAGCATCTGCTGCAGCCCCTCCACCATGAGGCGGTGATCGTCGGCGATCACCAGCCGCGGCCGCTCGGGCGTCATCGGGCGCCGCCCGACGGGAAGACGGCGGCCACGACCGTCCCGCCGGCGGGCCGGGCGGTCACCGTGAGCCGGCCCCCCACCGCCTCGGCTCGCTGCCGCATCGCGATGAGACCCAGCCCGTTCTCTTGCCCCCCCTGGCCGGCGTCGAAGCCCTTGCCCGCATCGCCGACGCTCAGCGCGAGTCCCTCCTGGCCGGCCTCGAGGGTGAGGTCGGCCCGCGCGACACCGGCGTGGCGCACCACGTTGCGGAGCGCTTCCTGCGCGATGCGGTACACGGCCACGCCCACCCCGGGCGCCACCGCCACCTCGGCCGCCGGCAGCGTCACCTCGACGTCGAGACCGGCGGTGCGCCCGAACTCGGCGGCGAGGTCACCGAGCGCGCGCACCAGGCCTGCCTTCTCGACCACCGAGGGATGCAGCTGGTGCGCGGCCGTGCGCAGCACAGCGGCGAGATCCTCCAACTCGCCGCCGACGCCGCCAAGACGATGCCTTGCCTCCGGGCCGACGACACGCCCCACGTCATCCAGCTCGTGGCGGATCACGGCGAGACGCTGCAGCGCGTCGTCGTGCAGCTCCCGGGCCACGCGCGAGCGCTCCTCCTCCTGGGCGGCCAGGATCCGCTTGGTGTGTTGCCGCTCGAGCGCGATGCGGCGCCGCTGCGACAGCAGGAGGGCGGCGAGGAACGCCGCGAGCAGGATCGCGACGGTGAGCGATCCCGCGACGAACAGGGTGACGAGCGTCAGTTCTCGCTCGGGCACACCATCCCCACCGCAATGAGGAGAAAGGCCACGACCTCGAGCGCGGCCCGGGCCTCGTAGGCCAGGGCGAGCTGCCGCGGGTCATCGCCGATCAGCAGGGCGCTCAACGGGGCAATCGTCACGCTGACCCCGAAGTACAACGCCATCCCGGCGCTGATCCAGAACCAGTCCTGGCGAACCAGCGACCCGCTGGCCGCGTGGCTCCGGACGAGAAGAGTGAACGCGGCCGCGCAGAGGCACACGAGATTGGCCATTGGCCACACGACCCGGCTGAAATCGGAGACGTTCTCGACGGCCAGGAGCAGCACGAGCCACGCGAGCAGGAACGGTACGATGGCGAGCCGCAGCGTGAGTCGCGGCAGCTCCCGCGCCTGCCAGCACGACAGTGCCCACAGCGTCAGCGCCCCACCCGCGGGTGTGACGACATACCCAAGCCACAGATTGCGCTCCCCGTGCCTGCCGAGCCACATCGCGAGGAGATCCACGCCCAGGAGGACCGCGCACCAGAGCAGCACCCAGGCGCGCGCCCCCCGCAGCCGCCGAGGGGCCGCGAGCACGACAAACGGGAACCCCTCCGCCACCGTGGCGAGGTAGATGAGCAGCGGAGCGCGCACCGTGCCGTCAGGTGTTCAACAGATTCGCGGTGCCGCAGAACGGCGGGCAGGGCCAGTTGAGCTCCAGGATGGTGCCACCCGTGATGTCGTTGTCGGCCTGGTCGAACCCCGTGAGGACGAGCGTCGGGTGGCCGGTTTCGTCGCGGCCATAGTAGATCCGGAGCCCGACGCACCCGGGCTGGCTCAGCAGCTCGACCACCTGGTCCTTGTGGAAGGCGCCTGCCTTTTCCTCCCAGACCTTCGCCTCGCGGTGACGTCTTGTGTGCGCAGCGGCCGCGACGAGCGTGATACGGTGATTACGGGGCGCGAGAGCCACAGCTTCCTCCGATGATTGAGGTTGCCCATAGTCTTGGCTACGGGCACCCCCAGCGAAAGACTATAAGATCCTATAGTCCCCCCCGCTTCGGCCCGGGACTATAACATCTTATAGACTATTCCTATCGGCCCGCCTTGCCCATACTGGCAAGGCCATGACGCTCGAGTTCCGCACCAATTTCGGCAAGCGGGTGATCGTGCTGGGCGGCGCACGCCTGGCCACGCTGAGGGACTGGCTGTCCGAGCTGAATGGCGGCTGCCTCAAGCGGCAGGAAGCGCCTGCCGACGCCCTGCTGCTGGACTTCCGCGCCCAGGGATTCACGCCCGGCCCCACCGAGGCCAATGCGCTGGTGTCCGCCCTGGTCCGGCTCTGCGCCATGCAGTTCCCGCCGGTGGCGATTGTCACCAACCCGGGCGCGCAGTACGGCGGCGCACGGATGCTCTGCACGCTGGGTGGGCTGCGCGGCTGTCGCGCGGAGGCGTTCCGCGAGGAGGCGGATGCGTGGGAGTGGCTGGGCCGGGAGCTCCAGCCTGGCGCCGCGCCGGGAGCCGGATCAATGCAGGCCAGCTCCGGGGCCTAGCAGGCCCGGGCCGCCGGCGCCCCCAACGCGTGCGCTGCCGGTCCGGTCGCGCGACGCGCCGCTCCTCCACACCAGCTCCAAGCCGCCACCCGTGCCCGCCCTCCGGGCACAACTCGCCATCCGAGGAACCCCTCCGCGCCGGGCATAGCCGCGAGGCCGCGCGACGCTCATATTAGCGGGGTCCTTCCGGGGGTCCGCCATGGCGCAATGGGTCAACCGGACGGCGTCCTGGCTCAACGGTCGCCCCTTCACGCTGTTCGTGCTCCTGTACGTCGCGATCGCCGCCATCGCCGCGCTCGCCAGCCTGGTGCTACCGGAGCCGCTGCGCCAGGCCGTGCAGCACCTCACCAGCGCCGCGGGCCTGGGCGGCATTGACCGCCGGGGACAAGAGGTCGCCGAGGCACCTGCGGAGTTGATGTGGGCGATCGGGACCGTTGCGATGGTCAGCGCCGGGATGCTGGTCCTTCCGGTGGCGTGGCTGTACACCATCACGCGCCAGAAGCGCGGCTTCCGACAGACCATGGTGCACTCCCTCATCCTGCTCCCGGTGATCGTCGCCGGCGTCGTCGTGCTGGTGAAGTTCAGCCTGGCGCTCGCCTTCAGCGTGGCCGGGATCGTTGCGGCGGTGCGGTTCCGCCATACCCTCGAAGACAGCAAGGACGCGGTGTATGTCTTCGCGGCGACCGGCATCGGTCTCGCCTCGGGGGTTTCGCTCACGGCAGCGGTCGTGCTCTCGTTCGTATTCAACCTGGTGACGCTGCTGCTGTTCCACTCGGACTTCGGGCGCACGCCCGGCCGGCTCGAGGGCGACATCGCGGACGAGCGGATGCGCCGCGCCCTGCAGATGGCGAACCGCACCAGCCAGTTCGTGGCCCGGCTCGACCGCGAGATACTCGAGGACATGGCGCCGGAGCAGCTCGAGGCGCTGGCCGACCGCGCCTGGCGCCGCCGTCAGGAGGTGGCCCCCGGCGTCGCCGACGACGCGGAGGCGCGCTTCGACGCGGTGCTCACCGTGCGGACCGACGGCGCGGGCAGCGCGCGGGAGGCCGTGGAGGCCGTGCTCGATCGGCTGGCGAAGCGGTGGCACTTCCGCCGCGGCCAGCCGGGGGCCGAGAGCGAGCTGGCGCTGGAGTATGCCGTCAAGCTCAAGAAGAGCGTTGCGCCGACGGCGCTCCTCGACGCGGTGCGGGCCGAGGTCGCGGCGGGGGTGCGAGGGGTCGAACTGACGTGAGGAGTGCGACGAGGGGCGCGTCTGCGCGCCGGACCCTGCTGGTCGCGCTCGGGGTTGCCCTGGCGGCGCGGGCCGCGCCGGCGCAGCCACGGCTGTTCCGCTCCGACGAGACGCTGTCGGTCACGCTCCGGACCGATCTCAGGGCCCTGCTCAGGGACAAGGATACGGCCAACGCCCCGTGGCGGAACGCGACGCTGACGTACCCCGGGCCGGAGGGCGTGGTGAGCGTGCCGCTCCGGGTTCGGACCCGCGGCATCTACCGGCTCTTCCACTGTGACCTGGTCCCCATCCGGCTTCGGTTCAGCGACAGCACATCGCGCGGCACGCTGTTCCACGGACTCGGGCGGCCCAAGCTGGTCAACCCCTGCCGGAACAGCGGCGAGTACGAGCAGTACGTGCTCGAAGAGTACGCGATCTACCGGGTGCTGCGTGTGCTCACGCCCGTGAGCCTCTCGGCACGGCTGCTGCGGGTCACGTACCAGGACACCGCAGGACGCTCCGCGCCCGTGACCCGTTATGCCTTCGTGACCGAGGATCCGAATCAGTTCGCCGAACGGTTCGGCGGCACGTTCCTCACGCTCGGCAATCGCCTCGGGCGGCTCAGTCAGCCCGACGTGGCGCTCCTCTCCGTGTTCCAGTACTTCATCGGCAACACCGACTGGTCGCTGCCGGGCGTGCACAACATCGCGCTGTTGAAGGTGAAGGACTCGACCCTGGCGCTGCCCTTCGATTTCGACTGGTCGGGCGTGATCAACACGCCGTACGCCCACCCCGACCCGATCCTCCACACCGTTTCGGTGCGCGAGCGGGTCTATCGCGGCTACTGCCAGCCGGCAGAGGTGTTGGAGCCGGCCCTGGCCAGGTTCGAGACACTGCGTGATACGATCACTGCGATTTACCGCTCCATCCCCGGCCTCGAGCCGCGCTCCGTCGAGCAGACGCTGCGGTACTTCGACGAGTTCTACCGCGCGATCGCGGACCGCCGGCGCTTCATGCGCGAGGTGGTGGAGCGGACCTGCCTCCAGTAGGCGGTCTGCCGGGCACGCCCCCGAGCGCGCCGGCGCCCCGGTGAGGAACACACCATGAGAGGCCGGACCTTCCGCGACAGAATCGAGGAGCTGCTCGTGCTCGCCGATGTCCGGATCGGCGGTACCCGGCCGTGGGACATCCGGGTGCACGACGAGCGGCTGTACGGCCGGGTGCTGGCCGAAGGCTCGCTGGGGCTGGGCGAGTCGTACATGGACGGGTGGTGGGACTGCGACGCGCTCGACGAGTTCTTCCACCGGGTCCTCGGCGCCGAGCTCGATACCCGCGTGCAGCCGTGGAGGGACGCGCTGCGCGTGCTCAGGGCGCGCGTCGTCAACCTCCAGAAACCCTCCCGGGCGTTCCAGATCGGGCGGCGGCACTACGACATCGGCAACGACCTGTTCAGCCGCATGCTCGACCGGCGCATGATCTACAGCTGCGGATACTGGAAGGACGCCGCGACGCTGGACGAGGCCCAGGAGGCCAAGCTCGACCTCGTATGCCGGAAGCTCGGCCTGCGGCAGGGGATGCGCGTGCTCGACATCGGCTGCGGCTGGGGCGGAACCGCGCAATTCGCAGCCGAGCGCTATGGCGTCTCCGTGGTCGGCATCACGGTCTCGGTGGAGCAGGCCGCGTACGGGCGGCGGCTCTGCCAGGGCTTGGACGTCGAGATCCGCCTGCAGGACTACCGGACACTGGAGGGAGCCTTCGACCGGGTGCTCTCGATCGGGATGTTCGAGCACGTCGGGTACAAGAACTACCCGGTTTTCATCCGGGCCGTCTGCCGCCACCTGGCGGACGACGGGCTCTTCGTGCTGCACACCATCGGGGGCAACCGCTCGGTCAATCGGTCCGATCGCTGGACCGACCGCTACATCTTCCCCAACTCCATGCTGCCGTCGGCGCGGCAGATCTCCGCGGCCATCGAGGGGACGTTCGTCCTGGAGGACTGGCACGGCTTCGGCCCGGACTACGACAGGACGCTGATGCAGTGGTACCGGAACGTCGAGCTGCACTGGCCGGAGCTCGAGGCCCGGTACGGCGAGCGGTTCCACCGGATGTGGACGTACTTCCTCCTGTCGAGCGCGGGGGGATTCCGGGCGCGCAAGACCCAGCTGTGGCAGCTGGTCCTCTCGCCGCACGGCGTGTCCGGAGGGTACTGCGCTCCCCGGTGATCTCGCCGGATTTCACGCCTCCCACCTCCGCGGTGTCACACCAGAACATACCGGGTCGAACGGCGAACCTGAGTGAGGCCGATGCACATGGCGGCACTGCGTGGGAAGGCGCTGGTGGCATATCTCGTGGTCTGCGTCCTGTGGGGCTCAACCTACTTGGCGATCAGGATCGGGGTGGGCGTCCTGCCGCCGTTCCTCTTCGCCGGGACGCGGTTTCTCCTCGCCGGCCTCCTGCTGTTAGGAGGCTCGCTCGCCTTCGGCGCCCGACTTCCGCGGCGCGGCAAGGACTGGCTCGTGCTGGCCGTCGTGGGCCTCTTCCTCCTGGCCGGGGGGAACACCTTCGTCGTATGGGCGGAGCAGTACACGCCGTCAGGGGTGGCTAGTCTGTTCGTGGTGACCGTGGCCCTGTGGATGGCGCTGTTCGACGCGGTGGTCCCCGGAGGCGCGGGACGGCTCTCCTGGCGGGTGATCGCGGGCCTGCTGCTCGGCCTCGTGGGCACGGGGCTGCTGGTGGGCGCCCATCCGCGCGAGCTGCTGCACGCCGACCTCAAGGGGCCGGTGGCACTGACCTTCGCGAGCGCGTCCTGGGCGTTCGGCTCGGTCCTCTACAAGCGCCGCCACCCGGAGACCGGCCCCTACGTGGGCGCGGCGATCGAGATGATCGCCGGCGGCGCGGCGGTCTGCCTGCTGGGCCTCGTGCTCGGAGAAGCTCGCGAGGTGCGGGTGACCACCGCGGGTCTGGAGGCGCTCGCCTACCTCGTGCTGTTCGGCTCGATCGTGGGCTACAGCGCGTACGCCTATGCGCTGCATCACGCCTCGGCGACGGCCGTCGGCACGTACGCCTACGTCAATCCGCTGATCGCGGTGCTGCTGGGATCCCTGTTGCTCCGTGAGCCGGTCGGGCCCCGGACTTTCCTAGCGATGGCGCTGATCCTGGGAGCCGTGCTCTGGATCCAGATCTCGCACGCGCTCCCCGCCCGCCGGGCGGTCGAAGTCCCAGCGAGCGACTGAGCTGCCCCGCGGCCCGGAGCCCGGCGGAGGTCCGCCTGACGCCGGAGGGCCTCCTGTCTCACTTCACGACGATGATCCCGTTCATGACGATGCCGTGCACGGCGCAATCGTAGGTGTAGGTGCCGGCCGACGTGAACGTGAACGAGTACGTCCCGCTGGTCTTGGTGGTGCTGCTCGTGAAGCTGGGAGAGCCCGTGGACTGTACGCTGTGGCTCGCAATCCCTCCCCACGTCCACGTGACCGTTCCGTTCACCGCGATGGTGTCCTGCGCGGGGTTCGACGTCATGTTGTGACTGCTCTTGAAGAAGTTGTCACCGATCTGGACGGCGGCGCTGCTCGGGAACGCTCCGATCGTGGCGTGGAACGTCACCGGCGAGCCCGTGAGCCCCGCGCTCGTGGCTGTGATCGTGACCGGGCCCAAGGTGCCGCCGAGCGTCACCGCGGTCTGCGCAATGCCGCTCGCGTCGGTGCTGGAGCTCGCCGGTTGTACGCTCGCCGTGCCGCCCGTCACCTGCCACGTGACGCTGATGCCCGAGACGCCGTTCCCGAACTGGTCGCCCGCCTTCACCCTGAGCGCGCCCGAGAGGGTGGCGCTGGGGGTGCCCGTCTGGCCGTCGCCGCCGGACAGGACCAGCTGCGTGGCCGCGCCGGCGGTAGCCGAGGCCGTGAACGTGACCGGCGAGCCGGTCGCTCCGGCGAGCGATGCCGTCGCGTGCTGAGTCCCCGACGTCTGGCTCAGGGTCCAGGTGGTCGTCGCGACGCCGTCCACGTCCGTGAGCGAGGTGGTTGGGTTCACCGACGCGCCGGTTCCGGTCGTCGCCCACGTCACGGTGGTGCCCTGTTGCGGAGTCCCGCTGAGGGTCACGGTCACCCGCAGCGGGCTGGTAAGGGCCGTGCCGACCAGCGTGGTCTGGTTATCACCGCTGGCACTCGCGGCCTTCTGGATGGCCGGCTGGGGCGTGCCGGTCATGCCGCCGCCGGAGCCGCCACACTGTGAGCTCAATGCAGCGACTGCGGCGACGCACAACAGGCGAACAAGTCTCGACGTCATGACACCCGTCCTTTCGAGCGGTGCGGCGATCCAGTGACGCGTTGCGGAGATTGTGACCCTGCTACTCGCCTCACCGCTCGGAGTTCCACGTCGCCCTGAGGGGACGGTGTACGCTGGTGGAGACCGCAGGACGGCGGTGTACCCTGGTGCGGCCAACGTGTGATCTCGCTCACCCTGCCGGCGAAGAAGCTCCGAGCTCGGAAGGACTGCACAAAGCGGAAGCCCCGGTCCGGAAGGCAGCCGGATCGGGGCTTCGGTCGCGAGCGCCGCGTCGCTCGAGCGGCTCCGCTACGTGCTCACGTAGGCGATCTGGACTACCACGGTGGAGGGGCTGGCCGACTCGCCGCTGCGCGCGCCGATGCGGACCTGCTCGCCGGGGCCCGTCTGCACGTCCAGCACGCCGAGACCCTCGAGCCGGAGCCGCCGGACGGCCAGCCGGGACGCGCCCGCTGGCGCCACCTCTGTCGTGTCACTCAGGAGGCGGGCGCCCAGATACGACGTGGTCACGGTAGCCGCGGCCTGAACGCTGGCGGACCGCTGGGCGAGCGCGTGGCGCGCCAGCACCGGCACCCCCGACAGCGCCGCCGCCAGCACTGCCACGCGCAGCCCCCGCTTCCAGCGGAGGTCCTGCACCCGCACTCCGGCGGTCCGTCCCGACGAGGTCGTTGCCATCGCAACCCAACCTGCGCTCCGAGACCGGCCGCAAACATCGGATTGTACGGAGGAGGCGTGTGAGACTGCGTCGCCCTCGTGTAGGGGAACCCCTACGGACGGGAGGCGCGGGGCGTCAGATCAGGTGGTGCTCGAGTGCGTAGCGGACCAGCTCGGCATTGGTCTTGAGCTTCAACTTCTCCAGCACGCGCGCGCGGAAGCTGCTGACCGTCTTGGGGCTCACCCGGAGCCGGGCGGCGATCTCCTTCAGGCTCAGGCCGCCCGCGAGCAGGCGCAGCACCTCGAACTCGCGACCGGACAGGTATTCGTGAGCCGGCTTCGCGCGGTCGTCAACGACACCGAGGGCCAGCTGCTCCGCGAGCGCCGCAGTGACATAGCGATGTCCGGCCGCCACCCGGCGCACCGCCTCGATCAGGTCGGGCGGCGCGTAGCCCTTGGTGAGGTAGCCCGTGGCGCCGCCACGCAGCGCCCGGACTGCGTACTCTTCCTCCGGCTGTGCGCTGAGGATGAGCGCCCGGGTGCCGGGACTCTCCGCCGGCAGCGCCGCGAGCACGTCCAGGTAGTTCGGCCCAGGCATGCCAATGTCGAGCACCACCACCTCGGCTCTGGTCCGCCGGGCCGCGGCCAGCACCTCATCCGACCGCCCGACCTCGCCCACCACCTCCATTTCGGCCGCGCCCTGCAAGATGCGGCGCACGCCTTCCCGTACCACCGGGTGGTCGTCGGCGATGAGGACCCGCGTCATCGGGCCGGTGCCGGCCGCCCGGCGGGCGGCGCCTCGAGCGGGAGTGTCACCAGCATCGTCGTTCCCGCGCCCGGCTCGGACGCGGCGACCATGGTCCCGCCGCTCGCGGCCACCGTCGCGTAGACCGTGGGGAGCCTCAGCCCGGCGTCGTAGGCCTGGTCGAACACGAAGGGCTCGAAGATCCGTCCGGCCCGCTCCGGGTCAAGCCCGGGCCCGTTGTCTCGGACTACGAGGAGCGCAGCTGGCATGCCGCCCACGCCGTCCGGCGCGCGGCGGGTCTCGATCTCTACCTGACCCCCGGCGCCGAGCGTGTGGCTCGCGCCGGCGACGAGATTCAGAGCCAGCTCGCGCACGCGCGGCGCGTCACCGCGCACCGGCAGCGGCCCGGGGGCGAGGATCAGTGTCAAGGTTGTCCCGGGACGCATCGCCGCTCGCAGCGCCGGCTCCGCCTCGCGCAGCACCGTGCTCAGGTCCGCCGGCCCCGCCCCCAGGAGCGGAGGATGCGCGAACCGGCGGAGCGCCTCGACGAATGCCGCGGCCCCGTCCACGGTCCGCGCGAGGACATCGAGGTCGTCCCGGGAGCCTTGGTCGTCCCGCAGCCTGTCGGCCAGCAAGTAGAGCGTCGCGCGGATCGTCCCGAGGTAGTTCGCGATCTCGTGGGCCAGCGCGCCCGCCGTCCGGCCGGCGGCGTCCATCCGCTGCGCGCAGGCGCGGGACGAGGGCTCCGGCACCTCGACGGCCAGGTCGGATCGCTTAGCCTCGGACCGCTTCACCACCTCAGACTCCCGCCGCGCGGGGCACCATCAGCGGCCGGGCTTCAGGAGCGGCGCCAGATCCGCCGCGGCCCACGGTGTGGCACGCGATGCCGTTGCGGCGCGCTCGCGAGCCACGTCGTCCGCCGTCACGGCGCCCGCGCTGTTCCCCCACGCGCTCCGCACGTAGGTCAGCACCGCCGCCACCTCGGCGTCGGACATGGCCTGGCCCGTGCCGTACGCAGGCATCGCGCCGTTGAACCGCTGATGCTTCACGGTCACCGCACCCTGCAGGCCGTGCAGCACCACGCGAATGGCAACTGCCGCGTTTTCGGCGGTGACCCACTCGGAGCCCGCCAGCGGCGGGAAGGCGCCAGGGACGCCTTGCCCGGTGGCCTGGTGGCACACCGCGCAGCGCTGGAACAGCTGCTGGCCGTTCGGCTGAGGAGCCGCGCTCGCCGCTGCGGGCGAGGCGGCGGCAGGGGCCGCGGCGGTCTCCCCGCCCGAGGTGCTCCCTGCGCCCTTGCCACACCCCACCAGTCCCATCACGCCGAGCGTCGCCGCCAGCGCGACCAACGTTCCGCGGCCGGCGGCCCGCAGCCTGTCACAGCGATCCATGGTGCCCTCGGAGGAGGCTGACACGATTGCGATGGTCGCCCCAAGCGTAGCCCCGCGGCCGTTCCACCGGCAAGGCTCCGCCGGGAGTGCCCGGAGCCCGGCCACGCGCGCGAGCGCGTGGTGGAGCAGTCCGGGCGCGCCGGTGCTCGGGCCGATCACGGCCCGCCTTGCGCTTGCGTCCGCGGCCGGCCAGACTACGCGACCCCTCAGGCACGGAGTCACGTATGCGCGCCACCGCCTCACTGTTGCTGCTCACCCTTGCCGCCCTGGCCGGATGCAAGTCCGCGCCGGCGCCCCTCACCGACGCCGACCGCGCGACCGCGCGCCAGATGGACTCCGCTTACGCCGCGGCCGCGAGCGCCGGCAATGTCGAAGGCATGATGGTCGGCTATGCGCCGGATGCCATGGTGATGCCGCCAAACATGCCGATGGCCCACGGCACCGATCAGATCCGGCAGCTCTGGCAGGGCATGGCCAGCCAGAAGGGCACGCTGCAGCTCACGCAGGAGACGGCTGACGGCGCCGGCGATTTCATGTTCACCACCGGCAAGTATCACTACCAGATGCTGCCGGCGGATTCGGCTCCGGCGGACGACGGCAAGTACCTGGTGGTCTACCACCGTGGGGCGGACGGCAAGTGGATGATCGTGGCGGACAGCTGGAGCTCGAACGCCGCGCCGCCGCCGCCGGCCCCACCCGCCAAGCCGGCCGCGACCGGGCGCGCCCGCTAGCAGGCCCGAGACACCGGCACACGTATGAAGGGCGCCCGGCGGCGAGCCGGGCGCCCTGTGTCATCGGCGTCTCTGCGCCTGCCGCGGCCGGCCTGCGGGCACCCCTCAGTGCCGGCCGCCACGCAGAAGCGGGCGCGGGCCTCAGCGCCCTCCGCCGCCCCCCGTCGAAACCGCAGCCCCGACGTTGCGAGCAGTCACGAGGAAGTTCTCGTCCACCTCCAACTCGGCCGCCAGCGGAGAGCTCACCGCCAGCGTCTGCCACGCCTCCGTGGGGTGCAGCAGCAGTGTGCCGAGTCCCGGCACCTGGACCCGCACCGGCATGTCGAACCCCGCCATCACGTTCGCCCAGCGATACGAGAGCGTCGCGCCCTCAACCTTGTACTGGAACTCCGGGATCTCGGTGGTTGTGAGGTACTGCGCGAAGACCTTGCTCAGGTCGATGCCGGCCTCCCGGCTGATGTAGTCCTCGACCTGGCGGCCGGTCACGGTCTGGTGCCGGAAGGTCCGGTTGAGCCCGCGGAGAATGCCGCGCCACTTCGCGTCGTCGTTGATGATCTGGCGGATGGTGTGCAGCATGTTGCCGCCCTTGGGGTACATGTCGCCGGACCCCTGGGCGTTGACGCCGTAGGCCGGCACCACCGGGCGGTCGTTCCGGATCCCCTTCCTCACGCCGATCATGTACGTCGCGCCGGCCGTCTTGCCGAGCTGGCACTCGGTGTAGAGTGCCTCCGCGTAGTTCGCGAACCCCTCGTGCACCCACATGTCGGCGTGGTCCCGCGCCGAGATGTTGTTGCCGAACCACTCGTGCGCGGACTCGTGGACGATGATGAAGTCCCACTGGAGCCCCAGACCGGTGCGCGACAGGTCGCGCCCCAGGTACCCGTTCTCGTAGTGGTTGCCGTACGCCACGGCGCTCTGGTGCTCCATCCCGAGGTGGGGCGTTTCGACGAGCTTGTACCCGTCGCGGTACCACGGGTACGGGCCGAACCAGTGCTCGAAGCACCGCAGCATCGGGATAGCCTGCTGGAACTGCCGCCGGGCCGCGTCGAGGTGATAGGCCAGCGGCCAGAAATCCAGCGACAACGCTCCGGCCTCGCCGGCAAGCGTGTCGCTGTAGTGCGCGTAGCTCCCGGCGTTGACGGCGACGTCGTAGCTGTTGATGGGGTCGGCCACGAACCACTCATAGGTGGTGGTGCCGTCCGCGTTGTGCGTCGTGCTCCTCAAGCGCCCGTTCGAGACGTCGGTCACCGAGTCGGGCACGGTGATCGCGATCCGCTGGCTGTCCGGCTCGTCCCCGAGGTAGTCCTTGAGCGGCCACCAGACACTGGCGCCGAGGCCCTCGTCCGTCGTGACGAACCACCGGTTGCCGAGACTGTCCGTGGTCCAGGTGAAGCCGCCCTCCCACGGCGGGTGCCGCGCCACCTTGGGCTTGCCGTGGTAGTAGACCCTGAGGGTCCGGACGTCGCCGGCGATCTGCCGGGCGGCGAGCGTCACGAAGAAGGCGTTGCCGTCACGGCGGTACGCGAGCTTCCGGCCGTCCTGCACCATGCTGTCCACCTCCAGCGGTACCTGGAGATCGAGCTGCATGTCGCGGGCGGGTCGCAGGATCCGGTAGGTGATGCCGTTGCTGCCGCGGATGCCGCTGTCGGCCGGCATGACGCGGACCTGAAGGTCGTAGAACGTCGCGTCCCACCAGGCGCGCGCCGGCCCGTTGGAGCCGCGCAGGGTGTCGGCACGAGTGTAGCGGGTGGTGTCCTGGGCTGCCGCCCGCGCGAGCGGGCAGAGCGCCATGGCGGCCAGCAGCACGATGGATCGCATGGGCGCAGGGGGTTGGGGTTGGCTAGGCGGCGCTCGGCCCCGCCAGCAGCGGGTCGACCGCCGCGCGAAGCTGCTCGGGCGTGAACGGCTTGTCCAGGGTGGCGACCGCTCCGCACGAGCTGGCCATCGCCAGCACCTCTTCGGCCGGCTTGCAGCCGCCGCCCGACATCACGACCTCCGGCACGCGCAGCCCGCGCTGCTGGATCCGCACCAGCAGCTCCATCCCGTCCATCGCCGCCATGTACACGTCCGTGATGACCAGGTCGAAGGCCACGGTCTCCAGATGCCGCAGCGCCTCGCCGCCCTCGGCCGCGTCGCACACCTCGTGGTCGAGCCGCTCGAGCGTCTTGCGGAGCACGCTGCGCACGCTTGCCTCGTCGTCCACCACCAGCACCTTGGCCATGCTCACCTCGGCGAGCAACGGGGGATTCAGCACGCTCCCGATGACCTGAGCGAGGGCGGACCCGGCGTGAGCGGCGCGTCGAGGACCTCGCGCACCTTGCGCGCCAGGCTCGTCGAATCGAACGGCTTCGGGAGAAACGCGACGCCGCGGTCGAGCGTGCCCTGATGCACGATGGCCTGCTCGGCGTAGCCGGACGTGTACAGCACCTTGATCCCGGGCCGGAGCGCTCGCAAGCGCTCGACCAGCTCGCGACCGCCCATGTGCGGCATGACGATGTCGGTCAACAGCAAGGCGATCGTCGCGCTCCTGTCCTCGGCGGCCCGCAGCGCTTCCCACCCGTTGGCCGCCTCCAGCACGCTGTAACCGCGCTCGCGCAGCGACCGGAGCGCCACCTCGCGGACTTTCGCGTCGTCCTCCACCATGAGGATGGTCTCGGTACCGCCGCGGAGCGGCGCCGGGACCGTGGGTGTGAAGGCTTCCGCCTGCGCCTGGATGCGTGGGAGGTAGATCTTGAAGGTCGTCCCCTGGCCCGGCTCGCTGTACACCCAGATCCAGCCGCCGCTCTGCTTGACGATGCCGTAGCAGGTCGAGAGCCCCAGGCCGGTGCCCTTCCCCCGCTCCTTGGTGGTGAAGAACGGCTCGAAGGCGTGCTCCAGGACCTCGGGCGTCATCCCATGGCCCGTGTCGCTCACCGCCAGCAGCACGTACTCGCCGGGCGTCATGGTGACGTGACGAGCCGCGTACTCGGCGTCCAGAGCCACGTTGGAAGTCTCGATGGTCAGCTTGCCGCCCCCGGGCATCGCGTCGCGCGCGTTTACGGCCAGGTTCACCAGCACCTGCTCGATGTGGCCGGGATCCGCCCACACCGTCCCCAGCTCCTCCGCCAGCAACGTCACCAGCTCGACGTCCTCACCGATCAGCCGGCGCAGCATCTTGTCCATGGCGAGCGTGACCGCGTTGAGATCGAGCGCCCGGGGCTCGGCGACCTGGCGGCGCGCGAACGCCAGCAGCTGCCGCGTGAGCACCGCGGCGCGCTTCGCCGCGTCCTCAATCTCGACGATGTCGGCCCAGGCGGAGTCGCCCGGCGACATGCCGTCCTTGGCGAGCCCGGCGTTGCTCAGCATGACGGTGAGGAGGTTGTTGAAATCGTGGGCCACCCCGCCCGCGAGGCGGCCCACGCTCTCCATCTTCTGCGCCTGGCGCAGCTGCGCCTCGAGGCGCTTGCGCTCGGTGATGTTGTTGAAGACCGCGGCGAAGTGTCCGTGCTCCGGGCTGTAGGTGGAAACGGCGAACCAGGTCCCCAGGGCCGGCACGTAGGTCTCGAACGTCTCCGGCTTGCCGGTCGTCGCTACCCGCCCGTAGATGTCGAAGAGCTCGGGGTTGGTGTCCCGTATGCCGGGGATGACGTCGGTGACCTTCCGCCCGACGACGCCCTTCAGACCCGTCAGCTCCTCGAACGCCCGGTTGACCCTGAGGTAGACGAAGTCGTGCGGCCGGTCACGCTCG
>Ga0153915_10002611_pt1 | contig 16410 bp, 8 predicted proteins | sample Opewatmetagenome_2_FD_107003 | JGI IMG/M metagenome (GOLD analysis project Ga0153915, IMG submission 107003) | Freshwater wetland microbial communities from Ohio, USA - Open water 3 Core 3 Depth 3 metaG | ecosystem: Environmental > Aquatic > Freshwater > Wetlands | place: USA: Ohio, Lake Erie...
ACGCCGAACACCGAGACGCTGATCTGGGTAGACTTCTCGGTCCAGGACGTCTTCCCGCCCGACCCGTCCAAGGGGGACCGAGTCCCTCCGCGTAAGATTCCATCGGGCTCCGAATAGTCAACAAGGAGAAACAAACGATGATTGCCAAAGAAAAAGGGAAGGCAATCCAAAGGACCGCAAGAGTCGCAGCGGTCCTGTATCTCATGCTGTTTCCCGCCGCCTTCGGCCTAATATATGTTCCCTCTCGTCTTGTCGTGCCCGGAGACGCGGCAGCAACAGCCAGTAAAATCATGGCTTCTGAGTCGCTATTCCGCCTTGGTATTGTGAGCAATCTACTCATCGCGATAGTCCATATATTTGTGGTTCTAGCGTTATACCGGTTACTCAAACCCGTTGACAAAAACATGGTTTCGCTGATGGTCATATTCGGTCTGGCCGCTGTCCCTATCTGGATGCTGGGTGAGGTTACCCAATTTGCTGCCCTAATGCTCTTGAGCGGCGCTGACTACCTGAAAGTATTCACGGCCGGTCAGTTGCAGGCTCTGGTGCTTCTATTTCTCAATATGCACGAATCAGGGCTCAATATTGCCCAGATATTCTGGGGTCTTTGGCTATTTCCGATGGGCTACTTAGTCTTCAAGTCGCGTTTCCTTCCCGGGATTCTGGGCATCTTGTTGATGATCGGATGTTTTGGCTATGTGATACAAAGTTTTGCAGCCTTTCTTTGGCCCGACTTCAAAGTGAACATTGCCCTTTTCACGGCTTGGGGGGAACTGTTGTTACCCTTGTGGCTGTTGATTAAAGGTGTAAACGTCGAGCAATGGGAAAAACGCGCTTCTGAATCTGCCTGATATACTGGAATCATGGCCTAGCATTAGGCAGGAAGAAACGCCACGACAAACAAGCAAACTGAAACAAGAAAGGGACGGAAACCCTATTTCTGCGCTATCGTCGAATTGTGCCCGGCTACACACTGCCAGCGACCAGCACGCTTGACCCAGGTATCAGTAAATCGCCATTGATTGGTCGTCTCTTTGCCCGCTAATCGCGTTTTCATCGTGCCGCGGGCCATGACCACTGCTGCGTCTCCATAAATGCGGACGTCCCATTCGTCCATTACAAAGGATAATATCTCTTCTTTAATGGACTTTGCGTACTCAAAGTATTGAGCCTTTGTAAATACGGAACCATCATACATCATTACAAATTCGTCCGCCATTAACCTGTCTCTTAACATGTCGATTGATGCCGCGTCGCGTTTGACGATAGCCTCGCCCCATTCATTCTCTAGTTTTATCAACTCCTGTTCAACGCTCCCGGTCTGTGTCTGGGCCAGGATGCCTATTCCAAACAGCAAAACGACAAGACCGATGGCAAATGCAATGCGTTTCATCTATCCCTCCTTGGTGAGATTATTGGGCCTATCTCTTGACTTCCGTCGGCCTAAGCCTTCGCCTGCGTTCTGAACTTATCAAGTTCTGCTTTTTCGGCCTTGTTCTGGCAAGATAAAGTGAAACAAAGCAGGACGGCCAAAGGAATAATCCAGTGAAGCTTCTTCACTTTCCCCTTCTATCTTGTTGTTTGTGATTCAACCTATATCAAAGCGAATATGGGAAGTCAATTCGAGTAAAACAGACCTCTCCCCGTGTAACGCCCATGTAACAGATTTTGCTGAAACTCGCCTAATTTGGCTTAAAGATGCTTAAAGGAAAAACAAAGGAAAACTACGATTCATATAGGGGAAACAGGCGGGCTTAAACTGATTTGTTTGCCCGAAACGCCTCCAAGACTCCGAACTAAGGACATTAATCCCCCCTTCCCCCCTTAGGGAATTAAGGGGGGCCACGGAACATGTAGGCGTTTCGGGTAAAGGTTGGCGGGGCCGACGAGACTTGAACTCGCGACCTCTGGCGTGACAGGCCAGCGTTCTAACCAAACTGAACTACGACCCCGCCTAAGGGCAAGGGAATTATAGACGGAACAGCGCCGGTTTTCAATATCAGCCGATCATCCCGGCGATGGTTATGGCCATCGTCTTGCCCTTGCGGATGATCGTGCCCGGCTTCATGATCTTTAGTCCCATGGATGAGCCGGTGATCTCAAGCGTCCGGAAAGGACCGGAGAGAGTTTTCTCCGGCCCTGCAGCTTCGCCGTCCAGAACGATAGACTGTATGGATGGGACAAAGAACACGACCTTCTTGCGCTTGGCGTCCCAGTCGTTTTCTTCATAGACGCCGGCTTCATGGACTTGGAGAGTCAAGTCCTCATTCTTGAGCGTATAGACGCGGTACAGACTGCAAAGAGATTTTGATCCCCCATCGACGAGCCAGGTTTTGCCCAGGCTGTTGCGCGCCCGGGAGATGCTCCGGTAAGAGAACTCGATTTCCATTCTTTCGAGCGCCTGCCTCTCGAACGCCTGGAATTCGCGGAGAAACCCCTGCTGGTATTCCTCGATGAGCTTATCGGTAGCAGCCGTGATCTTGTCATAACCATAGGCTTTCTTTGCCGCGGCGATCAGCTCATCCGGACGCTTCCCCTCAGCGCCGATCTTTCCGGAGACCAGCGTATGGAAAGCGAACTCCGGGCCGGCGGCCTGAGCCAGCGGCTTCCAGTCCAAGCCGAGGAAATCGCAGAGAAAGCCGAGCGCGGCTCCCACGGGATAGATGCGGTTGCGCGGCATGTCCTCCGGGGATACCGCCTCGTCCCTGAACCGGGTCCGAAAATCCTCCTGCACTAATCCAGGGAAAGATAGTGAAGCGAACGACTTAGGACCTGCCGCTCCCCCCAAAAGAGAAAGGGCCTTCATTTGAACGTATTGGGCCGTCCCCTCCCGGATTTCGAGCCCCTGCTCATGTCGAGCGACGAACTCCCCTCCAACCTTCCACCGCTCCGCACGCACACTGGCGAACATTCTGAGCCGGTCTTCCACTTCCGGCCGTGCTCCCGCTTGCGCCCGGCTGACCGCATCCATCAGGATTCTCATCTCCAGGGCAGCCAGCGCTGTATTGTCACGGTCGAGGATGGGATACCGTTCCTCCCGCTGCCAAGGGATCTCGCCGAAATGGGCGGCTTGAAACTGATGGAAGGCCTCGTGGACGATAAACCCGGCCAAATATGCATCGAGAGGACTGGGCAGACCCTTCGGATCTTCAGGCAGGCCAATGGCGACCGTCTTGGCGCCACCCACCTCGAAGTCAAAGGCCAGCTGCCCGACAAGGTCCCCATAGGAGCCGTTATGGTAAGACACTTTCGTGCTGAGCTCCGGCCATCCCTTTGGGTACGCCGCAAAACCTTCCACATCACCCGCCGGGTTGAATAATAGGGCCCATTTCTCTGGCAGGTAGATGAGGTAGGTCTCGTCCGCCAGATTGTATCCCGGCCAGACAGCATCCGGGTTGGCCCGGAATGCCGAGACGACGGCCCGGCAGGCGCTGAGAGTCAGCGTTTCATACTCGGAGAGCGAGCGGACGGGAGCGGCGGGCCGGCCGAGGCTTTTCTGCCCTCGCTCCTCTATTCCCCACAGCATGAGGTCATCAAAGCTGCCGATGTCATCAAAGGAACCGACTCCGACAAGGCCGTGGCCGAGCGTTTTGTCGACGGCCGTGAGAATGGGACTGTCCAGGTCATCGAGAAAGGCTTCGACCCGGCCGGTCGCCGCGTTATAGGTTAGCCTGAACCGATGCCAGTTCGTGTCGGTCAGCCGGAAAGTCGACGTTCCCGGCGGCTCGGAGTTGATCTTGACGCGGTCGGCGCCGTTGACCAGGCCGATGATGTTGTGGAGGTCATCGCTCCGGGCCGAAAAATGGACGTAGCCGAAGTGCGTTGGGTCCTGGAAGTGGAAGAAGAGGCAGAGGTCGCGGTAGCTGTTTGATGGATCGGCTCCGCACTTCAGCCGTCCCGCGAATTCAAACGACGTGACATCGTGGGCGGCGAGAAGCGACCAGGACGATGGAGCCCGCACCTTTCCCTGCTCGCCCGGAGCCGTAAGCTCATAGACAAGAGAGCCGTCCTGGGTGGTGACGCGCCAGTGGCCGGGGTCCTTCGGCTGCCAACCGGCCGCCTGGCCATCTCCAAAGTCAGAGCTGGCCAGCAGGGGAAACCGCGGTTGGCTCGTCTGGAAGGCGAGACACGCGGTGAAGATGCAGGCCGCCATGAACAGAATGCGGGCTGATCTATTCATTTGTCCGACGTCTATTTCCTACTATTCCTATAATTATAATATAATCAAGACTTTAGTCCGTCCCGGTAACCCGGCTGCATCCAGGGAAGCCGGCTCCCGGAGAAGAACGGTTCGAGCCGGAGGCTCATGGCCTCCATCTCGGCTAGGCTCATCGTCTTGAATTCTTTCAATAGGGCGATGTTCTCCTTCAGGACGCCCAGGCTGTCGTGACCGATGACCGCGCTTGTGACATGCTCCAGGGTCAGAGCGTACCGGATTAGATCCTCGGGCACGATCCCCTCCACGGTCTCGCGCGGCCGGATCGCCTTGATAACCATGACGCCCAGTCCCTTAGCGGCGGCCGCCGGGATGGCCCCCTTCTCCATGTCCCCTTTCGCTTCGTTATGGTGATTGAGGGCGATCAACATGGTGTCAAAGTCGAAGCGGTTCACCATGGCGGTCATGGCCTCGGCAGAGGAATGGCCGGTAAATCCGATGAAGCGGGTCACTTTCTGGTCCTTGAGCTTGTGCAAGGCTTCGAGCGCGCCGCCCTTGGCCCCGACGGCATCAACCACCTCCAACGAATCGACGCTGTGGATCTGGTAGATGTCGAGCCGGTCGGTCTGGAGGCGCTTCAGGCTTTCCTCGATATGGCGCATGGTGCCGTCGTAGGTTCGCTCACCGACTTTCGTGGAGAGGAACACTTCGCGCCGGCGGTCCTTGAGGACAAGGCCGAGCCTCTCCTCGCTGTTGACGCCCTCGAAAACGTAATCATGCGCGGTGTCCAAATGATAAAGGCCGTGGTCCAAGGCATAATTGAGGGCCTCCACGCTCTTTTCCGGCTCCAGGATCCGGCAGAACCGGCTGCCGCTGCCAAAGCCGATGATAGGGACAGAAACGCCGGTTTTCCCGAGTGGCCGGGTGGGGAGGCCCTTGGAGTCATAGGCGTCAATGGTTGCCTCCCCGGCTGCGGACGAACGGGCAGACGATTTTCCCAAAGTTAGCCCGCCTATGGCCGCGGTCGAGGCCAAACATTTCTTGAGGAATTCTCTTCGCGCCAAGGGGTTGCTTTTCATGTTTACGCTCCTCATTGCATATTTCCACGAATCCGCCGCAAAAATCAAGGCGGCAATTGTCGAATGTTGAGACCTGACCCCAAATTGACTTGGGTTCTCGGGGTGTGATATAAAATCGGCGAATCAGATTTTCCTTATCAGAAAAGGAGATCAAGCGTCCCGAATGGGAAAAGGGGAAACATTTTTAGCCCAATAAGCTCGACGAACTCCGACGATGCTCAACCCTGGCGATAAGATCCTGCACTACGAGATTATCAAGCTCCTCGGCAAGGGCGGAATGGGGGAGGTTTATCTCGCCAGGGATACCATCCTCGACCGCAACGTCGCCATCAAGTTCCTCCCCGAAGAAATGCAGACCGATGAACTTGCGCGTACACGCTTGCTTCGGGAGGCCAAAGCGGCCGCGGCATTGGACCATCCGTTCATCTGCAAAATCTACGAGGCCGGCGAGGTTGATGGAAAAACCTTCTTCGTCATGGAATATGTGGAAGGCACAGACCTGAGATCTCGAATGGATAAAGGGCCGATCCCGTTGCGAGATGTCCTGCAAACTTCTCTTGAAATCGCCGAGGCCCTGGACTACGCGCATGGCAAAGGCATCATTCATCGTGACTTGAAACCCGCCAATATCATGCTGACGCTCCAGGACCACGCCAAAGTCATGGATTTTGGGTTGGCCAAACATTTTCTTCTCGATGGGCAAGCCGATGTCACTCGGTCGTTAAGCCAAGCCTCGCTCACCGGTCAGGGGACGCTTGTCGGGACTGTGGCCTATATGTCTCCCGAGCAGGCCCGGGGGGAGCCACTCGATGGACGAAGCGACATATTTTCGTTGGGGATTATTTTTTATGAAATGGCCACCGGCCGGTATCCCTTCTCCAGAATTAGTCCTCTGGAGACTGTTACATCTATCCTTAGAGATGCCACTCCTCGCGTCCACATAAAGCCACGGATCGTGAACCCGATCCTCAGCCCCATATTTCACAAAGCCTTGGCCAAAGCCCCTGCCGCGAGATATCAGAGTGCCAAGGAATTGATCAAGGATATTCAAAAATTGCAGAGAGAAATATTCGGCGGGGCCCCCTTTCTTCTTCGCAGTTGGCAGAAAGCAGTTGCCGCCATCGGGCTTGTCATTATCTTGGTTGCCGGAGCCATCTTTCTGACTCGCCGCCTGTCCACTAAACCGCAAGCCGTTGAACCGGCTACCGTCTCTGTTCTCGTTTCCAACTTTAAGAATCAGACCGGTGATCCTATTTTTGACGGCGTTCTCGAGAAAGCGCTGGATATTAGTCTGGCCGGCACCCCCTTCATTTCTATCTTCAGCCGTCAGAAGGCCCTGGAGCTCGCCGCCCAGCTCGACCCTAGCACCGGCGAAACTCTCGACGAAAAGCGGGCTCAGTTGGTTGGCCGCCGGCTAGGAATTAACGTGGTTGTCGGAGGGGAGATCTCCCGGGGCGAGAAAGGGTATACCATAGGGGTTTGGGCGTTGGATACAGTCAAATCAGAGAAAATTTATGAAGAGTCATCACCCATCGGCAACCAGAACGACATCCTGAAAGAGATCGACCGGTTCTCCGCCAAGCTGAGGTCGAGCCTAGGCGATGTCCCGGCCGATTCCAAACAGGCTCTGGCCAAAGAAACGTTCACGACAACCTCGCTGGAGGCCATGAAAGCCTATGCCCGGGCTCAGGAACTCGATGACCAGGGAAAGACGGAGGAAGCTCTCAAGGAGTACCTCCGGGCAATCGATCATGACCCGAATTTCGGCCGCGCCTACTCGGGCGCGGCGACTATTTATTTCAACAGCGGCCGCTTGGAGGAAGCCGAGTTCTATTTCAAAGAGGCCATGAAACGAATTGACCAGATGACGGACCGCGAAAAATACAGGGACCGCGGCATGTACGCTCTGATGCAAAGAGATTATAAGAAGGCAATTGATGAATTCCGCTCTTTGCTGCAGCACTATCCGGGGGACTATGTCATCCATGCCAACCTGGCTATCGCTTACTTTTATGCTCGAGATATGCCCGACGCTGTCAAAGAAGGACTCCTCGATGTCAAGTATAATCCCCAAGGCGTATGGGCCCATACCAACATGAGCTGGTATGCCCTGGCGACCGGAGACCTACAAACATCTGAACGGGAATCGCGAAAAGCGTTGGAGCTAGAACCCAGTTTCACGAAAGCCCATATTACCCTGGCCTTGACGCAGCTGGCCGATGGACAGCCCGGGGAAGCCATCGAGACATATCGGAAGCTGCAGGACCTGGATTCTTATGGGGCGACCTTGGCGGCCACAGGTCTGTCCGACCTTGCCATCACCGAAGGCCGGCTGACAGAAGCCTTGAAAATCCTTGATGACGGGATCGCCTTTGATCTTAAAAACGGCCAGGGTTACGATGCGGCCATAAAATGCGTCATGCTTGCGCAAGCCTATCTGCTTCAGGGGAAAAAGGAGCGAGCCGTTGAGACGGCAGAAAGAGCATTGAAAATATCCGAGGCAGCAGAAATACTGTTTTCGGCCGCCCTTGTCAACGTGGGTGCCGGCCAGGAAGAGAAGGCCCGTACCCTGCAGGCGGAATTGAACAAAAAGGCCCAACCGGAACCTCGCGTGTATGCCCAACTCATCGGGGGGGAACTGAGCAGGTCAAGAGGTGATATCGGCAATGCGGTGAGTCTTTTTCACCAAGCCAAGGATTTGATCGACACCTGGCTCGGCCATTATCTCCTTGGAGGCGCCTACCTCCAGGCCGAAGACTACACAGCCGCCTATTCAGAGTTTGAAATCTGTCTCAAGCGGAGCGGAGAGGCGGCTTCCGTGTTCCTGAACGACCTTCCCTCTTACGGATATTTGCCCCCTGTCATCTATTACTTCGGGCGCGCTCAGGAAGGCCTGGGCAGCGAAGCGGCCGCCGATTCCTACAATAGGTTCCTGAAAATCAAAGGGAAAGACGATGGGACCGACCCGATGGTTGCAGAAGCCCGCCGGCGGCTGGCCTCCCTAAAGTAGTCTACTCTCTTTGATCCAAGGCTCTGGATATTGCCGGCTATTTTATGTACTTAACCGTGGCATAATCCTGGCCCGTTCCGCTGCCTTGGCTCCTCCCAGCCACATAGACATTTCCGGCGGAATCAAGAGCAATGGCCGTCGCCTCATCAGCGCCATTGACATCTTTATTGTTGTAGCGAGCCTTCCAGACGACTCCCCCGGAGCCATCATACTTTAAGGTCAAGTAATCAAAGCCTGTGCCGCTTCCCTGGCTCCTCCCGGTCACATAGACACTCCCGGCGGAATCAAGAGCCAAGGCCGCCGCCTCGTCAGCGCCGCCGTTCTGATCGTACACGCTCACCCACTGCTCATTGCCGCCGGAATCGTATTTGACTGTGACGTAGTCAAAGCCTGTGCCGCTTCCCTGGCTCCTCCCGGTCACATAGACATTCCCGGCGGAATCAAGAGCCAAAGCCGCCGCCTCATCAACGTCGTTGTTCTGATCGTACCGGCTGACCCACTGCTCATTGCCGCCGGAATCATACTTGACTGTGACATAGTCGAAGCCCGCACCGCTCCCCTGGCTCCTCCCGGTCACATAGACATTCCCGTCCGCGTCGACGGCAATGCCGGACGCTTCATCATCGCCGGAGCCACTGTTGTAGCGGCTGACCCACTGCTGATTGCCGCCGGAATCATACTTGACTGTGACATAGTCGAAGTCCGCGCCACTCCCCTGGCTCCTCCCGGTTACATAGACATTTCCCGCCCTATCAACAGCGATATCGGTGGCTTCGTCGGCGGCATTCAACAACAAGTCACTGTTGTACCTCGCTGCCCATGCTTCTGTGCCTTTGCTTACGCTATACTTGATCGTGTAATAATCATAGTGTTTGGGATCGTTATTGGTTGCGCTGTCCTCACTCCTTCCGGTAACGTAGAGATATCCTGAATTATCGACGGCAATGGCAGTGATCACATCGTTACCGTTCCTCTTGTCGTCATATTGAGCAGTCCAAGCGTCTTTGCCCGTGGTGTTGTATTTTATGGTGCAGTAATCAGCATGTTTGACGACCTGTCCTCTGTAGATGTAGCCTGCCACATAGACATTGCCGCCATCGTCCGCAGCAACGGCAGTCGCGAAGTCCCCAAGGTGGGCAGGACCATCATATCTCGCATCCCAGCCTTTAGTCCCTTCGCCATTATAGCTGATTGTATAATAATCAGCTCCTGATGCTTTCCCAGTACTGTAACCTGTCACAAAGACATTCCCGGAAGAACCATGGACAGCGATGGCACTCGCCTCATCATCACCGTTTACGGGATTATTGTTGTACCGCTTGACCCAGCCCTCTAATAGCTTGAATTTTGCTGATATCGTATGATTCGACCCAACCTGGTAAAAGGTGAATGATGTGACAGGCCCCTCGGAGGCACCGTTGACGATGACATCCTCTACGAGGTAACCTTCATCAGGCGTGATGGTGAAAGTTTTGTTCTCTCCACAAAAGACATTCACCTCCCCTGAGGGACTTATGCTGCCGCCCGGCCCTGCCGTCGCCGTTATGGTGTAGGTAGTGATCTGAAATGTTGCTTGGATCTCATTATCGTCGGACCTGACATCCTCAAACGTGTACTGATCGATGGGCCCAAGGTCCTGGCTTGTTCCGCCTTGCACTACGGTCACATTTTCTATGTGAAAACAAGTATCAGGAAGGATGGTGAATGTCTGACTCCCTCCATGAGGCACGTCCACAGAGCCTCCTCCCGAGATACATTCTTGTCCTGAGGGGCATATTTTGCCGTTCGGCCCTGCCTTGACCGCGATGGGGTGAACATTAGAGGCAATCTCGATGCTGAACTCGCGTTGAGCCAGCTGCGCAGGCTCACTCATGTCCCTTACTTCGGCAATAAAAGATAGGATCTGCGGGTAAGTCAGATCCGAATAATACAGCGGAGTCCCGGATATATTTCCATCGTTGTCCAACGATAGGCCGGATGGCTGTCCGGATGGATAAAGAAGGGACGTTGCCGTCCACAATCCATCATATTTCCAGATATCATCATCCAAGTCAGCGGGAGTGTCATTATCATCGATATAGGAAGGTTCGCCGCCGAAGGCTTCCAATTGCAGCGAGTAGGGATTGTTGACCGCGGCCGGGGGCAGCTCTCTGTCGACAGGAACGGGATCGTTCGGGTCACGCGCATCAAGAATATACAGTGATGACATAAAGTGGATTGTTCCATCCGGGTCGGTCGCCTGGGGGATGGCCGCTCCAGCGATCGACTTGGCATAATCTTCAGGGGAAAAGAGAGTCAAGGTGCGGGCCGCACCCAAGGGCCCCATGCTCTTAACGCTCCCCATGCCTCCCGAGGAAGGCTCAGGTTCGATTACTCTCAAAGTGATAATGGCTTCCTCTCCGGGAGAAAGGAAAAATGTGTTATGGCGAAGGCCGGGATGGCGAAGGCCGGGATGGCGAAGGCCGGGATCGAGAAGGCTGGGATTCTCAACAGTCAACAGAAGTTCGTGATGCTCTTCCTTAGTCAGCTGACAGTCTGCAGAGGTCGGCGTCGCCGCCACCCGATAGATAAGAAGCTGGTAGGGAACTGGAGGAGTCTCTCCGATGGGTTCAAAGGAGTAAGCCGAGGTTGTGTTGCCGTCATTCGTGACCTTCCATTGAATATCAGTGACCTGGCCATCGGGGATATCCCCCACGGCCGTATGGCGGATGCCAGGATTGATGATGGTGTCATGTCTGATGCCCGGATGCCTAATACCGGGGGCGACGATATCGGGGTTGGCATAGTTGAGCAGCTCGTCTAGATAGGGGTCGACGTAAACAACTTGGGCGCTCAGCATAGTGGGATCACTCAACTCTACGGGTATGGGGTTCTCGCCCATTAGCAAGGGAGTATGTTGTTCCTCGGCAGCCGGAACAAGCTGCGTGTTCACCGGATCGGGATTCAGTACGACAGAGTTGGTAAGGCCGGTTGGATTTCCGGCGCTATCCAACTCTTCGACATCGACCCTGAATGTCCGGAAAGGATCACTATAGGGATGAACAAAGACCGTCAGGGCCACGGACGAATGCGGCGAGACGTATAACTCTACAACCCGATCCTCGCAGCGTTCGAAGGGGCACTCTTCACCTTGAGGGGGGTCAAATTCCCAGAATGAGACGTCCATGTCCGCGGGTGCATTGATCGTGAGTCGAACCAACTTGTCATTATCTGTCAGGTTTTTCACGAATACGGGGAATGCGCGCGTGTATTGGGCGAGCCGTTTCGTATTGACCGGGGAGCCAACAATGATGCCCTGGGAAACCGAGGCAGAATAGATGTTCTGATTCCTCATCCCCGCCGTATAATCGTCCAAACATCCCGGTCCCGGAGGCCAATAACTCATCCAGGTGAATCCTTCCCGCGGCGGCACGACATCCCGGTTACAGGCAAAAGCGATATAATAGATGGCGGGATCAAACGCCTTCTCTCCCGTGTTAAAACGCCATCTCCCGCTTTGATAATCGTACAGGAACGCGGGGGCGGGCGTGATATCGATATAGTCCCCCATGAAAGGTGCGCTTCCCCCCGCAAATATCGGGTAATTGGCAAAGTTATATTGCGCCTGATAGATAACCGGGGGTTTATGGCTCAAATGGACTGGATTGTTGTCCTCATCCAGCAACCAGCCTTCCGTTTCGCTCGTTTTGGCTTGGTAAATGTATCGAGAGACCTGGGTGGAGCCCTGGAAATTGGGGTTTGCCGGAGGGTTTGGACCTGGATTTGAAGGATACGCTTGAGCCACCCAGGTATCCAGCGTATGCCGCTTTCCAGTCGGGCCAGGATCAACGATCTCTTCTGTGTGATGATAAATTCCATTCTGGTCCACGTATCCAAGGCTTTTTCGCGTATCATACCAGGTCATCATGAGCCGCCCTCCTGCATATGTTAAGGAGGGCATAAACTGATGGCCGCCTCCGGGATGGTTATCAATCGGCTCTTGATTAGACCATTTGTTTCCGTCCTTAGATGTCTTTATGACAATCCTGGCTTCCCCGTTCGGTCCGACTCCTCGCTGAGACCAGGCCAGATAGAGAAGACCGTTGCCGTCCGCGGCCAAGGCGGGAAAAGCGGTGGTCCGGAACCGATTTGTATCCGTGAACTGGTCAAACGGGTTGATGATTGCGACCTCGGCAGGTTTTGTGAAGTTCCGCCCAAAATCTTTCGAAAGGCATGCCATCATGGCATGGGTTTCGTTTGTTGAAGCATACCGTCGCCAGGCAAGGAGGATTCTTCCGTCCTGGGGACTGATGGCGATCGTGGTGCCTTGATTAAGATGCTGACTTTCGCTGATCTTGATCGGCGCTTCCCATGTCCTGCCGCAGTCGGTGGACCGGGCAAACATGATCTTGCTCTGATCGGCACCGCCGGAGCTGCCCAGGAAAACACTGTAGACGAGATAGATATTATGGCGGGCCACATTTTGGACACCGGTGTCCGGGGCATTGATGGGGACTGTTTCCCCGCCGTACCTGGGCATATCGACGGCAATCCACGGCTTGTCAGCGAACTGACCGCTGGTTCCTTCCGTAATAAGAGTCGTGTCGAGGTATTTTATCGAGTCTGCATCTCCGGCCTCGGTAACATTGTTGTCGATAAAGCGGGCGACAAAGATGGCACTTCTTCCATGCTCCACTCGATCAAACGCTATGCCGCTGTAATAGAACATGCCATTCGCTCCGGCCCGCACCGTAGGGTCGGAAGCAGCACTGATGCCGAGAAGCGGAGACCTGGCTCCTTCCGCTGATACATCTTGAGGATATCCTGAAAGAAGGCTGCTTTTCCAGGATTCTCCCCCATTATAAGATTTGAATACTCCCAGCCAGGCGTCCCCTGCGGCGGCCCCTTCCGGAACTCCTGGCAGCGGTCCTTCCGATTGGGGAATATCGACCGTGCGATAATCATTTGAACCGAAAAGAAGATGAAGGGGATTTCTCGTGGAAGCCGCCCCCGAGGGCTCGTTTTGTCTTTGGAGGTACGGGTCCCCGCCTGGCAGTTTCTGGCCAGTGGCCATGTTGACATTCCGGCCCACGATGAGGCCTGAATTTGCCAGTTGAGTTTCTACAAACTGGGATCGAATAGGAATCCCGATCATCAGGACGGCCAGAAACGCCAATGAAAGATAAAAGGCAATGCGGCGGATGGACATGGTCTCCCCCTTCCTAGGTAGTTTTTAGGTAGTAAGTTGTGATTCCAAAAAGGGCAATATCGCCGGTACGGGAGGGCCCAGCTAGAGTGCGGATCAGGCGACGCGCATTTTCCGGAGGGAGAAAGCGGCTCCTGAATCGGCTCAGCAAAATTTGTTGAGGATTGACCCCCGATGATACCTCTAAAGTGCTCCTCTTAAGAGGTGAACCCCCTACCTCCTCACCCAAGTATTTCTATGGGAAAATCGTAATTCCTTAATACCGATTTGTCAAGCGATATATTGGGGACGTTCCCCAAGGTGCCACCCTTACATTTTCTCGAGGGCGGCGATCCGTTCCTCGATCGGCGGGTGGGTGCTGAAGAGCTTATTGACGCTCCCCTTGAGGTCTTTGAGCGGGTTGACAATATAGAGGTGGGCGGTGGCCTTGTTCGCCGCCTCGAGCGGCTCTGTGTCCGCAGAGATCTTCCGCAGCGCCGAGGCGAGCCCCGGCGGATACCGCGTCAGCATCGCCCCGCTCGCATCCGCCAGGAATTCCCGCTTGCGGGAGATGGCCAAACGGATGAGCTGGGCAATCAGGGGGGACAGGATGGCCATGACGAGCGCCAGGGCCAGTATGATCGCCGCGCCACCGCCGCCCTTTCCCCGGTCCGAATCCCGCCTCCTCCCCCCTCCCAACCAGAACGTCCGCCGCATCCAGTCGCTGAGCAAGGCCACGACACCGACCATGACAACCGTCAGCGTCTGCAGGAGGACGTCGTAGTTTTTGATATGGGACATCTCGTGGGCGATCACGCCTTCGAGCTCCACCCGGTTCAGTTTTTCCAGCAGCCCGGTGGTCACGACGATGACCGAGTTCTTGGGGTTCCTCCCCGTCGCAAAAGCGTTCGGCGCCGTATCATCAATGACATAGCACCGCGGCGGGGGCAACCCCGCCGCTATGGTCAGCCCCTCGACGACATTATAGAGATAAGGGAATTCCTCCTTGGTGACCGGCCGGGCTTTGCTCATGGCCAGGACGATCTTATCGCTGGCATAATAGCTGCCGACGGTCATGGCGAGGGCGATAACGACCGCCGCCACCAGCCCCGGCGTGCCCATCCCCACCATCTGCTCGAACAGCCAGGCCAGGAGGAAGATCAGCGCCAGAAAAAAGAAAACGAGGAGAAACGACCTCCTCTTATTGCTTGCAATTTGTTCGTACACTTGTGATACCCAGAGCAAACACCGAGAAAAAATGGGTGGCGCGGCGCTAGTCCCCGAGTGCCTGAGCGGGATGGGGCGGGTGGGCGGGTCTTAAGCGAAGGCAGAGGGGACGCGCCGTGACAGGACCCATTTTTTCTAGAAGCTCACTTTAACCGGCTCTTTGGCTGCGGGCTCTTCGATCTCGAAATACTCTTTTTCTTTGAAGCCGAAGGCATTGGCGATGATGCTCGCCGGAAAGACCTGTTGCTTCTGGTTGAACTTCATCACCGTGTCGTTGTAAAACTGCCGGGCGAAGGCGATCTTGCTTTCCGTCCCGGCCAGCTCTTCCTGGAGCATCAGGAAGTTCTGGTTGGCCTTGAGCTCGGGGTAGTTCTCAGCCACGGCGAACAGCGACTTCAGCGCGCCGGACAGCATATTTTCCGCCTGGGCCTGGTCCTTGACCGTGCCGGCATTGATGGCGCTCGTCCGCGCTTGCGTCACCTTCTCGAATACCTCCCGCTCGTGCTTGGCGTAGCCCTTGACCGTTTCGACCAAGTTCGGGATGAGGTCATACCGCCGCTTGAGCTGGACATCGATCTGTGACCAGCCGTTTTCGCAGCGGTTTCGCAGGACGACCAGGCTGTTGTAGATGCCGATCGCCGCGACGACCACGACGCCGATAATGATGAGCAAAATGACTAAAGCTCCCATGTGTTGTCTCCTTCAATAAGATCAGACGGCGCGAAATCACCGTAACAGTCACCTATTTTGGAACATCTGCGAAAAAATAGCAATTCCCCCGATTCCGAGGCCTTTTGGCGCAGCTTTTTTCGTTGACATTCCCCCTTGCGGAATGATATATTCTTCGAGCCAAATCGTACCTTGGCAAATTCTTAACATAAAAAGGAGGTTTCTTTATGCCCTCATTGAAGGAAAAATTCGCTGCCAAAATGGCCCCCATGCGCGAGAAGGTCCAAGGCATTCTCAAGCAGCACGGGGAGATGAAGATTTCCGACGTTTCTATCGCCCAGGCTTACGGCGGGATGCGTTCCGTCAAGTGCATGGTCTGGGAAACCTCGGCTCTCGACCCCATCGAGGGGATCCGCTTCCGCGGGTTCACCATTCCCGAGCTCCGGGAGAAACTGCCCAAGGCACCGGGCGGAGAAGAGCCGCTCCCGGAAGGCATCTTTTATCTCCTGCTCACGGGTGAGCTTCCGACCGCCGCCGATGTCGCCGAGATCACCAACGAATGGCGGAAGCGCAGCGCGCTTCCCGGCTACCTGCTCGACACTCTGAAATCCTTGCCCAAGGACATGCACCCGATGACCCAGTTCTCCCTCGCCATCCTGGCCCTCCAGAAAGACTCCATCTTCATGGAGAGGTATAGGAAGGGCATGAGCAAGATGGAGCACTGGGACCCGATGTACGAAGACACCATGAACCTGCTGGCCAAGCTCCCGGCCATCTCTGCCTACATCTACCGCCGGAGCTACAAGGGCGACCAGCACATCCCGGCCGACCCGAACCTCGACTGGGGCGGAAACCTCGCCCACATGGTCGGCGTCGAGCAGCCGGCTTTCAAAGAACTGATGCGGCTCTATCTCGTCATTCACAGCGACCACGAGGGCGGCAATGTCTCGGCGCACACCACCCACCTTGTTGGCTCTGCGCTGTCTGACGCCTACTACTCCCTATCCGCCGGCATGAACGGTCTGGCCGGCCCGCTCCACGGACTGGCCAACCAGGAGGTCCTCCGCTGGATCATGGACCTGATGAAAGCCCTGGGCGGCGTCCC
>Ga0153915_10002612_pt1 | contig 16410 bp, 13 predicted proteins | sample Opewatmetagenome_2_FD_107003 | JGI IMG/M metagenome (GOLD analysis project Ga0153915, IMG submission 107003) | Freshwater wetland microbial communities from Ohio, USA - Open water 3 Core 3 Depth 3 metaG | ecosystem: Environmental > Aquatic > Freshwater > Wetlands | place: USA: Ohio, Lake Erie...
CAGGACGCAGATGCGCGTGCTCTCGCAAAGGCAAGGCTTGAACAGCTCACGATGCCGCACTGGGCGCTTGGCCGGCTGATGGATCTGGCAGAAGACCTGGCAGGAATAACGGGTTCGATAAGGCCGCCTGTAGGCCGAAAGACTGTGGTGACTATGGCAGGTGATCATGGAATCACAGCGGCGGGAGTGAGCAAATACCCTCAGGAAGTAACCGTTCAGATGATATATAACTTCATAAACGGCGGCGCCGGTATCAATGCCCTGGCAAGGCTTGTCGGCGCGCGGGTCGTCATCGTCGATATGGGTGTTGCCGGTGACTTAAGCGAGCTCGGAAAAGCGGGAAAGATTATTTCCAAACGTACAGGACCGGGAACAAAAAATATGCTCACCGGGCCGGCTATGTCACGGGATGAGGCCATTCGCTCCATAGAAGGGGGGATTGAGGTAGCCATGGAACTGGCATCATCGACCGACATCTTTGGGACAGGCGATATGGGGATCGGCAACACTTCTCCCAGCGCCGCGATTATCAATGTATTCAGCAACGTGCCCGTTTCTAAGATCGCGGGCCGCGGCACAGGTATCGATGACGGGCAGCTTGCGCATAAGGTTGCGATAATTGAAAAAGCAATTAAGGAGAATAACCCCGATCCCTCTGATGCCCTCGATGTCCTCGCGAAAGTCGGGGGATTTGAAATAGGCGGAATAGCCGGATTGATTATGGGGACGGCCTCCATGAAAAAGCCCGTGCTTGTGGATGGATTTATCTCCACGGCGGGCGCCCTGATTGCCGCTCACCTGGCTCCGGTTACCCGTGAATACATGATCGCGTCCCATCGCAGCATGGAGAAAGGGCATAAAATCGCCCTCGATTGCCTGGGGAAAACCCCCCTCTTGGATCTGGATCTCAGGCTCGGCGAAGGAACAGGGGCGGCGCTTGCCATGAATCTGGTTGAGGCCGCCGTGCGGATTCTTACCGAAGTGGCCACTTTTGAGGAAGCAGCGGTATCTAAGGCAGATAAATGAACCCACTCTTGGCAGCCATTCAATTTCTGACGGTGATCCCTTTTCCGAAGAGTTTCGTTGCGGGAGAAAAAGAACTTGAGAAATGTGCGCCATTTTTCCCCATCGTGGGATTGCTTATCGGGCTTATCGTCGCGGCTGTTGACCACCTCATCGGCTTCATCCTTCCCCCATTCCCGGCAAGTGTGATCACGGTGATTGCCATGACGGGCATATCGGGAGGGTTGCACATGGATGGCCTGGCGGACACGGCGGACGGTTTTTTCAGCTCCCGACCGCGTGATAAAGTTCTTGAAATCATGAGAGACAGCCGGACTGGCGTCATGGGGGTCATCGCCGTGGTATTTGTGATTGCACTGAAGGTTTCACTCTTGATGTCTCTCCCCCTTCCTTTCCGTTTCGGCATTGTTATGCTCATGCCTCTCGCGGGGCGGTGTTCCCTGGTTGTGATGATGGCGGTTCTGCCTTATGTGAGGTCCGAAGGCGGCCTCGCGACTGCGTTCGGCAAGGGGAAATCATGGCTTAGCGTCCTGTGGTCAGCAGTTTTTCTTGTTGTTACAGGATGGATAGCGGCTCTGTGGATTGGCACTGCGGTGTGTCTCTCGTCAATCCTTATAGCGGCGCTTTTTTCCGTGTATTGTTTCCGGAAAATTGGCGGATATACAGGTGATACACTGGGAGCGATATGCGAGATTACGGAGATTATCCCGGCCCTGACGGCTGTAGCCATGAGCGGAATTTTAACCTGAGCAACTATCATAGGAATGGAATATCAGATTCGTGCCACGATCACCTTTTTATCAGTCAGACTAAGCTTCAATGTATAAAAAGTGTGACGGGGTCGAATTTAAGGATATCCCTCAGTTCTTTGGAAGCCTCTGAAACATTTTGGTGAACTTCATCATTTCCGCTAAATTTGTAATCTTGATCTTTCCTGTCATAAATGCCAATTCCGCTTTTATCCTGCCAAACTCGATATCCCGGTAGGTCTTGTCCGAAACCGTTACGGTACATTTTGCCTCTCCCGTGAAACCTGAATCAACAGTGCACTTTCCTTCTTTGATAGTCACCGTGAACTGCCCTCCCTCAGATCCGGAAATGTCAAAATGAAAAACAGTTTCCCAGTCTCCGGCCCTTTCCGGGAGAAACCGTCTGGGGAGGGAATGAAGAATTTCCACCGCAGTAGTTGGGATTGGGGCAACCGTTTCTTCCATTTCTTCCTTTGCCCTCTGGGGCGGCGCTTCTTTCTCTTTTCTTATCGATTCCTTTTCCTTTTTTTGCTGAAAGGGTTGATAATCCACCTGATCAATCAGGATACGGGCGATGATCTCTCTCATGATCTCGGAGGTGCCTCCGACAATCGTGCCGACCCGGACATCGCGATACATCCTGGAGATCAGATATTCATCCATGTAGCCATAGCCGCCAAAAAATTGGAGACAGACATCAGCCGTTTTCTTGGCAAGCTCGCTCGTGAGAAGTTTCGCCATGGAGGAAAAATCAACGGCTGGCTCGCCCTGGCTGTGGAGCCATGCCGTGTAATAGGTGAGCTGCCGGGCCGCTTCCAGTTCCGTCTTCAGATCTGCCAGGGCATGCCGAATGACCTGGAACTTTGCCAGGGGCCTGCCGAAAGCCTGACGTTCCTGTATATATCTCAGGGTCATGTCCAGTCCTAAAAGGGCGCCACTCACGGAGCCGATAGCGCCGACCAGCCGCTCCAACTGGAAGCATTCCATGATGTAATAGAATCCCCTGTTTTCTTCGCCGATCAGGTTTGTGACGGGCACGCGGACGTCTTCGAAGGTAAGCTCCCCCGTATCGGAAGAGTGCCAGCCCATCTTATGGAGCTGTCGCGCCGAAAATCCCGGTGCATCGCGATCCACGATTATCAGGCTGATCCCACCCGCCCCGGCCTCAGTATCAGTCTTTGTCGCCACGATGACGAAATCCCCGAAGACGCCGTTGGTGATGAAGGTCTTCGAGCCGTTAATAATGTAACTGTCACCCTGTCTGACAGCCCTGGTACGGATGGCCGCCACATCCGAGCCTGTATTCGGTTCGGTGATGGCAAGCGCCCCGATCTTCTCTCCCTGAATAGCAGGGATCAGGTATTTTTGTTTCAATGCTTCTTTTCCGAAGCGATGGATATACTCCGCGGCCATATACCCATGCACGCTCACCGCGGCGGCAAACCCCCCCATGGTGGAGCGCGGAATTTCTTCGAGAAAGACGACGGAGTAGAAGAAGTCCGCTTCCGTCCCGCCATATTGTTCCGGGTAATTAATGCCGAGAAACCCTAATTCTCCCATCCTATTCCAGATCGAGTGGGGAATACGCTGGTTCTTCTCCCATTCCTCCGCGTGCGGGGCGACTTCTTTTTCGATAAACTGCCGCACCGTATGCCTGAACATTTCATGTTCCGGGGTGAAATATAACGATCTCATACACTCTCCTTTTTTCCTTGCACCTTTAACCCTGCACCTCGTTCATCTATCCTTCTGTGTACATACTGTTGAGAAGGTCTTTATATTTTTCCTCAACAACCCTCTTTTTCAGTTTCATCGTGGGAGTCATTTCACCAGCTTCGATAGAAAAAGGTTCTTCAAGAATACGGAAATACTTAATCTGCATGAACCGGGGAAGCTCCCCGTTTGCCTTGTCCACTTCTTTCTGCACTTTTTCCATGATCAGGGGATGATGAATCAATTCCGGCCATACACAGTCTTTGATCCCATTATATTCGGCCGTTGCCTTGACAGCGTTCTGATCCAGGACCAGAAGCGCCGTCAGATAGTTGCGCCGGTCTCCGTGTACGTAAGCCATCTCGATATGCCTGCCTCTCACGAGAAGGTGTTCGATAGGAGCCGGGGCGATATTCTTTCCGCCTGAAGTAATAATAAGCTGCTTTTTCCGATCAGTAATGATTACCCGGCCTTCCTCATTAATTTCCCCGATATCGCCCGTCCGGTAAAATCCATCGGCAGTGAAGGTAGCGTGTGTCTCCTCCGGGTTTCGCCAGTATTCCTTAAAGACATTGGGACCCTTTACTTCCAGCTCACCGTCCGGGGCGACACGCACCTCAACACCCGGAAGAGGCCTTCCCACCGTGCCGAAGCGGTAGTCATAGGGACTGTTAAACGTAGAAGGGGTCGTGGCTTCCGTGGCGCCCCAGCCTTCCAGAATCAGGATATCCATGGCATCGAAGAACTCTGCCACCTCTTTACTGAGGGGTGCCCCGCCGGAACAGCAGAATTCCAACTGGCCGCCGAAGGCGCCCTTTACTTTTTTGAAGAGTAGGGCATCGGCCAGGCGATAGCTAATCTTGAGATGCCATGGGAGTGGTTGGCCGAGCATTTTATAGCGTCCCGCTTTTTTCCCTATTCCCAGTGCCCAGTAGAAAATTGCCTTTTTAACAGGAGAGGCGGAACGTACGCCCTGGGTGATCCGGGCATGCATCTTTTCAAACACGCGGGGCACAGCGACAAAAAGGTTAGGCTTTACTTCCCGGAAATTTTGCATGAGGGTCTCGAGACTTTCTGCGTAGGCGATACAGCTTCCTATAGAGAGGACAAGGTAGTAACCGGCAAAACGTTCAAAAGCATGGGCAAGGGGAAGAAAGCTGATATTCCGTTTCAGTTTGCTGATATCACGAACATGCTGAACGAGCATTTCGATTGTTCTGATATAGTTATTATGCGTGAGGACGACGCCTTTGGGGTTACCGGTTGTCCCGCTTGTGTAGATAATGCACATGGTGTCTTCGCCTGTGATATGTTCGGCAAGTTCATGGATTTTTGCAACCAATGCAGGCGATGCCTCTTCTTGCAAAAGCTCTGAAAAAGGAAAAACCCAGGAGGGATTGCTCCGGGAGAAGGGTTCGGTGAAAACGAAGACGCTTTTGACGCTGGAGATTTTTTCCCTGATGGCAAGGATTTTTTCGAGCTGGAAGTTATCTTCTACAAAGAGGAAGGTTGCCTCCAGGTTTTGGATGATGAAGGCCGCTTCTTCGGGGAGAGAGGAGGCGTAGATAGCCGAGTTAATGGCGCCTGCCAAAAGCGCTCCCGTATCAGCCTCGGCCCATTCCGGGCGGTTCTGCGAAAAGATGGCGATCCGGTCACCGGGCTCTATCCCTCTCTTCATCAAACCGGAAGCCACGCGGAAACAGATATCCCCGAATTCGCCGTAGGACATCGTCCGGTAGCTTCCCCCGGATTTGAACATGAGCGCCGGGTTTTCCACATACCGGGAAAAGCTGTTCAGGAGAACCTGATTAAAATTTTTGAATTCTATAGGAACTTGAACTTCCAAATTGTTATCACCCTGCAGCTTTACGCATAGAACCTCTGATTCTTAGCTTCGCGGTCACGGAGGATCTGCGCCGGTGTAAATCGTGGACCCATCTTCTCCAGAAGGGCGAGAACTTTCGGGAGTCCGAGACTATCAAGGTAACGGAAAGGCCCTCCGAGAAAAGGAGGAAAGCCCAGCCCGAACACCGCGCCGATATCGCCGTCCCTCGGTGATTGCAGGATGCCTTCCTGTAGGCAGAGAGCCGCCTCATTTACCATGATAAGGGATAACCGGTTCTGGATCTCTGGCGGGTCAAATTTCCTGCGATTCGGTCCGCCGAAGAAAGTGTATATTTCTTTATTCACTTCCTTCTTTTTTTTGCTTGACGGATCGCCATAGAGGTAGAAACCCCGGTTATTTTTACGACCCTTGTAACCAGCCGCAAAAAGCCTTTCCATGGCTGTATTTGGTGTAGCGCGCCTCGCGGTGAAAAGAGGGCCCAGTACCTTTGAAACATGGGCTCCCACATCAATTCCGACCTCATCGATGAGGGCGATAGGGCCGACGGGGTAGCCGAACTGGCGCATCGCCCTGTCGATCTCCTCAACATCCCCGCCTTCATTGAGAATCTCCAGAGCTTCGTTCAAAAGGGGCGCCAGGATGCGTGTTGTGTAAAAGCCGGGCCCGTCGTTCACGACGATGACGGTCTTTCCCTGCCGGATGCCCACGTCAAACGCCGTGGCCCTGACCCAGTCCGCCGTTTTTTCCGTGACAATGATCTCCAGAAGCGGCATTTTGGGAACGGGTGAAAAGTAGTGCATCCCGATGACCTTATCGGGGCGTTTCGCAGCCGCGGCAATGCTCCCGATGGGGAGCGAGGAGGTATTGCTCGCAAAGATTGCCTCCTCCTTTGTATTCGCTTCTGTTTCCGCGAGGATTCTCTTCTTGAGTTCCAGGTCTTCGAAAACCGCCTCAATGATGAGATCCGCTTTTTCGAAACCCCGGTAGTCCACCGTTCCCGAAATGCGGCTTAATGTAATATCCCGCTCAAATGGCGAAAGGGCCTTCTTTTTCACCTTCCCGTCCAGATCGCGCCAGATTGCCTTTTCTCCCTGACCCACAGCTTCATATGTAATATCCTTGAGGAGAACACTGATGCCGTTTGTAGCGCTCACGTGGGCAACTCCTGAACCCATGAGTCCTGCTCCCAGAACACCTATTTTTCTCACCGGACGCGCCTGTTCTTTCATGGGATTCTTTTTCAAGGCCGTCATACTCAGAAATATCTGCACCAGTTCCCGGGACTGAGGACTCACCATAAGCTCACCGAAATTTTTTATTTCCGCTTCCATCCCCGCTTCCGGACCTTTTTCGAGTCCTGCTTTGACACATTCAATAATCTTAAAGGGAGCCGGATAATTTCCCCAGGTCCGTTTCTGGACCAATTCCGCTGCCTTCTTATACACGATGCTGCGGCTCAAAGGGTTGCTTTCCAATAGTTTTGCCACAAATGATTGTCTTTTCTTACGTTCCGGAGGATGGCCGACCAGCTCGAGAGCAGCCTTTTTCGCCGCCTGGAGGAGGCCGTAAGGGTGGATAAGGTCGTCCACAAGCCCCATTTTCTTCGCCTGGCGAGGATAGACATTTTTCCCCGTGAGCATCATGTCCAACGCGGTCTGCAGGCCTACGAGGCGGGGGAGGCGCTGGGTACCCCCTCCGCCGGGGAGAATCCCCAGCTTCACTTCCGGCAGAGCGAGTATCGTCTTTGGATCATCACTGGCGATACGGTAGTGGCAGGCCAGGGCCACCTCGAGACCACCTCCTAAGGTTGCCCCGTGCAGGGCGGCTACAATGGGTTTGGGAAAAGCCGCCATCCGGTTCAAGAGGGCATGTCCCTGGCGGCTCAGCTCTTCTGCTTCATTGGAACTGACGATATCTTTGAATTTGTCAATATCCGCACCGGCGATAAAGTTGTCCGGTTTCCGGCTGATCAGGACGATCCCTTTTACCGTCTCGTCATTTTCCAGGCTGTCCAGGATTGCCGTGAATGTATCCACGAGGTCGATGGATATTGTGTTAACCTTCTTCCCCGGCTGATCAAGCCAGACTACCGCCACTCCATTTTCTTTCTCGATCTGTCCGTAAGGCATTGCCGCCTCCATTGTCACTTTTGTCATTCCCGCGCAGGCTCTCTATTTCCCTTTAATTCTATTTCTTTAGTAAGTCGTTTTATTTCCTTCGTTCCAGGATAATCGCGTTTCCTGTAGCGCCTGCGGCGCAGGAAGCGATAAGGGCGAAAGTCCCGTCTTCCCGGATGAGGCGGTTGGCCGCTGTAGTGACCAGCCTCGCTCCTGTGGCCCCGAAGGGATGGCCCAGGGAGAGGGAACCGCCCAGGGTGTTGAATTTCTCGAGGGGAACTTCTCCCACTTTTTCACACCGGCCGAGTTTTTCCCGCGCAAATTCATCTGAGGCCAGGCATTTCAGATTTGCCAAAATCTGTCCGGCAAAGGCCTCATGAAATTCGAAGACATCTATGTCCGAAAGCGCAAGCCCTATCATATCGAGGACTCTTGGTGTCGCGTAGGCAGGTCCTAAGAGCAGTTCTTCGTAAGGGTCCTGGGCCGTGTAGGCATAGGTGCGGATCGCGGTTCTGGGTGTGTAACCAAGCGATATGGCGACGTCTTCCGCCATGAGAAGGACAGCGGCAGCCCCATCGGTGAGAAAAGAGGCATTCCCGGGCGTCACTGTTCCGTATTTTTTCACGAAGGCCGGCATCAAGCTGCTCATTTTTTCAAAGGAAGTATCGCCCCGGAAGCCATTGTCTTTATCGATGGGCGGAAAATCGGGAGGCACCCGGACTGGTTCAATTTCAGCGCTCAGGATGCCTTCGGCCGTTGCCTGCGCCGCCGCCAGATGGGAACGGACGGCGTAGCGATCCTGATCTTCCCGGCTGATCTGCAGGCGGGCGGCCAGACGGTCGCAGTCTTCCCCCATCGACCGCCCCGTAGAGAATTCGGCAATAGCGGGAATTTCCGGCAGGAGGTCCTTGAGGCCGAGGCCTTTCGGAAATTTCAGATAATCCTGCATCCCTTTGTATTTCTGGGACTCGATAAGTTTCTGCCTGAAGGGCTTGCGGTAACAGATGGGAATGTCGGACATGCTTTCTGTCCCCCCGGCAATCACCACATCTGCCTGACCGGTCCGGATAAGATCTGCACCGGTGGTGATGGCCACATTTGCGGAAACGCAGGCCAGTGTTACGGTGAAAGCAGGAATGCTTGCGGGAAGTCCGGCGCCCAGGGCAGCCTCCCGTGCGACATTGGTCGTGGCCAGATTGGCAATCACGCATCCCATGATGACCCTGTCGATCTTTTCCGGTTCGATCTCGGTTCGTTGGACGAGCGCTTTAATGGCAAGTCTTGCCAGATCGTAGGACATGAGGTCTCTGTACCCTGTCCCGGCCCTCAAGAAGGGGATACGGCATCCATCGATAAGGGCAACCTTGCGACCATAATCCGTAGGGGATTTCATCTCTTGTACTCCATGAATTAATCTGAAAGAAAAAAATCATTCTTGGGGAGAGGGCTACCCGATTTTTTAAACCTCATGTATTGTTACGTTCAGCATCTTATCCCCCTGCTGAATTGCATTGACGACATCCTGGCCGTTCTCTACTTTACCGAATACGGTGTGTCTGCCGTTCAGGTGCGGCTGAGGGGAATGCGTGATAAAGAACTGACTGCCGTTCGTGTCCGGCCCGGAGTTCGCCATCGAGATCATACCTGTTTCGTGCTTTAAGGGATTCCCCTTTAACTCATCTTCAAATTTGTAGCCCGGGCCGCCCCGCCCTGTTCCTGTCGGATCTCCCCCCTGGATTACGAAATCGCTGATCACCCGATGAAAAGATACGTTGTCGTAGAAACCCTCTCTCGCGAGGAAAACAAAGTTGTTCACAGTTTTGGGCGCATGTTGCGGATACAGTTCCAGTTCAATAACTCCCTTATTGGTTTCAATAACCGCTTTGTATGCCTTGACGGGGTCAATCTGCATTTCCGGCGGATTTTTCCATTCCATCTTTTTCATAGTGTATTCCTCCTTGACATGAATATTTGGTAAAACGGGGGGCAGACAATAGTTCTATGCATAGTGTGGTGTTTATAACAGTTTTTTGCATTTTATGCTATGCCGCAATTGATGAAGATATGAAAGCATCCCTCACCATCGACCTCTTCCATAATTTGTCCTTTACGAACAGTTGGGTGTAGAAAATCTTTTCAAAAATGGCAAATAAGCGGATTATTCAAAAGAAACCGTGGATATGATATTGACGGAAACGGAGAAGACGGCCCTGGAAGTGATCCTCCCGGCATATGTGGATGGGGACAGGGAAGGATGTAAGGTTGTTACCCTAAATCTTTCTCATTTGAAAGATGCCGTGTACAATAGAGCAGATTTCCCCCTTTGCGTCCTTCAGTTCGAGGTCCAGAACCCAGTCGGCCTTCCCCATTTCGTCGGTAAGATGTTTAATCTGTTCCGCCTGTGAGGGAGACATTGATGCCTCACAAGTAATATCAGTGGTCCCAGGCTTCTTGAAGGCGATGGTAACTTCTTTCAGGAGGGGATAGTATTTCTTCCGGTCGAAGGTGGCATAGAATAAAACGCCGCCTGCATAATCCGCCAGGGAAAAGAGAGACCCCGCATATACCGTACCGAGGTGATTTAGGTTCGGCTCTTTCGGCAGGATAATTTTCACAGCGTGCTTCTGGAAATCCAGGATACGCATCCCCATTTTTTCAATGATCTTAATCGTCTTTTCGAGATAATTGACAAGTTCCTTGTGCTCATCGCTGATTGCCATTTGCTTATCCTCCTGCTTTGATTTACCGCATTGCGCCGAAGTGGTAGAGGGCGGGAATAACTTAATGTATATGTCAGAGATACGGCGGCTTACATGGCTTTCTTTCTTCTTTTTTCCTCATCTGCCTCCAAATGACACCGCTTATATTTCTTTCCGCTGCCACACCAGCAGATATCGTTGCGACCAAGGATAATCATCTTCTTTTCATCTTTTGCGAAATTAAATAAGCGCTCCATAAACTTCATAGTAATTTTTTATCTCCAATCCCGGGTATCCCCGGCAATAGTTTGGTTACATCTTCCCGATCAACAGCACAATAAAAAAACCACCAACACTCTGGAGAGCAGGGCGGTTTCACCTATACTTTAAAATGCCGGAATCCAACGCGTTACAGAACCCTGATGACTATTAACAGCTCTATGAATATGATAAATTTGTAGTACGCTCGATGATGAATGTCAAGGGAATTCATACTATAAAGCCTTTAATCAAATTTTACTTCTTTTTGCAGTTCCGTCCATGCTCGATGATATTTATCTATCCGCTGTGTGTCTTTCTCCGTGAGATTGCCTAGTCTCATGACATTCATATTGTCTTCCAGGTCGGCAAGCTTCACTTTCCTTCCGATAATGTTCCGTGACACTCGCCTGATGAACTCCATGTAGGTTTCCCCATCTCTCTTTGTCAGGGCGTCTATTGCATCAACAATATCCTGTTCAAAACCCTCCTCTTTCAGTCTCCGTAATGTCCATTGTTCGTTGTCTTCAACAACGTCATGCATGACTGCGACAATCCTCTCATGTGTTGAGTCCATGCGCAGCATTACCCTCAATGGGTGCAGTATGTAAGGCGCTCCGGCCTTATCGACATTACCTTCGTGGGCTTCGCATGCTATAGCTATTGCCCTTTCTAAAGTAGACATAGGAACTCCTTTAACACATTTTTAAAAATGAGTATAATGTAAGCGATAAAAAAACGGTGGCAAAGGCGTTTGTGGATGCAATTCCATTCATTGATGGTAGAACCAGGCAAGTAACTTTTCATTTATGAAATGCTGGATACAATCTTTTTGCACAATCGGGACAAATACCATGGCTGAAATCGGCTTCCGAACGGTCACTGATATAAACCTCTAGTTGTTCCCAGTAACCCTTATCGTTACGTATTTTCTTGCAGGAACTGCATATAGGCAGGAGTCCACTCAAAGTTCTGATTTTAGAGAGGGCATCTCTAAGTTCAAGAATAAGTCTTTCTCTTTCCACCTCCGCGTGTTTGCGATCTGTAATGTCACGACCGATACCACAGAATGCAAGAGGATTTCCTTTTTCATCCTTTATTAATGAAATTGAAAATTCAGCGCAGGCTTTTGTGCCATCCTTTCTTATAAACTCATGTTCGACGAGATTCACCGCATTGCTTGTTCGATAGATATCTCCAAATACTTGCAGCATTCTCCCGGCGCCTTCTTCACCCACCAGTTTCCTGTAACTCATTCCCTTCAGCTCATCTGCGGAATATCCAATAATTCTACATGCCGAAGGATTTGAGAAAGTTACATTACCGGCAAAATCAATTTCGAGATACCCGTCTTCAATGTTTTCCAGGATGGCGCGGTACTTCGCTTCGCTTTTCCGCAACGCCTCCTTCATCTGCGTGCGCTCAGTTTCTGCCTTTTCCAGTTCGGCAATGCGCCGTTTTACTTCTACCTGTTCTCTTGCGCGCTGCTCTTTTGTCTGATCTTTGTCTTTCATACAAAATAGCCTTCGATGCACGTGCATATAAAAACACGAAAACCCGCTCTCATGGGAAAAACGGGGTTTAATAGCTCACGCACCGGCCTATGCGCCCTCCCGCGGATGAAACCCATTTTCGTGAATGCCCTCGATAAAATAATTGGGATCAAGGAGAAAATTTTTGAATATAGTTACAAAGGCTAACGCGGCTTGAATCATCAATGGTTTGTCTTGATAAAGTTGATCCAGTTTTTGTTTGTGTTCCTCAGCGCTGCCATATTCAAAGTATTTCATAAACAAGCCATCGAGCCTGGAGCGGACGCCCGGTTTGGTTACTTCAAGTGTACCGCCTTCCTGGCAATAATTCATTGTATCTAAAAGAAGTTTTTGCTGTTGGTCCACATCCCTCAGGTGATAATCAAATATATGGATGATAATCCGCTGTGCTTCCTCCATGCTGGCCCTGACAAGCTGTTCGAACAAGGGCTGCGCCACCGGATCGTAATTCATGGATTGCTTCCGGCGGATAATTGACAATAAGACGGCATTCTTAAAAAGCTGATAGAGCCGGTAGGAGCCATAAAGAGGATGTCGGAGCGGGTGCTGCACCTCGGGTTCAGGCGGCCGGTAGTTCTTGATATAGAGGATGTTAAACAATGTAGCAAAGAAATCAGTATGTTCAATGGGATCATAAAATTCAGAGTGCAAATCGAGGGTGTTGTCGAGGCGATCGGCGAGCTTCACATGCACCAGTTCTGGTGTTTGCCGTGCCCGGTTCATGAGCCTTCCTATATAGGTAAAATATGAATCTCCATATTTGCGGGACAATAAATCGAGTCTTTCCATAAGATACCAGTTGTCATTGGGATCGTTTTTATACAGGAAGTGGTTAAATTCAGTTTCCAATTGTTGATAATAATCCTTCCCAAACTTGTCTTCAGGAAAATTAGAGGCTTGAATATCCTCATGTTTATCATGCAGCAGCACTGTGAGCAAGTCAAGCATGTTGACTTTTTCCACAGTCCGGGAAAGAATGGCAGCAGCCCGCAGGGGATGGAGCACGGACAGTGGACCCATGCGGCGGTGCTGGTCTTTATAGGCGTGGTTGAGATAAGAAAGAGCGTCAAGCATGATGGTATGCTGATCCCGGCTGAGTTTTACATCGCCGATGATGATCCCTAAAATATTCCAACCTAAATCGCTCGAAACAGATAACTGATAATTGAGAGCTGCTGATAATTTAAAGAACTCAGTCAGATTATAACGAATCATGCAGATACCCTCTGTCAGTACAGGCTTTTTGCCTGCATTATTTTTTTAATAATTCGCTTTGTGTGGTGAGAAAGTATAATATATTGTCACTAAGGAGTCAACCGGAGGTGGTTATAGGGTACAAATAATTATCTTTGAAATCATGTATATTGGCCGGAGTCCATTATAAGCAAGTAACTGGAAGGGGTTAATGGGACTCATGATCGAACATATATCCCACGGAACGGAGGCTCCGGAAAAATACAGGCTCGTGGGGATTATCCTCAAAGTATCTCCTTAAGCGCATAACGAAATTATCCACGGTCCTCGTCGACGTGGTTCCTGTGTAGCCCCATCCGATTTCCAGCAGCTCGCTTCGTGAGAGGGGTTTCCCGCGGTTGGCAATAAAGAGTTTGAGGAGCTTTACTTCCTGCTCCGTAAGTGTCACCCTGCCTGCCTTGCAATGGGCTGTAAACGTATCAAAATCAATGGTGTTCCCACCAAAAGTGTAACCATGACCCGTCGAAAAACCGGCCGCAGGTGGATGCTCTCCATCATTCCAAGCGGCCCGGGTGAGAAGCCGCTCAACCCTGAGCAGGAACTCTTCTAAATTGAAGGGCTTCGATAAATAATCATCCACGCCATAGGAGAGCCCCTTCACCCGATATTCAGGCTCACTCTTTACCGACAGGATAAGAATAGGAAGCTGTGCATCCTCAAGGCGAATGCTGCGGAGGACTGACAAGCCGTCGATGCGTGGCAACATGATATCCAGAACAATCAGGTTCGGTTTCCATTCCCGCCACTCCCTGAGGCCGTCCGGCCCGTCAGGGGCTATCATGACCTCATAACCCTTGAGGGAAAGATTTAATTTCAAGCCCTCCGCGATATGCCTGTCATCCTCAATAATGAGAATTTTTTTCTTTGAGATAGGTCCTGTCATCCTTCCACCTGAACCCGTTGCGGCAGAGTAAGGGCAAATACCGAGCCCTTCCCTTTCCCCGCGCTTTCTGCCGTCACTTTTCCCTTGTGTATTCTCGCAATCTGCTGGACCAGATACAGCCCCAGGCCGCTTCCTGATGCTATATCTTCCTGATGACCCACCCGGTAAAACATCCTGAATATTTTCCTGATCTCCGATTTTTCAATGCCTATGCCATTGTCTACAAACCGGATATGTAACCCCTTCTTCTGAGGAACAAAATGAATGTCGACCCTGGGATTGGCGGATTCATTGTAATTCACGGCGTTTGTCATGATGTTCATAAGCAACATGTCAAACAGGAGCGGATTGATCGGGTAGTAGAGCGGTGTCCCGGCGGAGTTGTGTACTTTAACCTCACAATTGCGGAAGAGGTCGGCATTGTTCTGGTAAAACTGCCGCACGGCGTCCACCAGGTCCACTTCGACGAATTCTTTCCAGTAGTTGCCGCTCTCAATCCTGGCAAGGTTGAGGATCCGGTTGATGTTGTTCAGCAGGCGTTCTACATCCTGGATCATATAACCGATGTACCTGATCTGCTCTTCGCGGGGGATATCATATTTCGCAAACGTGTCGAGGTAGAGCTTCAGGGATGTCACCGGTGTCTTCAGCTCATGAGTGAAATTGTTGATGAAGTTCCTCTGCAAACGGTAAAGCTGCCATGTTTTCTGGTTGTATACAAAGATAACAAAGACCCCGACCAGGATGATCCCTACAAGAATGGAAAGGACAAGAATGACTACCCACGTATTGATCTCGAAAAACTGGCTGGGATCGAGATTGTACTTCTGGATAACCGAGGTCAATCCTGCGCTGACGCCGATGTACCAGTATAAGTAGAGGCAGAGAGACGCAGCCAACGCCATGATTGAGAAAACAAAGATAAAAACGGGATGATAAAACCACTTGAATCGGTTCATTTTTGAAACTCCCGGCAGAGTCGGGTTTATACCTCACCAAGATACGTATACCATGATGCATTGTGTGTCAACGGACAAATATATCGGCTCCATCCCGCCTGCGCATCCTGCTTTGTAAAAGATTTGTAAAACCCCCCAGAAGGCCTTTTATTTTCTGTCTTTTTCTCTTAAATAAGCACATATGCATCACACACGTAAAATCTCCACAGAAAGGGATGATAATATTTATGAAAAAATCACAGACCGTACACCCCAAAGGAACACAGGCCAGGATATTGCTCAGCAGCGTTTTCGGTCCATATGCGCAGGATAACGAATTCGGAAGCCGGAAAATCAACCCCATGGAACTCTACCAGAACCAGGTGACGCGCGTGCAGGGAGGATTCTCGCTCCGGATGTTTCACCGCTCTTTTGGTCTCTTAATGTTGCAGGCAAACATTGAAGCGCCCTGTACCGTTCTCGATTTCCCCTCCCTTACAGATTTTATCCGCGATATACAGGAAAATGAGTACGACATCATCGGAATCAGCTCCATTATACCGAACGCAGGTAAGGTAAAAAAAATGTGCGAACTGATCCGAGAGTACCGGCCTGGCGCAACGATCATCGTCGGGGGACATATCTCCAATAAAGAGAATATCGACGGCTTCCTCGACGCCGATCATATCGTCAGGGGAGACGGTATTCAATGGTTCCGGAGGTTTCTCGGACAGGATGAGAAGGCGCCCATCCGTCACCCCATGGTTTACTCAGCGTTCGGCGCCCGGATCATGGGTATCAACCTGCGTCACAAGCGGAGGCGCACGGCGGCTATCCTGATTCCCTCTGTGGGCTGCCCCATAGGCTGTAATTTCTGCTCCACGTCAGCCCTCTTCGGGGGTAAGGGGAACTTTGTCAATTTCTACGAGACAGGTGACGAACTCTTCTCTGTCATGTGCCAGATCGAAGAAAACCTCAACGTGCGCTCCTTTTTCGTTCTCGACGAAAATTTCCTGTTCCACCGGAAGCGGGCGCTCAGGCTTCTGGAACTGATGGAACAGCACAGAAAGAGTTGGGCGCTCAACGTCTTCAGCTCCGCCGGCGTCCTGCAATCTTATACCATTGAGCAGTTAGTAGGACTTGGCATCATTTGGGTCTGGATCGGTCTGGAAGGCAAGAGCAGCCAGTACAAAAAGCTAAAGGCCGTCGATACACGTGAGCTGGTCAGAACCTTGCAATCCCACGGAATCCGCGTTATGGGATCGTCGATCATCGGCATGGAAGACCACACTCCGGAAAACATCGATGAAGTCATCGAGCACGCCGTGAGTCATGACACCGATTTCCACCAGTTCATGCTCTATACCCCGAATCCGG
>Ga0153915_10002613_pt1 | contig 16409 bp, 16 predicted proteins | sample Opewatmetagenome_2_FD_107003 | JGI IMG/M metagenome (GOLD analysis project Ga0153915, IMG submission 107003) | Freshwater wetland microbial communities from Ohio, USA - Open water 3 Core 3 Depth 3 metaG | ecosystem: Environmental > Aquatic > Freshwater > Wetlands | place: USA: Ohio, Lake Erie...
GAACTTTCCGCCGGCGTGCAGGCGCGTCAGGATGAGCTCGACGCCGCTCACCTTCTCCTTCGGATGGATGTCGACCGGCATGCCGCGGCCGTCGTCCTCGACTTCGAGCGCCCCGTCCTTGTATAGCGTGACGCTGATGTTCGAGCAGTGGCCGGCGAGCGCTTCGTCGACGCTGTTGTCGATGACTTCGTGAGCGAGGTGGTTGGGGCGGCTGGTGTCCGTGTACATGCCGGGGCGGCGACGCACCGGGTCGAGACCCGACAGAACTTCGATGTCGGAGGCGGTATACGACTGGGCCATCTGCACTTCGCGAAACGCGCGCCCGGGGGAGAAGCGCGGCGGGATTCTACAGGGGGGTGTCGCGCGCCGAAAGAGCGCGTGTCAATCGAAGTCCGCGAGGAGCGAGTCGACGGACGCGGGCGGCACCGGATCGATCGCGTGCGCATAAGCGGGGTGATCGATGCCGATGGCGAGCGGCCGGCCCGCGCGCAGCGCCGAGATCATCTCGGCCGTGAGCTCGAAGCGCAGGAAATGCACGGCCGAAGTCTTCTCCTCGGTCTCGCGCTCGAGATCCTCATCGGCGATCGCGTAGACCTTGGGCAGCCCAAAGACGCGGATCCAGCAGCGCCTCTCAACGCCCTTCAAGCGCGCGAGCGCCGTCGCTCGCTCTGCCGGGTCTGGAAACTCGATCATCAGCGTCACTTTCCAGTTGCTGCCATCGGGAATGAGCGGGTTATAGGCAGCCAGCTCATCGTCGATGCCCGCCGGCTCGAAGGTCCGCTCCGCCCGCAGCATTTCCTGCACCTGGTAGTGAATCGTCAGCCGGTCTTCGAAACACCACGTCGTATGCTGACCCACGTGCAGCGTGCGCGGCTTCTTGTGGGTGATGACGCGCTCGCGCCAAGCCGCGCGTTGCCGTGCGTATTGCTCGAGCGGCAGCAGGTCGTCGTGCGTCAGGCGCTGCATGATCGGTCGCTCACCCCGGGATTCCGTATGCCTGACGCAGAAGGGAGAGCGGGTGCTCGGGTGCGCGCGGCTTTTCGAGCCCGGATTCGATCTGATGACCGGCCATCGGGCAGTCGCTCGAGTAGTGCTCGGCGGCGGCCGAGTCCACTTTCTGCATCACCGGGCGGCCGATTTTCACCGACGCTGCGCGATATTCTTTCTTGACCGCATAGGTGCCGTTGTGGCCCGAGCAGCGTTCGATCGGCTCGACCTTCGTGCCGGGGATCAGCGCGAGCACATCACGCGTCTTGAGGCCCATGTTCTGCACGCGCAGGTGGCAGGCGACGTGGTAGCTGATGCGCCCGAGCTCGGACTTGAAGTCCGTGCGCAGAAGGCCCGCCTTGTGCCTGAGCCACAGGTACTCGAACGGATCGAAGATGGCGTTCTGCACTTTGCGCACTTCGGCATCGCCCGGAAACATGAGCGGCAGCTCCTGCTTGTACATGAGCACGCAGGAGGGAATCGGCGCGACGATGTCGTAGCCCTGATCGACCATCGCGGCGAGGGCCGGAATGTTCGTTTCGTTGAGCTTGCTCACGCCCTCGAGATCGCCGAGCTCGAGCTTCGGCATGCCACAGCACTTTTCATCGGCGGCGAGCGCCACCTCGATCCCGTTGTGCCTGAGAACGGCCGCAAGATCGCTGACCAGGTCGGGTTCGTTCCGATTGCCATAACAGGTGACGAAGATCGCGACCTTGCCCGTCGTATCGTCCGTCGCCCTGACGGCCTGGCCGCTGTCGTCCGCCTTGAAACGCTTGCGGAACGTACGGCTGTGATATTCCGGAACCGGCGCCGTGCGATCGACGCCGAGCGTCTTCTCGAGCAATGCCCGCCCGCCGGCGCTGCGATTGGCCGCATTGATGACCTGGCTCACCACGGGTATGCCCGCGATGCGGCCCACGACGTCGGTCGCACTCAGCATTCGATCGCGCGCACGCGTCGCCCCTTCACGATACTTGACCGCCTTGGCTCGCAGCATCAGGTGCGGAAAGTCGACGTTCCAGGGATGCGGCGGAACGTACGGACACTTGGTCATGTAGCACATGTCGCAGAGGTAGCAGTGCTCGACGACCTTGCTGTAATTGCGCTTGTTGACTTCGTGAATCTCGCCCGCAGCCGTGGCGTCGATGAGATCGAAGAGCGTCGGAAAGGCATTGCACAGGTTGAAGCATCGCCGGCATCCGTGGCAGATCTCGAGCACGCGGTCGAGCTCTCCCTCGAGCGCCGCGGCGTCGTAATACTCCGCCGACTGCCAGTCGATCGGGTGACGCGTCGGAGCTTCGAGGCTGCCCTCGCGCTCTGCTGCAAGCCGATGATCCTTGACTTCAGAGTCCTGGGCCACGCCGCACCTCAAACGTGATGAAGAGGGACAGACCCGCCGTCTGTCCCTCGTTACTTCAGCGATTACGCGCCAACCGGCGCGGGAAGGCCCTTACAGGCCGTCGAGCGCTTTCTGGAAGCGATTGGCGTGCGAACGCTCGGCCTTGGCGAGCGTCTCGAACCAGTCGGCGATTTCGGTGAAACCCTCCTCGCGCGCGGACTTCGCCATGCCCGGATACATATCGGTGTATTCGTGCGTCTCGCCTGCGATGGCCGCCTTCAGGTTCTGCGCCGTGCTGCCGATCGGCAAGCCCGTCGCCGGATCGCCGACCTGCTCGAGATACTCGAGGTGGCCATGAGCGTGGCCGGTCTCGCCTTCGGCGGTCGAGCGAAAGACCGCCGACACGTCGTTGAATCCTTCGACGTCCGCCTTGGCCGCGAAATAAAGGTAACGGCGATTTGCCTGGCTTTCGCCGGCAAATGCGTCCTTGAGGTTCTTTTCCGTCTTGCTGCCTTTGAGGTTCACGAGCCTGTCCTCCAGAAGTATTCAGGCGGGCCACTGACCCACCAGTTGAGATTGAATCGCGTTTAGAATGATTCTAACGAGCTCGGAAAATTTAGTCGCCGGCCAGGGTGAAGTCAACAGGTAGAAACCGTTACGTCGAAGCAGCGCCGCACGCAGCGGGTCGCGCGGTAACGCGCGTTGATTCTCAAACCCCTCGTCAGTAACGTTGCGCGCGCGCTCCGGAGGAACGCTCGCCCCATGTCCGCCAAAAAGAATCCCAAGCCACCCGATTTCGAGCAGGCCATGACCGAGCTCGAAGCACTGGTTGAGCGCCTCGAGCGCGGCGAGCTGCCGCTCGAGGAGGCGCTGAAGCAATTCGAGCGCGGTGTCGAGCTCACCGCGGCCTGTCAGACCGCGCTCAAGAGCGCCGAACAAAAGGTGGAGATTCTCCTCAAGAGATCCGGCGGGAGCGAGGTCGCGGCATTCGAGCCTGAATCCCCGGAACCGGCTGACGACGACACGACGCCTTGAACCCGCCATCCAACGCGGATCTGTCCGCTTACATCGCCGGCTGTCAGGATCGCATCGAGCGCGTGCTCGATCGCTGGTTACCGTCGGCGAGCGCCGAGCCAACGCGTCTCCACGCCGCGCTCCGATACAGCGTCCTCGGGTCTGGCAAGCGGCTGCGCCCGATTCTCGTCTATTCAGCCGGCGCCGCGGTCGGTGTCGACGTCGAGCGCCTAGACGGGCCGGCCGCTGCGGTCGAGCTCATCCACGCGTACTCACTCGTGCATGACGACCTGCCGGCCATGGACGACGACGACCTGCGCCGCGGTCGGCCGACCTGCCATCGGGCGTTCGATGAAGCGACCGCGATTCTCGCGGGAGATGCATTGCAGGTCCTCGCATTCAAGATTCTCGCCAGCGATGCAGGCATGCGGGTCGCGAGCGAGACGCGCGTACAAATGATCGCGGTCCTTGCCGACGCAAGTGGCACGGCGGGCATGGCCGGCGGCCAGGCCATCGATCTCGCGGCGGTCGGGCGGAGCCTCTCGATCACCGAGCTCGAGGGGATGCACAAGCTCAAGACCGGGGCGCTTATCGAGGCGAGCGTGCGGCTGCCGGTGCTCGCTGCCACGGGCCTCGATGTGCGCAAGGCGCAAGCCCTGCATCGCTACGCGGAGCACGTGGGCCTCGCCTTTCAGATTCAGGACGACATCCTCGATGTCGAGGGCGATCCCGGCACGCTCGGCAAGGCAACAGGTGCCGACAACGCCAGGCACAAGCCCACCTACCCGAGCATTGCGGGCATGGCCGCGGCAAAGCGGCGCGCGCATGATTTGAGTGTCGCCGCGGTCGCCGATCTCGTTCCGCTTGGCAGTGACGCCGATCGGCTGCGCGCGATTGCGCGCTTCGTGGTCGAGCGCAGCAACTAGGGTAGACTCCGTTTCCACCATGGCTCTCGCCGACGACTATCCGCTGCTCGCCGCGATCCAGTCTCCAGCCGATGTGCGCAAGCTCGACGAACGTCAGCTGCAGCCGCTCGTGGATGAGCTGCGTCGATACCTTATCCAGACGGTGAGCACGATGGGCGGCCACTTCGCCGCCGGTCTCGGAACGGTTGAGCTCACGGTTGCCCTGCACAAGGTGTTTGATACACCGCACGATCGCCTCGTCTGGGACGTCGGTCACCAGGCGTACCCGCACAAGGTGCTGACCGGCCGGCGCGATCGGCTCCACACGATCAAGCAGGGCGGCGGCCTCGCGCCTTTTCCGTCGCGCGCCGAGAGCGTCTACGACAACTTCGGCGTCGGTCATTCGAGCACTTCCATCAGCGCGGCCCTGGGCATGGCGATCGGCGCGGCTCGCGCGGGCGAACATCGCCGCGTCGTGGCGGTGATCGGCGACGCTGCAGTCACGGCAGGCATGGCGTTCGAGGCGCTGAATCACGTCGGCAGCCTCGATGTGAACCTGCTCGTGATCCTGAACGACAACGACATGGGCATCTCGGAAAACGTCGGCGCCATGTCGAACTACTTTGCGAGGGTCCTGTCCGGCAAGCTTTACGCCTCGATCCGCGAAGGCGGCAAGAAGGTCCTGCGTCAGATGCCGACGGTCTGGGAGCTCGCGCGCCGCTCCGAGGAGCACATGAAGGGCATGGTGCTGCCGGGGACGATGTTCGAGGAGATGGGGCTCAACTACATCGGGCCCATCGATGGCCACGACATCAAGGCGCTGGTAAAGACCCTGAGGAATCTGCGCGACCTCAAGGGCCCGCAGTTCCTGCACATCGTCACGCGCAAGGGCAAGGGCTACCCGCCGGCGGAAGCCGATCCGATCAAGTGGCACGGGCCAGGTCCATTCGATCCGGTCACCGGCACGATCTACAAGGAAAAGGCCACCGGCCCAAGCTATAGCCAGGTGTTCGGAAAATGGCTGTGCGATATGGCCGCGGTCGATCAACGCATTGTCGCGATCACACCCGCGATGCGCGAAGGCTCGGGCCTGGTGGAATTCGAAAAGAAATTCCCGGACCGCTATTTCGACGTCGGTATCGCGGAGCAGCATGCGGTGACGCTCGCAGCCGGACTCGCGTGCGAGGGGGCGAAGCCGATCGTCGCGATCTACTCGACGTTCCTGCAGCGTGGCTATGATCAGCTGATACACGACGTGGCGCTGCAGAATCTGCCGGTCGTTTTCGCGATCGATCGGGCCGGCTTAGTCGGCGGCGACGGCGCCACGCATCAGGGAGCGTTCGACTTGAGCTTCCTGCGCTGCGTGCCGAACATGGTCGTCATGGCGCCGGCGGATGAGAACGAGTGCCGCCAGATGCTCTACACCGCGACGACGCTCTCGCAACCGGCAGCGGTACGTTATCCGCGCGGCCAGGGGCCGGGCGTCGCGCAGGTCGAGGACATGAAGCCGCTGCCGATCGGCAAGGCGCAAATGCGCCGCACCGGCGGCTCGGGCCTTGCGCTGATCGCGTTCGGCACGATGGTTGCGCCGGCCGAGAAGATCGCGGAGCGGCTCGATGCCACGGTCGTCAACATGCGCTTCGTCAAGCCGCTCGATGTCGATGTCCTGCGCGAGATCGCCGAGAGTCACGAGGCGCTGATCACCCTCGAAGAAAACGTGGTCGCGGGCGGCGCGGGCAGCGCGGTCGCCGAATGCCTGTCGGCCGAGGGCATCCTGCGACCGACACTGCATCTCGGACTCCCGGACCGCTTTATCGAGCACGGTTCGCGCGATGAGTGTCTGGCGGCAGCCGGAATCGACCTGGCGGGCCTTCTCGAGAGCATATCCGCCTGGTGGCACCAGGACGGCCGCGCCGTTCCCGCCAAGGCCTGACAACGCGCCGCGTCATCCGCCGCGGACATAAACCCGCGGCGGTTTGGTCTTTTTCTGGCCCTGTGATTAGATGCTCCCGCCCCCATCAATCAGGACCCCGCGAACGGGGGGCCACGAAGAGAAACGAAATCCATGAACGACGAAACCGTTGATCTGCCCATCGAGGACGTCCAGAACCGCGCCGACACGCGCCAGATCCCGATCAACAAAGTGGGGATCAAGGACATCTTTCACCCTGTGCGAGTGAAGGATCGCTCGGGGGGCGAGCAACACACGATCGCGAACTTCAACATGTACGTGAACCTGCCGCACAACTTCAAGGGCACGCACATGTCGCGCTTCGTCGAGATCCTGCATCGCGAACGCGAGATCTCCGTGACCTCCTTCAAGGCGATGCTCGAGGAAATGACGTCGCGCCTCGACGCCGACGCGGGCCATATCGAGATGACGTTTCCCTACTTCGTGATGAAGAAGGCGCCGATTTCCGAGGTCGAGAGCCTCATGGACTACAAGGCGACGCTCATCGGCGAGCGCAGTGGCGGCAGGACGCAAATGTGGATCAAAGTGGTGGTGGCGGTGACCAGCCTCTGCCCGTGCTCGAAGAAGATTTCGAGCTACGGCGCGCACAACCAGCGCTCGCACATCACCATCACGGCAAAGATCGCCGAGCACATCTGGCTCGAGGAGCTCATCGAGATCGCGGAAAGCGAGGGCTCGTGCGAGCTCTACGGAATCCTCAAGCGCCCGGACGAGAAGTACGTGACCGAGCGCGCCTACGATAATCCAAAGTTCGTGGAAGACATCGTGCGCGACGTCGCCGTGCGGCTGAACGCCGAGCCGCGCGTGCGGGCCTATGTCGTCGAGTCAGAGAATTTCGAGTCGATCCACAATCACTCGGCCTACGCCCTCATCGAGCACGACAAGGACGCGTGAGCGCTCAGTTCGTGGTGGTATCGAGCGCGCTCGCGTGCATGGGGTTATTGCGCGCGGGATCCGTGCCCTGCAGCCGCGAGATGAGGCTGCGCAGGAACACCTTGTTGAAGTGCAGCTGGCACGAAGCCGAGACCTGCTCGAGGAGCGTCGAGCTCACTTTCATCACGCTCACCGCGCCGTCGGCCTTGATGGTCGCTGTGCGCTTCGCTCCGCGCACGTAGCTCGTCTCGCCGAAGCAGTCGCCGCTCTCGAGACGCCCGAGCTGCTTGCCATGGCGCCGCACGGACACCGCGCCTGAGACGATGATGTAGAAGCGATCGTCCATCTCGCCTTCCTTGACGATCTCCTCGCCCTCCTTGTAGTCCTGCCAGCTCGAAGCGCGCAGCACCTCCATGATTTCCGCGTGCGAGAAATCGTGGAAGAACTTCAGACGCCTGAGTAGGCTGAACTGCTCCTGTTCGGCGATCTTGTCCTGCTGGGCCCGCAAGCGCTGGTGCGCGCGCGTCAGCTCGGCCGCGAAATCGAGTCCGGTCTTGTAGCGCTTCGCCGGGTCCTTCTGCAGCGCCACCGCGACCACGGCCTCGAGGTCCTCGGTGATCTCATCGCGCAGCGTGTGTATCGGCGGCGGCGTTGCGTAGACGATCTGGTGCAGGAGCTTCGTCAGATTGCCCGCGCGAAACGGACGAAAGCCCGTGAGGAGCTCGTACATCACCGCGCCCAGCGCGTAGATGTCCGAGCGGTTCGTGATCTCCGCGGACTGCACCTGCTCGGGCGCCATGTACGAGGGGCTGCCTGCGATGCCCTCGATGCGGGAGATTTCAGAATCCGCCACGAGCGCGATGCCGAAGTCGATGATGCGCACGTCGCTGTCCATCGTCAGCATGATGTTCGACGGCTTGATGTCGCGATGGATGACGCCGCGGCTGTGGGAGTAATGCAGCGCCTTGGCGCACTTGAACATGATCTCGACGACGTCGTCCACGGGCAGCAGATTGTCGGGCCGGCAGTAGGCGGCGAGCGTGCGCGCGCCGTGCACGTGCTCCGTGACGATGTAACAGTGGCCGTTCTCTTCGCCGGCGTCGTAGATCGGCAGGATGTTCGGGTGCTGCAGCATGCCGACCATGTGCGCTTCCGAGAGAAACATCTTGCGCGCGACCTTGGCGCGCGTCTCATCGCCGCCCGCGTCCATGCTGTAGACCTTGATCGCGACGTCGCGGCCGTAGTACGGGTCGTGCGAGAGGTACACGATGCCGGTGCTGCCGCGACCAACCTCGTTGATGATCACGTACTTGCCAATCTTGTCCGGCACCGAGCGAACGGGCGCGGACGAGGTTTGCGCGATCAGGTTACGAATGACGGCATCTCACGTCGAGTCAACAGCTTGTTCGCGGTGCATTGGGCGTCTGGTCCGCGAGAATGGCGGGCAGAATACGGACTGAAGCCTTGGCGCTTCTGTGACGCAACTCCCGGATCACCGGCGGGTTGCGGCGCCGGGGCCGTGCATACCGCCTGCAGCGCAAAAGTGTGAACTCGATGTTGGCGAGCGTTGAGGGATCGCCCGATGCGCGCTAGTGACCGAAGTGGTCGTACCCCGGGCGCACCGCCTGCACGATGGTCTGACCGGCGAAGAACTCAAGTTCGCCGCCGGCGGTGAGCACGCCGACTTCACGGTACGGCCAGCGATCCGCCGGTACGCGGGCAGATAGTTGCGGTACGCGCTCTTGAGGCACGGTGAAACAGAGCTCGTAGTCATCGCCGCCGCTCAGCGCGAAATCCCGGGCGGCCTCGGGTCCTGCGCACTCTAGGAGCGGCTGCGACAACGGCAATCGAGTGACGTCGATGCGCGCTCCACAGCCGCTCGCCCGGGCGAGCTTTTCGATATCGCCCGCGGTACCGTCGGAGATGTCGATGGCCGCCGAAGCGATGCCGTTGAGGCGGGCGCCGAGCTCGAGTTGCGGCTCGGGATAGAGAAAGCGGCGCTGCAGGAGCTCTCGCGCAGCTGCCGATCCGCCGCTCAGGCGCGATTCGAGGATCGCGAGGCCCGCGGCTGCCTCACCGACTGCACCGCTTACGAAGACGCGGTCGCCCGGCGCGCCGCCGGAGCGCGCGAGGTAGGCACCGTTGTCTGCAAGACCCAGAATCGTGACCGACACCGTGAGCGGTCCGGAGGTCGTATCTCCGCCGATGACGGCGACATCGTGCCGGCGCGCGAGATCGCCGAGTCCAGCGGCGAACTCGGCGAGCCAGGATTCGTCTGCCGTGGGCATCGTCAGCGCCAGCAGAGCCCAGGTGGGCTTCGCTCCCATGGCCGCGATGTCGCTCAAGTTCACCGCAAGCGCGCGATGACCGATCGATCGTGGCAACGAGTTGCGCGGAAAATGAATGCCTTCAACGAGCGTGTCGACCGCGGCCACCAGACTCTTGCCAGGAGGAATCGCGACCACCGCGGCGTCATCGCCAACACCGAGCACGACATCCGCGCGCCGGGCACCCAGCTGGCGGAAGAACCGCTCGATCAGCTCGAATTCACCCAGTGACACGAGCGCGAGGCCTCATCATTCCTGACCCGGCGTTCCGCTCACTTCAGCTGCTCGCAAGCGGCGCGCCAGGCGGTCAAGAACGGCATTCACGTACTTGTGCCCATCCGTGGCGCCAAAGCGTTTGGCAAGTCCGACGCCCTCGGTAATGACCACGCGAAATGGGACTTCGGGTCGCCGCGCCAACTCGTACGCTCCGATCAGCAGAATGGCGTGCTCGATGGGATCGAGGCCGGCGGGCGCCCGATCAAGATCCACGGCGAGCTCCCGGTCCAATTCCGCCGCACCTTCGAGTACGCCGCGGACGAGCTCCTCAAAATACGCCCGGTCCGCGCTCCGCATGTCTTCGTCGTCGCGATACTGCGCGCAGAGGTCCTGCCACAATCCCGCGTTGAGCTGCCATTGGTAGAGCGCCTGCAAGGCGAGCTTCCGCGCAACCGCGCGGGCGCGGCTGTTGGCGCCTGGAATGCGACGTGCGGCCATGTCTCAGACGTCCAGCCGACGCAGGAGGTTGGCAAGCTCGAGCGCGGCATGGGCCGCTTCGGCGCCTTTGTTGCCGGCCTTGCCGCCCGCGCGATCGTTCGCCTGCTCGACTGTCTCCACCGTCAGGACTCCGAAGCCGACCGGCACGCCGGTTTCGCTCGCGATCCTGGCGATGCCGCTCGCGCATTCTCCAGCGACGTATTCGAAGTGGGGCGTATCGCCGCGGATGACCGCGCCGAGTGCGACGATGGCATCGTAGCGGCGGCTCGTTGCGAGCTTGCGCACGATCAGCGGCATTTCGAAGGCTCCGGGTACGCGCACGATGTCGATCTGCTGGTCGCTGGCGCCGTGCCGCCGCAGCGCCTCCACCGCGCCCTTCAGGAGCTTGTCAACGACGAAATCGTTGTAGCGCGACGCGACGAGCGCGAACTTGAGATCACGCGCCTGCAATTCGCCTTCGATGACGCGGGAGTTATCCATGATAGCGGCTGGCCGACTCGAGTGGCGGCGCAGTATACCTTATGGGCCGCGGTCAGCTGTCCACGTACTCGACGATCTCGAGATTGAAGGCCGCGATGCCGTGCAACTGGCGCGGCGCCGCCAGCACCCGCATGCGCGTGACGCCAAGATCCTGCAGGATTTGCGCGCCGATGCCGTACGTTCTGAGCACCTGCCCGCCTTCGGCGCGCGCCGGCGTTGTTCGCGTGGGCCCGAGCGCACGCACAGCCTCGACGAAATCGCGCGGCGTTTCTGGCTGGCGTAGAAGCACGATCACGCCATCGCCTTCCGCGGCGATCCTCTGCATCGCGTCGCGCAGCGGCCGGCCGCGATCGCTCTGAATGCCAATGAGGTCGCGCAGGGAGTCGGTCAGGTGCACGCGCACGAGCGGCGGGCGTCCGCCGTCGAGCTTGCCCCGCACCAGGGCGACGTGCACATCCCGGTTGACGTGGTCCTCGTAACAGCACATGCGGAATTCGCCGAACTCGGTGCGCACGTTCTGATCCGAAATGCGCTCGACCGAGCGTTCGGTGCGCAGACGATAGCGAATGAGGTCCTCGATCGTGCCGACCTTGAGGTGATTGACGCTCGCGAACTCCGTGAGATCCGCGCCGCGCTTCATGGTGCCGTCATCGTTCACGATCTCGCAAAGGATTCCGGACTGCGTGCGAAATCCTGCCAGGCGCACGAGGTCGATCGTCGCTTCCGTGTGGCCTGCACGGCAAAGCACGCCGCCTTCCATGTAGCGCAGCGGGAAGATGTGTCCCGGGCGCGCGAAATCCTCCGGATGCGACCCGGGATCGGCGAGCGCGCGAATGGTCTTCGACCGATCGTGCGCCGATATCCCGGTGGTGGTCCCATGACGATAGTCCACCGAGATCGTGAATGCCGTGCGATGCGACTCGGTGTTCTCCGGCACCATGGGCGGCAGGCGCAGCTCCTCGAGGCGCTCGCGCAACATGGGCTGGCAGATGATGCCGCTCGTGTGCCGCACGAAGAATCCCACCATTTCGGGCGTGACCGCCTCCGCTGCCATGATGAGGTCGGCCTCATTCTCGCGGGCCTCGTCGTCCATCACGATGACCATGCGTCCTGCGCGGACGTCGCTTACCAGTTCGTCGATGCTGTTCATGAGGTGAATTGTGCCAGTCGTTCGAGGTAGCGCGCGAGCAAATCGACTTCGACGTTCACCGGATCGCCCGGCCGGAGCTTCCCGAGGGTGGTCACGGCGAGCGTATGCGGAATCAGGTTGACGCCGAAGCGCGCGCCGTCGACCTCGTTCACGGTGAGACTCACGCCGTCGAGGCAGATCGAGCCCTTCGACGCAACGTAGCGCGCGAGCTCGGTCGGCAGCTCGAATTCGAGCCGGCTCGAGCGGCCGTCGGAACGGCTCGCGACAAGCTTGCCGACGGCGTCGACATGACCCGACACCAGGTGGCCACCCAGCGCGTCGCCCGCACGCAAGGCCGGTTCGAGATTGACGGGGGCGCCGACTTTGAGCCCGCCGAGCGTCGTGCATGCCAGCGTTTCCCGCGAGACGTCGGCGCTGAAGCCTCCAGCCGCGAGGCGGGTGACGGTGAGGCAAACGCCCTGCACCGACACGCTGTCGCCAAGTTGCGTTCGCGCGGTGTCGAGACCGGGCGCTTCGATCGTAAGCTCGAGGTCCCCGCCGCGTGGCGTGCTGCCCGCGAGATACCCGATTGCCTGCACGATGCCCGTGAACAACTGCCGCTCCGCGCCTAAGCGTGTGGAACAGCCATTATGCGCAGGTCAGCGCCGATCTGCCGCACGTCGGTATAGCGCCAATGCGGACCGTCCGCGATGCGCTCGATGGCAGGCAGCACGACCAGGGGACGCGCATCGGAGCCAAGCAGCCGTGGAGCGACGTAGAGCACCAGCTCGTCCACCAATCCCTCGCGGATGAACGCTCCCGCGAGGCTCGGCCCCGCTTCGACCCAGACTTCATTGGCTTCGCGCTCGACCAGGATGCCAAGCAGGGCCGTGAGATCGAGTCCGGACTCCGTCACCGGCAACTCGCGGACGGCAACGCCCGGACCGGCAGCCGACGAAACCTGCCCCGGAGCCACGCAGATCCAGCACTCGCCGGGCGGCGCAAGAATTCTCGCCGTCGCCCGCATGCGGCCGTGGCTATCGAGCACGACCCTGAGCGGCTGCACCACTTGATCGCCAAGCGACGGGTGGCGCACATCGAGCCGCGGGTCGTCCGCGAGCACCGTGCCAGCGCCAGTGACAATGACCGAGCTGCGCGCACGCCAGTGCTGCACATCGGCCCGCGCGTCCTCGCCGGTGATCCAGCGGCTTTCGCCACTTGCGAGCGCCGTGCGCCCGTCCAGACTCATGGCGAGCTTTGCCCGCACCCAGGGCCGCCCGCTCGCATGGCGCTTGAGAAACCCCGGATTGAGCGCGTGCGCCTCGTCTGCCAGCAACCCGACATCGACTTCGATGCCGGCGGACCGCAGCCTCTCGATGCCACCGCCGTTGACGCGTGGATTCGGATCGGCCTCGGCGCAGACGACGCGGCCGACACCGGCCCGGATCAGCGCGTCGACGCAGGGCGGTGTGCGGCCGAAATGATTGCAGGGCTCGAGTGTCACGTACACGGTCGCGCCGCGCGCCTTCGCGCCGCTCTGCGCAAGGGCGAGCACTTCGGCGTGGGCCTCGCCCGCACGCTGGTGCCAGCCTTCGCCGACGATTTCGGTGCCGAGCGCAATCACGCACCCAACGCGCGGATTGGGCTCTGTCGTGTAGAGCCCGCGCTCGGCGAGCGCGATCCCGCGCCGCATGCACGACTCATCGAACGCGCTGAACGCCGGCACCTATTTTTCCTTCTTCTTCGGCTCTTTCTGTTCGGCCGCGGGCAGGAGCGAGAGCTGCTCCTCGCTCGCCTCGCGGCGGCGGCGATGATGCCGCAACCGTTCGATTTCGTCGCGAAATGCCTCGACGTCCTGAAAGCGCCGATACACCGAGGCGAAGCGGACGAACGCGACTTCATCCAGGTGACGCAGCTCCTCCATCACGAGCTCGCCGATAGCCCGCGCCTGCACCTCGCGCTCGCCCATGCTGCGCAGCTTGTGGCAGATCCGCTGGACCGCCTCCTCGACCGCCTCGCGCGCCACCGGCCGCTTCTCCAGGGCCTTCAGCATCCCCGAGCGCAGTTTCGCCTCGTCGAACGGTTCCCGGCTGTGGTCGGTCTTCACGACCTGCGGCATGAGGAGCTCGGCCGACTCGAAGGTCGTAAAGCGCTCCTCGCAGGAGAGGCATTCGCGCCGCCGCCTGATCTGGCGCCCCTCGCCGGCCAGGCGCGAGTCGGTGACCTTGGTATCCGGGTGACCGCAGAATGGACAGTGCATGCGTGCCGCCGCGGCTCGCGCGGGTCCTCAGCCGTAAACCGGAAATCGCTTGCAGAGCTTCAGCACGTCCGCGCGCACGCGCTCGATGACCCTGGCGTCGCCCATGCGATCGAGCACGTCGGCGATCCAGCCGGCGAGCAGCGTGACTTCTTCCGTACCGAATCCGCGCGTGGTGACTGCCGGCGTGCCCATGCGCAGGCCGCTCGTGATCGTCGGCGGCCGGGGATCGTTCGGCACGGCGTTCTTGTTCACGGTGATGTTGGCTGCGCCAAGGGCGGCGTCCGCATCCTTGCCAGTGATGTTCTTGTCGATGAGATCGACGAGAAACAGATGATTGTCCGTGCCGCCGGACACGATCTTGTAGCCGCGGCCGGACAGCACCCGGCACATCGTCCGTGCATTGTCGAGCACCCGTTGCTGGTATTCCTTGAAGCCCGGCTGAAGCGCTTCGAGAAACGCCACCGCCTTGGCGGCGATCACGTGCATCAGAGGTCCGCCCTGCGTGCCGGGAAATACCTGCGAGTTGAGCTTCCTCTGAATCTCCTCGTTCGCGCGGGCAAGAATCAATCCGCCGCGCGGCCCCCGCAGGGTCTTGTGCGTGGTGCTCGTAGTGACGTCCGCGATGTTCACGGGATTCGGGTAGAGGCCCACGGCAACGAGCCCGGCGACGTGCGCCATGTCGACGACGAAATACGCGCCCACCTCGTCCGCTATGCGCCGAAAGCGCGGGAAGTCGATGACGCGAGAGTAGGCCGAGAAACCCGCAACGATCATTTTGGGCTTGTGCTCGCGCGCCAGGCGCTCGACTTCCGCGTAGTCGATCTCGCCGGTCTTCGGATCGAGCCCGTACTGAACCGCATGGAACAGGCGCCCCGAGAAATTCACCTTGGCGCCGTGCGTCAGGTGACCGCCGTGCGCGAGGCTCATGCCCAGCATCGTCTCGCCCGGGGAGAGGAGCGCCAGGTAGACCGCGGCGTTCGCCTGCGAACCCGAGTGCGGCTGGACGTTGGCATAAACCGCTCCGAAGAGCTTCTTCGCGCGGTCGATCGCGAGCTGCTCCGCGATGTCGACGTACTCGCAGCCGCCGTAATAACGCTTGCCCGGATAGCCTTCCGCGTACTTGTTGGTGAGCACCGAACCCTGTGCCTCGAGGACGCGCGGGCTCGTATAGTTTTCGGAGGCGATCAGCTCGACGTGCTCCTCCTGGCGGCGCAGCTCGCCGGCGAGGGCGCCTTGCAGCTCGGGGTCGAGATCGGCGACGGTCATTTCGCGGCTGAACATCGGCGGGCGTTCCTTACATGGACTCACGGGGGTGAAAGGGGCGGCGATTGTACCCTGCCCGCCTTCTCGGCTGCTGGACCCTGCCGGTACAGGGGAGAAGGGTTGGGCGGAGGGCTCTTTGCGCTCATGGCGCAAACGCGCATAAGAAACAAAAAAGGGGTCAGATCTATTTTCCTCCGGCGACTACAGGAAAATAGATCTGACCCCTTTTTTGTTTCTTGCGAGCCTTGCGCGGCCGGGCGAGCCGACAGCGTCAGGTTGCGGTGAAGTCGAGTGCGCCGTCGGCTCCCCTACGGCCGCGCTACGGCGTTTGCAATGAGCGCAAAGAGTCCTCCGCCCGACCCCAAGCTATCAGGGGGCGTCGATGAAGGACTTCACGACGCGCGTCCAGGCTCGGGCGAGGTTTCGGCGGTTGTAGCCCCCGCCTCCCATGCCGAGCACCCGCCCGTGGCCGAATTCTTCCGCGAGCGCACAGAGGCGCGCGGCCGCGTGAGCGTGCGCCTCTTCGGTGAAACACAGGTGCGTGATCGGGTCGCCCTCGAGACTGTCCGCCCCGCACTGGAAGAGGATGAATTCCGGCCGCCGCGCCTTCAGATACGTCTCGATTCGCTCCCACGCGGCGTGAAATTCCCTGTCCGTCGCCCCGGGCAGTAAGGGCAGATTCAGCTTCGTTCCGACGGCCCGCCCGGTTCCAGTCTCTTCCGCCGCCCCGGTTCCGGGATAGAGGTAGCGCCCATCCTCGTGAATGTCGGCAAAGGCGATGTCCGGATCGTCCTCGAACCCGTAGAACACGCCGTCGCCGTGATGCGCGTCGATGTCGACATAGGCGATCCGGCTCAAGCCATGTTGCCGGCGCAAGGCTTCTGCCGCGATCCCGCAGTCGTTGAACACGCAGAACCCGGCCGCATGCGAGCGCGATGCGTGGTGGAGCCCGGCGATCGGGACGAACGCGCGGCGGCACGATCCGCTCATGATGGCCTCGGCCGCCGTGAGGGTCGCACCGACGACATTGCTCGCGGCCTCGAATACACCGCGAAATGCCGGCGTATCGCCGGCGTCGAGGTAGCCCTGGCCGGTTGCCGAGCGCTCGATGACCAGGTTGACGTAAAGGGGGTTGTGGAAGAGCTC
>Ga0153915_10002614_pt1 | contig 16406 bp, 8 predicted proteins | sample Opewatmetagenome_2_FD_107003 | JGI IMG/M metagenome (GOLD analysis project Ga0153915, IMG submission 107003) | Freshwater wetland microbial communities from Ohio, USA - Open water 3 Core 3 Depth 3 metaG | ecosystem: Environmental > Aquatic > Freshwater > Wetlands | place: USA: Ohio, Lake Erie...
AATACACTCTGGTTTATCTTTATTGCGGTGCTATACACGGGCTTCTTTGTGCTGGAAGGGTTCGATTTCGGGGTTGGCTTGCTGCTCCCATTCCTGGGGAAAAATGACCTACAACGCAGGACCATCATTAACACCATAGGTCCTCATTGGGATGGGAACGAGGTCTGGCTGATCGCAGCTGGTGGTGCCACCTTCGCTGCCTTTCCCAATTGGTATGCCACCCTGTTCAGCGGCTTTTATCTCCCCCTGTTCATAATCTTGGTCGGTTTGATCGTTCGGGGTGTCGCCTTCGAATTTCGCGGTAAAGATGACCATCCGCTTTGGCGTAGCTTGTGGGATTGGTGCCTCTTCGTGGGTAGCCTGCTTCCCACGCTTCTATTTCCCATCGCATTTTCGAACCTTGTGCGTGGTGTCCCCATTGATGCGAATATGGAATATGTCGGAGGTTTCTTCAATCTGCTGAACCCGTATGCTTTATTGGCTGCTCTGGTGGTCACATTGCTAATCATCATGCATGGAGCAAGTTTCCTCAGCCTCAAGACAACTGGGGAGATCGAGCACAAGGCGAAGGAAATCGTGCGCTGGCTCTGGCTTTTGGTTGTTCTATTACTGGTAATTTTCCTGGTTACCAGTTTCTTTGCCACCGATGCGCGTCAACACCTGAATGTCTTCTCGATATTATTCCCAGTACTTGGCCTGTTAGCAATATCAGCCACCGGATACTTCCTGCGTAAGGAACAATATGGGCGTCTCTTTAGTATGACTTGCTTGACAGTTGCATTCTTTGTTAGCAGTATTTTCGCCTTCCTATATCCACGCGTGATGGTCTCTAGTTTGAATCCATCTTGGAGCCTCACGATCCAGAATGCCGCTTCCTCCCCCAATACACTGAAACTCATGACTACAGTTACCCTGATATTACTGCCTTTGATTATTTTGTACCAGGCATGGACATATTGGGTTTTCCGCAAACGTGTATCGGGTGAGCCTGATAAATTGACTTATTAAGCTTTTAGATAAATCGCTGCGGTTAGCATTCTTTTAAAAGAACACTCGGGCAGATGAATGTTGACCATTATCTGTCTGCTCATATGAAACTACCACCCCGCCTGCTCAAAGAAGCCAGGCAATTCCAATCTGCTTTCCTTCTGGCCATCTTTTTTGGCCTGCTCGTTGGTATTCTGAGTATCTTCCAGGCGCGTGAGATCAGTAAGCTCGTGAACCTGGTTTTTCTACAAGCCGAAAGTCTCCCGGAGGTTTCGGGATTGATCCTCGCCGTTCTCGCTATCATCCTCATGCGAGTAGTTTTTGTTTGGGGAGGCGATGCGATTGCCAGCCTGGGAGCGCGCCGGGTTAAGCAAAACCTGCGTAAACGCCTTTATGCTCACATAATGGACCTTGGTCCAGCATATCTCAGGAGCGAGGCTGGTGAACCTGAAGTCCGCACTGGAGAGCTGATCAATGCAGCTACAGAGGGTGTGGAAGCACTGGAGGCTTATTTCAGCCAGTACCTCCCGCAAATTGCTCTTGGCGTTCTGGTTCCATTTGCCATCCTGATCTTCGTGTTTCAATCCGATTTGCTCTCTGGTGTGGTTTTGCTGGTCACTGCTCCGCTTCTTCCCTTGTTCATGGTTCTGATTGGTAACACAGCCCAGGCACTCACCCGTAAACAATGGCGCGGGCTAAGCCGCATGAGCGCATATTTCCTGGATGTTCTACAAGGGTTAACCACATTGAAATCCCTGGGGAGAAGTCGCCATCAGATCAGGGTCATCAAGAAAGTGAGTGAGCAGTACCGTCAGACCACGATGGGTGTGCTCAGGGTTACCTTCCTATCTGCACTGGCTCTGGAATTGATTGCTACGCTCGGCACAGCTGTGTTAGCGGTTGAGGTCGGGATTCGCTTGCTATACGGGAGGATTGCTTTCGAGCAAGCATTCTTTGTGCTCCTGCTTGCGCCTGAGTTCTACCTGCCATTACGCCTGTTGGGTATACGCTTCCATGCCGGGATGGCAGGAGTTGAGGCAAGCAAACGAATTTTCGAACTTCTCGACCTCCCCGCTTCGCAAACCACTTGGGTCAAAGAGAAATCAAGCTCATCCGCATTTAAGCTTGATACCCCTCCATCTATCGTCTACAAGGATGTTTGTTATTCATATTCCGATGGCCATCCAGCACTCACCGGGGTTACTATTGACATTCCATCGGGGAAGACAACCGCGCTGACTGGAGAAAGTGGGGCAGGCAAGACCACACTTACCTGGCTCTTATTACGCTTCCTCCAGCCACAAAGCGGAGAGATTCTGGTGAATGGGAAACGATTATCTGAACTTTCCTCTGGTCAGTGGTTGGATCAGCTGGCCTGGGTGCCTCAAAATCCATACTTATTCAACGACACGGTCTCTGCGAACATTAAGCTCGCTCGTCCCGATGCCTCTGAGGCTGATCTCCTGCATGCAGCTCAGATGGCTCATGCCGATGAGTTCATCCACCAGCTGCCTCAGGGGTTTGATACGGTGATCGGTGAGCGTGGGATGAGGCTGAGTGCAGGTCAGGCTCAGCGCATTGCCCTGGCACGCGCCTTTCTCAAAAATCCTCCTCTGCTTATCCTGGATGAAGCCACCTCGCATCTGGATCCAGAAATGGACGCCCTTTTACAAGAATCACTGGCTCGACTGAGCGCAAAGCGAACTATGCTGATCATTGCCCATCACCGTTCTACCCTTGCCCGTGCTGACCAGGTGATCAGGCTGAGTCATGGGCAGGTGGCAGAAATCCAGGTGGGTAAGCCATCTTCTGCTGCCGAGCTGTTGGCGTCAAAAAGCCCGCCTCATTATTCAGATCTCGAATCTACGCCTGAATGCCTTGAAGTGAATGCTGAACATAGGCTAGGTGAAGAAAGTAGCTTGAAAAGGCAACCTGTCTCCTTCAGGCTGGTCAAGCTCCTCTCTCCGTTCGCCGGTCGGATATTACTGTCCATCTTCCTTGGTTTTGCCACAATTGCCAGCTCAGTTGGATTGATGGCTACTGCGGCGTACATAATCTCTGCCGCTGCCCTACACCCATCCATTGCCGACCTGTCAATCGCCATCGTGGGCGTGCGCTTTTTCGGATTGACGCGTGGGGTCTTCCGGTATCTGGAACGTCTCGTATCCCATGATGTGACCTTCCGTTTGCTGGCAAGCTGGAGGGTTTGGTTCTATCAGGCACTTGAGCCGCTTGCACCAGCCCGCTTGATGCAATACCATACTGGTGACCTGCTCACGCGTGTGATCGGCGATGTAAGCACCCTGGAAGGTTTTTATGTGCGTACGATCGCTCCACCTCTGGAAGCCTTGCTGGTTACGGTGGTCATGAGTGTCTTTTTGGCCGGTTTTGGGATGGAATTAACCTGGGTTCTGATCGTATTTCTCGCCTTGGCTGGGATTGGTCTGCCAATATTGGTCTTGGAAATGACCAGGCAGGTCGGTCCGCAGTTGATCCAGGTGCGTGCTCAACTGAGTACATTGATGGTCGATGGTATCCAGGGTCTGCCTGATCTTTTGGCGAATAGTGGCGCTGAAGCCCATCTCAGTCGGGTTGACCAGGTGGGAGATAATTTGACCAGGCTTCAGGCAAGGATGGCAAATATATCCGCCATGCAGACCGCACTGGGTGGATTATTAGCCAACCTGTGTATGCTCACAGTCTTGGTAATCGCCATCCATTACGTAAACATGGGGCAGCTCGCAGGGGTGTTGCTGGGTGTAGTCGTATTGGCAGCTTTGATGTCTTTTGAGGCCGTTCAACCTCTCCCCCAAGTCGCTCAAAATTGGGATGCCAATCAAGAAGCTGCCCGCCGGCTTTATGCATTGGTGGATGCCAGTCCTGCAGTGTCCGACCCCCCTGAGCCTTTGGTGTTGCCTGAGGATACTCACCTGGATATCCACGATCTTTCATTCCAGTATCCCGCCTGGCCAGATGAAGCTAGTTCGTCTGACCGATCCGAATTCTGTCTGAGTAATCTCTCGTTTTCTCTCCCCAAAGGAAAACACATCGCTATCGTCGGCCCCAGTGGTGCTGGGAAAACCACCCTGATCAATTTACTGCAGCGCTTTTGGGACTACCAGCACGGAGTCATCCAATGGAGTGGTAATGACCTTCGCATGTATAGGCAGGAAGATATTCGTAGACGGATCGGCACGATATCACAAAATACTTATCTATTTAGTGCTACGATAAAGGAAAACTTGCGCATTGCCCACCCCGATGCCACCGATGATGAAATCAGGCAAGCAGTAGAGGCTGCCCAGCTACATCAATTCATCCAGGGTTTGCCCGATGGCTATGACACCTGGATTGGTGAGCATGGGTTGCGTCTCAGTGCCGGAGAACGCCAACGGCTGTCAATTGCTCGCACAATACTCAAAAATGCTCCTTTGCTAATTCTGGATGAGCCGACTGCCAACCTCAACCCGGTCACCGAGCAGGAGGTGCTCGAATCCATCCAGCAATTAAGTCAGGGTTGTAGCACAATCAACATCACTCAACATATGGTGGGGCTCGAATCCATGGATGAAATTCTCGTACTGCAAAACGGTCGCATTATCGAGCAAGGCACTCATCGCGAGTTATTATCCAGACAAGGATTGTATCGTCGCATGTGGGAGCTATACAATCAGGTTGTTTAGAGTCACTGTCATCAAAGTCTATTCCGCACATATAATATTGAACATCCAATCAATCCTGCCAGGCAAGACATGGTTATCCTCAATACCGCAATTCATCGATAAAGGGGTATTTCTCACTCTGGCATATGGATGATTGCCATCCATTTACATACAGGGAGATTGTCATGAGCCGTAATAAACCCATCGTCTACCCATATATTCCGAACTCGATTCCAGCCAATAAGGAAGAAATGCTTAGGGAGATCAATGCGAGCAGCGTGGATGAACTCTATGCAGATATCCCCGAGGGCATCCGCTTTAAAGGCAAGCTCAACCTGCCGGAACCTTTGCTCGCCGAAGCCGAGCTTGTGCGCCATATAGAAGGATTACTGGGCAAGAATATCAGCACACGTGAGAAGTTGAGTTTTCTCGGTGCGGGATGCTACCAACATTATGTCCCAGCAGTATGTGATGAGATCAATGCACGGGGTGAGTTCCTCACCGCCTATGCCGGGGAAACCTATGAGGACAAGGGGCGCTTCCAGGCGTTGTTCGAATATCAATCTATGATGGGTGAGCTGCTGAATATGGATGTGGTCAATGTCCCCAACTACGACGGTTTCCAGGCTGCGGGTACGGCATTGTTAATGGCAGGACGTATTACTGGACGCAACGAAGTTCTGATTTGCGGGACGATAGGCAGAGACAAACTCTCAAAGGTGTGCGATTACATTGATCCGCACCTTAAGCCCATGTTGCTAAATTATCAGCCGGACTGTGGCATGGTGGATAGCGCCGATTTGAAAGCGAAAATTTCCGCTCATACCGCTGCAGTGTATTTTGAGAACCCGTCTTACCTCGGGTTTATCGAAACCCAGGCTGCCGAAATATCAGAATTCGCACACCAAAATGGAGCATTGTGCGTGGTGGGTGTCGATCCAATCTCCCTTGGCGTGTTGAATCCGCCAATAGAGTACGGCGGAGACATTGTTTGCGGCGACATTCAATCCCTTGGCATCCACATGTGGTTTGGTGGCGGTCATGGAGGGTTCATCGCCACTCGCGATGACCCGGTCTTTGTGATGGAATTTCCGTCCCGCCTGTTTGGGATTTCCTCAACGGTTGTCGAAGGGGAATACGGATTCGGGGATGTCGCTTACGAGCGCACTTCCTTCGCCTTGCGCGAGGAAGGTAAGGAATGGGTCGGCACCGCCTCCGCCTTGTGGGGAATTACAGCCGGCGTATATCTGGCTTTAATGGGACCCCAAGGGATGGTTGAGCTCGGCGAAAGTATCATGCAAAGGACGGCCTACTCTATTAAGAAACTGAGTCGGGTGCCGGGTGTCAAGATACCGTTTGATGGCATCCACTTTAAAGAATTTATCGTTGATTTTAATGGCAGTGGTCAAACGGTTAAGTCCATCAACAAAGCTTTGCTGGAAAGGGGCATTTTCGGTGGTAAAGATCTAAGTTTTGAATTCCCATCTCTAGGCCAATGTGCACTGTATGCTATAACCGAGATTCACACCCAGGCAGATATTGACCGGCTGGCAGCAACTTTGCAGGAGGTGTTGAGGTGAAAGCAGTCAGCCCCAAACCTTTACCACGGCGTTTCCACCAGGCTAGTTGGGATGAACCAGTTATTTTTGAATTGAGCCAGCCCGGTGCTCGCGGGGTACTAATACCACCAGTGGAGCCAGCCATTTTACAAGAGGTGGGTAACGTAACCGCGACCATACCGGAAAGCTTGCGCCGAACTACTCCTCCCCCCTTACCCGAGATGTCTCAAGTGCATGTATTACGTCACTTTGCCCGCCTGTCGCAGGAAAATTTGGGCGTCGATTTGAATATAGACATCGGCCAGGGTACCTGTACGATGAAATACAGCCCCAAGGTCAATGACCAGCTGGCTCGTTCACCCAAATTAACCGATTTACACCCACTGCAAGACGAATCGACCGTGCAGGGTATTCTTGAAGTGATGTGGCGCTTAGAGCAGATGTTGAAAGAGATTTCTGGCATGGATCGTTTCAGCTTGCAGCCAGGGGCGGGTTCGGCAGCGATCTATACCAACATGGCAATGGTACGCGCCTACCATAAGTCTCGCGGCGAAGGTGACCAGCGCAACCAGGTGATTACGACGATTTTCTCGCACCCCTCGAATGCGGCTTGTGCCAAAGTAGGTGGTTATGAAATCATCACCATCTATCCGGATCCCGATGGTTATCCTGATCTGTCAGCCCTTCAAGCCTCCGTATCCGAGCACACGGCTGCCCTGTTCATTACCAATCCCGAGGATACTGGCATATTCAATCCCCGTATTGAGCAGTTTGTGACCGCAGTTCATGAGGTGGGTGGATTATGTGTTTATGACCAGGCAAATGCCAATGGCATTTTAGGTATCACTCGGGCACGCGAGGCTGGGTTTGATATGTGCCACTTTAATCTGCATAAAACCTTTTCTACCCCACATGGCTGTGGCGGCCCGGCAGCTGGGGCAAGCGGTGTTTCAGCGGCTTTGGCGATGTTTTTGCCTACGCCGACAGTTGAGTTTGATGGACATAGATACTATCTCGACTTCGATCGTCCGCACAGCATCGGAAAAATCCGCCCGTGGTATGGTGTAGCACAGAATATCCTCAAAGCCTACGCCTGGATCATGAGCCTCGGTGCCGATGGTTTGCGTGAAGTGGCTGAAATCGCTGTCCTGAACAACAATTATCTGCTCAAGAAGGTGCTCGAGATCCACGGAGTAAGTGCACCCTATGCGAAGGGCAGACGTCGTATCGAACAAGTACGTTATAGCTGGGAGCAACTCAGCTCTGAAACGGGTGTCCACTCCGAGGAAATTGGTTATCGGGCTGCTGATTTCGGCACCCATTATTGGACGAGCCATCACCCATATATTGTCCCCGAGCCGATGACGCTTGAGCCAACCGAATCGTATTCACAGGCTGATCTGGACGAATATGTTGCCATTCTCAAGCACATTGCAGATGAAGCATATAACAGCCCTGCAACTATCCACACGGCTCCTCATAACAGCACCTGTCACAGGATCAATCAGGCGTCTTACGATAATCCGGATGAGTGGGCGATCACCTGGCGGGCATATAAACGTAAAGTAAAGTAAATATCTATGCGAATAGGTTTGATTGTAAACCCGATCGCTGGCATCGGTGGGCGGGTTGGCTTGAAAGGCAGCGATGGAGCTGAGATTCAGCACCTGGCGTTTGAGCTTGGCGCAGAACCGCTGTCGAACCTGCGCGCTGCCAGCGCATTAGAAGTCTTGTCGCCTTTGAGGGAAACTCTTGAGTTATTCACGCCTACTGGTCTGATGGGTGAAGATGTTGCACGCCAAAAAGGCTTCATTCCACATTTAATCGGGTCGTTACCCCAGGATACGACCACCGCGGAAGATACCCGCCAGGCTGCCCTGGCAATGCTCGATATCCCTTTAGAATTGCTTCTTTTTGCTGGGGGGGATGGCACAGCCCGTGATATTTACACGTCTGTGAATACAAAGCTGCCTGTTTTAGGTATCCCTGCCGGTGTGAAGATTCAATCTGCTGTCTTCGCCACAAATCCGCGCTCAGCTGGCGAAATCGCGGCAGCATATTTACGTGGTGAGCGCATCCACCTGCGCGAATCCGAGGTGATCGACCTGGATGAGGATTCTTATCGTACGGGATTATTCACCACCCGCTTGTATGGTTATCTTGCTGTCCCCTACCGCCCGCACTTGCTGCAAAGTCGAAAGGTACCCACGCCAGCTGCAGAATCCGTCCGCATGCAAGCCATTGCTTCCGACGTGATCGAGAACATGCAGGCCGGCTGGTATTACATCCTTGGTCCCGGAACCACCACCCGCGCCATCACTACCCAGCTTGGATTTCCAAAAACACTCGTCGGTGTGGATGTATATACCAGAGAAGGGGCTGTTGCGTTGGATGTAAGCGAGTCCCGTTTGCTACAGTTGATTAATAAACAGCCCACAAAGATTATCGTCACCCCTATAGGCGGTCAAGGATTCATTTTTGGGCGTGGCAATCAGCAAATCAGCCCCAATGTCATTCGTATGGTTGGCACGGAAAATATTATTATAGTCAGCCTGGCCGAAAAACTTAATGCTCTGCAAGGCGAGCCATTGTTGGTCGACACGGGAGAACCAGAAGTCGATAAATTATTGGCTGGTTATTTACCCATTGTCGTCGGTTACCGTGAAAAAGTCGTTTATCGAATTGCATTTTGAAGTAATAATCCTGGATGATATGAGGTGACATGATGGATACTCTTGCTGGTAAAGTAGCCCTGATCACGGGTGGTGCCTCGGGCATCGGGCGCGCCACCGCTCTGCTGTTCGCCCGTGAGGGAGCAGCTGTTGCTCTGGTAGATATAAACATTGAGCAAGGACAATCAACGGTTGCTGAGATCGAATCGCTAGGAGGCAGAGCTATTTTTATTCCCTGTGATATCACCAGGGCTGATGATTGCCAGGCGGCTGTTGAAAAAACTATCTCATCTTTTGGCAGGCTGGATATCCTGTTCAACAATGCTGGGATCGTTCGCCGGGCGAATGTAATCGACACCACTGAGGACGAGTGGGATAAAGTCATGGCAGTGAATGTCAAGTCGATATTCTTGATGAGTAAATACTCCATTCCTCACATGGATAAATTAGGCGGTGGCTCGATCATTACCACCAGCTCCGGTTGGGGCCTCCGAGGAGGCAGCAACGCGGTCTCCTACTGCGCTTCCAAGGGTGCGGTCACGAATATGACCCGGGCCATGGCAATTGACCATGGAAAGCGAAATATCCGCGTCAACGCCATTTGCCCGGGCGATACCGACACACCCATGCTGCGTGACGAAGCCCGGCAGCTTGGCCAAACAGAGGCAGATTTCATGGCGGAGGCTGCCAATCGCCCCTTACGCCGCTACGCTCAACCCATCGAAATTGCTCACGCAGCCCTATACCTGGCGAGCGACGCTGCCAGCTATGTCACCGGTTCTGCACTGGTCATTGATGGCGGGGGGTTGGCTTGAATAAAAAACACAGGCAATCGGATCAGGGTATCTTGTGGTAAACGATCCAATCGTAAATTTTATTATCTAAAAAATAGTTCTTTTCAAAGAATTGTTGAAACCTGAGCCATTCCTGGTAAATCTGGGGGACTTTAATTGCCTGATCGAATTCAGCCGAACAGAAATTATCGCACAGCTGCTCGACGGGTTTGTCCACGAATGGAAGGCCTAAAGAGGATACCCTTTGAACGACGATTAGCTCTGGTGGATTATTTTCGAGATCGTCAATGAATTCTTTGAATTTCGTGTTCTGAGCATTGGGAGGGATAAAAAGGTTCAGGGGAAATAAGAAGCGTGAAGGCGCTCTGCGATTCGTGATGAAGTTCATCCCGACGTGGATATGCCAGATCAACACTTCATCATCAGGTTTGGTGGATTGAACGATATACTCCTCCAGCTCATTGAGTGGGATTTTGCCACTAAAGATACCCGCAAGATCGTTCCGATATTTGATTGCCGGCCAATCTTGAGTAAATGAGTTTACTCCCCAAATCAGGATGCTTACCCCGAAGGCTAAAAAGACTGCATTCCAGAGGATTCCAGCTGCAGATTTGAAGGATGCTCTCGAAATAGAAACAATACGCCAGATCGGGTAAGCAGCAACCATGGTTACTGCCGGTATCAGAGTGATAAAGTAATGCCCGTAATTTCTGCCTCCCAGAGAAGCCATTAAAACCTCAACAGGCAATGAAATCACCGCAATCAGCCAGGTCCATTCGATGGGTGAAAAAACCTTTTCAGGACCGGGTTTTATACCTGCGCGATAAAATTTCACCAAAAGAAATATTCCAAACGCGAAAATAGAGATCAGGATGAATTTGCCGATATTTCGGTTAGGCCATATGAACCGGGAAATCGGGATAAATAAAATAATTAATGACAAAATTAGCCAATCCAATAGAGATAGATGCTGGTCCCAGACCGGTTTTATCCAAAATTTGTAAAGTTTCGCCACCAGGAAAATTCCACCCACGAAAACGGCGATCAAGAAGAGTTTGCCAATCGATAAGTTCGGCAATACATTAATCAACGTATTAAGGAAATTCGACCTGAAATAACTCTCAGGACCTCCAATAAAATAAAACCCCTGTAAAAATAAACCATCCACGAATTGATAGAGCGCCCCATTCAGGAGCCAATATAATGAAACCAGTGCCACCAGGCATAGAAATCCCGCCAAAAATCCAATTCCTATTTTTAATGTCTCACGTATTTTCCATTCATTGAGTGAGCTGGCTGCCATTACCAATAATGATGCTCCCCCAAGTGCAACTGTGGATGGTTTGATCAGGTAAGAGATTGCAGTTAAAACCCCTATTGCGACCACGTACCCGGGTTTTCGCTGATGTGTGAAAAACAAATAGGTGATGCCAATGATTGCTAGCTGAGGTGCCAGACCATAGACCTCCATCAAATTCCCACCTTCAAATAACTCGGGACTCATTAATCCCAGGAGAAATATGGCGCTGGTAATCCCAGCAGTTATGCTCCCGAACAATTTCTTGCTCACCAGGAAACTTAGGACCGTGCACCCAAAGATCCAAAAGACACTCGACCACCAAATACCCCATCGATTCTGCCCGAAGATCAACAAACCAGCTGCATTTAGATAATAACCAAGCGGAGGTTTATCATCCCATACATCACGATACGGAATATCACCATGCAGGATTGCCTCACCAAAATAAGCATAGAAGCCACTATCATTAGGCATAGGTGTGACGTCGGGTCTCAGTGGCAGGTTGAACCAGATAACGAAAAATCCTGCCAATGCGCATGCCAGGATGGAGAAGGTTACTACGGTTGGCTTATTTCTGATCAAGCGCTGTGCGAGATTCATGGTATGGTGAATTTCAAGTGGTATCCAGGTCCAAATCAAATAAGCCGAACAGTGGATTGTTCAGGATTTATTGAAGATTGTCCATTTATTCTAACATGAGCTTCGGTTCTGTTGGATCATTGCGTTATTTACTGACTGCAAATGAATGAGTGCATAATCACTCAGGCAATCAGGAGACTTGTTTACTGGTAGCGTAGGGAGGGAAGAAGGCTAATCGTCCCTGGGCGATCACTCACAGGTCCCATTCAACAAACCTGACAATTTACAGGTTGTGGACGGAGCAGGGTAAACAACTTCCCACCTCGCGCAATAAAATGTTCGCGTGGCTCGATAAAAAAAGCGTTTTGGGATGGGAGAAAGTCAGTCCCTGTACTTTTTATTGCTCCGGCTTAGATGAACTTTCCGTTTTTATAGACTACTTCCCCATCCACGCTCATCTCCGAATCGTTTCGCAGGTCGCAAATCATATCCCAGTGGATGTTGCTGGTGTTTCGACTGCCGGTCTCTGGATAGCCTGCTCCCAAGGCTGTGTGAAAGGTTCCCCCAAGTTTTTCATCGAATAAGATGTTGCGCGTGAAGCGGTTGATCTCATAATTGGTTCCGATGGCAAACTCACCCAGGTAATGTGATCCCTCATCCGAATTGATCATCGCCTGGAGGAGTGGATCGCCAACGGTAGCTTTGGCCTTGATCACCCTCCCATTCTCAAACCTTAACTCCACCCCCTCCACTGCCTGACCCTGGTAAATTGCCGGGTAGGTGAACTTCACCCAGCCATTCACCGAATCTTCCACTGGGCCTGTATATATTTCTCCATCCGGCATATTGTGCGACCCATATGCATTGTTGAACCTGCGCCCTTTAATCGATAGACTCAGATCCACATCAGGTCCCATCAGCTTCACGACATCATGGCCATGCAACCTGTCAATCATAGCAGCTTGCTGTCGACGGATATTCTCCCAATGCGCGACCGGGTCAGCGGTACTTTCATCTGCATGGCAGGCAGAGAACAGGAAATCAGCGTATTCGCTGATACTCATCCCAGCTTCCTCGGCATATCCCTCCGTTGGGATTTGCGATAGCACCCAGTGTAGATCATTCGTAGCTCCCCGCTGGAGCATGGCGTTCCTCACCGGTGCCATTCCTTTCTGCCTGAGCGATTGTTTTTCAGCCTGCACACTTCTCAACGCTAATGGATCGATCTCCGCCCGAACACGGATGTATACCTCGAATTGTTCGGTGACCAACCTCTGAAATGTAGGTGTATAGCCAAGCTGCTCATCGCTCGCGTTTTTAAAGAAGAGCTTGTCCTGCTCGGGTAAATTGAGCAAGACATGGGGGTGAGCACCGCGTTGTAAAACCAGCTCATACATCATACCCACCACCTCTTCAGCATTGGTGGTCGTCTCGATGGCTACTCGGTCACCTTTTTTTACGTGGGCTGAGTGGTCCACCAGTATCTGTGCCAATTTCATATATCGTTGATCAATCATTGTAATATTCCTTTATTATTTGTCTGACATTTAACCCACGAAAAATTATAACATGCCGTAAAATAACGCGCTATAATCTCCTCAACCATCCTATCACACTTGTCTACAGGCAGGGAATTAAATGAAACAGCTTTTACAGAATATACACTCCGGTGAGACCACAGTCGTTGAAGTGCCCATTCCTCAAGTTCAAGCGGGGATGGCCTTGGTGCGCACGCAAGCCTCCCTTGTTTCTGTGGGTACAGAACGCATGCTGGTCGAGTTTGCTGGTAAAACCTTATTAGGAAAAGCCGTCTCCCGCCCAGACCTGCTGCGACAGCTGGTGGATAAAGCCCAACGCGAGGGCGTGGTATCCACCATTGAAGCTGCCTTCAACCGGCTGGACCAACCCATGCCATTGGGCTATTCCTCATCCGGGGTAATCGAGGCGATTGGAGAAGGGGTGACCGGATTCAAGGTGGGAGACCGGGTTGCCTGCGCAGGGGGTGGATATGCCGTCCATGCCGAATATTCTCTCGTACCCTGCAACCTGTTGGCTGCCCTTCCCGACCAGGTGGATTTTGATTCCGCTGCCTTCACCACCCTGGGGGCGATTGCCCTGCATGGTTTTCGTCTTTCAGAAGCTCAGCTTGGCGAGAGCGTGGGCGTGATTGGTCTCGGTTTGTTAGGTCTGCTGGCGGTCGCGATTGCCCAAGCGGCTGGATGCCACGTCTTCGGAGTGGACCTGGATGAGACTCGGGTAAAAGTAGCCCAGGAAATGGGAGCAATCGCTGTATTACGCCCGCAGGCTGTGGAGGTCGCTCAATCCTTTAGCCATGGGCAGGGATTGGATCACGTACTCATCTGTGCCGATTCCACCACCTCCGACCCCGTCGAGCTGGCTGGAGAAATCGCGCGTGATCGTGGACATGTCGTTGCCATCGGAGCGGTCGGTCTCACCATCCCCCGCCGGATCTATTATCAAAAAGAGCTGTCATTCATTAACTCACGCTCTTATGGACCTGGCCGCTACGATCCCGCATACGAGGAAGCCGGGCACGATTATCCCATTGGATACGTGCGCTGGTCTGAGGGTCGTAACCTGCAAGCATTCGTCGGGCTCCTGGCTGAGCAGCGGCTGGAGGTTAAATCCCTCATCACCCATCGCTTCCCGCTTGATCAGGCTGCTGAGGCTTACAAGCTGATCACGGGTAAAACCAATCAGTCCTTCCTGGGTGTCTTGCTGACATATCCGCAGGTCAGTAAGAGCAAGATCAAATTTCCTCAGCCTAAAGAACCCATTGTGAAGGAAAACTTGCCCGTGAAGGGGGTAAATGTTGTCCGCATGGGCGTCCTGGGTGCCGGTAACTTTGCCACTGCAGTTATGCTACCCGCCCTAAAGAAAATCCCATCGATTGAGCTGGTGGCGATTGCCTCGGGTTCGGGTTTCCATGCCCAGGCTGCTTCCACCAAGTTTGGATTTAAATACACCGCCGCCAGTGAGGATGAAATCCTGCGCGACCCGCAGGTAAATACTGTCACCATCCTCACCCGCCATCACCTGCATGCTGAGCAGGTCATCAGGGCTTTACGGGCTGGTAAGCACGTTTTCTGCGAGAAGCCCCTGGCAACCACCCGCCAGGAATTAGATCAGGTCAAGGCTCAAATCTTGTCCCATGAAACATCACCCTTGCTGATGGTTGGATTCAACCGCCGTTTTGCTCCTCTGGCGCGAAAGCTATACGAATTCATCCAACCGCGCCAGGATCCTTTGGCAGTGACTTATCGAATCAATGCTGGCAGCCTCCCCCTCACTCACTGGGTCTATGATCCCATTCAGGGAGGTGGTCGTCTCATTGGTGAAGTGTGTCACTTCGTCGATTTCATGACGTTCCTCGTAGGGGAACCTCCAGTATCCGTGCATGCCCAGGGTCTTCCAGATGACAGCCGTTATCAGGAAGACAACCTGGTCATGATCTTCACTTTCGCCGACGGGTCACTGGGAACAGTGAGCTACCTGGCGAATGGTGACAAAGCTTACCCCAAAGAGCGCCTCGAGGTCTTCACAGCCGGTAAAATTGGGGTATTGGACGACTTCCGCACCCTCGAGCTTGTATATCAAGGTAGGCGAAAGGCAATCTCCTCACGGCTGCGACAAGACAAGGGTCACCGTCATGAATGGGAAACCTATTCTGCCGCCATTATCGCCGGTGGACCCCCTCCTATACCAAATGAGCATTTATTTGGTGTCACCGAAGCCACCTTTGCAGCTCTGGAAGCCTTACGAACCAGGCAATCTGTTCATATTGCATCGTTCACCCCACCGGCTTGAATACTAATCCGACCTTGATGAACCGGCTCTCACGATTCAAACTGGGATTTAAAGCTTTGCGACAGCTTGGTCCAGGTCAGCTCGGGCAGTATGTGTTGTATCAGCTGGGATTACGCACAGGGCATCACCACCAGGTTCTCTCAGCCTCACTTACCCGGCTTGATGATATTAGTCGGGGTACATCCTTCTCGATACATCCTTGTCTACCTGTTCTGCCAGACCGGACAGCTTTACTTAAGCTACTCGGCGACCAAATCAATCAACTTTACGCTGAGGCTGACGAGATTGTCTACGGGCAGGTACGCTTGTTTGGTGGCCCCTCGGTTCCCCTCGAGCTGGCATTACCCACTAAACTCGAATATTGGACCAAGTACGAAACAGCCAATAATCTGACTGAAAGCCGGGACAGCAAGTACATCTGGGAGCCAGGCAGGTTTGGCTGGGCTTACAAGCTTGCAATGGCATACGTTTTATCTCAAGATGAGCGCTATGCTGATGCATTCTGGCTTTATACCGGGCGTTTTCTAACTTCGAATCTTCCTTATGATGGCCCCCATTGGTCTTCTGCGCAGGAGGTGGCGATACGTTTGATCGCCCTGGTTTTTGCAAGCCAGATATTTACCCAATCCAAAGGGGCAACCCCAGAACGGCTGGCCTCCCTGGCACAGTCCGTCGCGGTTCATGCCGAGCGCATACCCCCCACGCTATCCTACGCCAGGTCGCAAAACAATAATCATCTGATCAGTGAAGCGCTGGGCCTATATACTGCCTCCGCAGCCCTGCCTGATCATCCGTTGGCACCCGAGTGGCATAGTTTGGGTTGGAGGTGGTTAATTCATGCTTTACGCACCCAAATTTCAGCCGATGGCACCTATATCCAGCACAGCACGAATTATCACCGCCTGATGCTGCAAGCAGCACTATGGGCATTCGTGATCCACGACCACTCATTTAACCAGGAGGCAATCCAGTCAGATATTATTACCCTGCTTGAAGCTTCTACCCACTGGTTGTGTAAGCTGGTC
>Ga0153915_10002615_pt1 | contig 16403 bp, 17 predicted proteins | sample Opewatmetagenome_2_FD_107003 | JGI IMG/M metagenome (GOLD analysis project Ga0153915, IMG submission 107003) | Freshwater wetland microbial communities from Ohio, USA - Open water 3 Core 3 Depth 3 metaG | ecosystem: Environmental > Aquatic > Freshwater > Wetlands | place: USA: Ohio, Lake Erie...
GCGTCGGCGGCCGCCTGCACCTGGGTCAGGTTGGTGACGAGGGGCGCGAGGCCGCCGTCGCCGCCCGATTGCGTGACGGTAATCGTGTTGGCCGCGCCCGTGCTCGCGCCCGACAGCACAAGGTGCGCGCCGTCGACACCCGTCACGATGGTCGCCTTGATCCCGGGATTGCCGCTCGCGCCGTTGATGGCGTCGCGGATCCCGGCCAGCGTATTGTTGGTGCCGTCGATGTTCACCGAGAGGGTGGCGGCACCGAGCGTGAGAACGAGCGTGCCGGTGCCGACCACCGTGCTCGCCGACGCAAAGGCCTGCGACTGCAGCTTGGCCGCGCTCGCGAGCGTCTGCACGGAGACCTGGTAGCTGCCGGTGGCCGCAGTCGAACTAGCGCTCGCCCCGAGGAGCGATGCGTCGCCCACCGTGACCGAGCGGCCTTGGAACTTGGTCGGATCCTTGAGGTCCGCGATGGCTCCCTGCAGGCCCGCGATCGCGCTCTTCACCGAGCCGAACGCGGACAGCTTGGCCTGCAGCGCCGCTTCCTGCGTATCGAGCCGGGTGCTGGTCGGCTGGCCTTCGGCCGTCACCAGCTGCTTCACGAGACTCGCGATGTCGAGCCCCGAGCCGATCCCCGATGAAACGATCGATGCCATGACTATCCTGCCGCTGCCGCTGACTGTCCGAGGAGCAAGCTCCGTGCCAGAACCGCCGCCGTCGGGCGCTTCACGCGCTCGCCTTCAGGAGCACGCCGGCGCCGCGCAGATCGCGCGCGATGTTGAGCACTTCCTGCGGCGGAATCTGGCGCACGACCTGGCCCGTCACCGGATCGATCACCGTGATCACGGTGCGGCCCGTCGCCTGGTCGACGCGAAACTCGAGGCCGCGCTGATTCTCCGTGAGAAACCTGTTGATGCTGTGAATCGCGCCGCTGATGTCGATGCCCGGCGCCTGCGCGCGCGCCGGCTGCGGCGCGGAGCTGCCGCCGCGCGGCAAGCGGTTGCCGCTCGCGGACGGCGTATTCGCCGTTGTGGGCGTCCGACCTCCCTGCACGAGACGCGAGTCGAGCGTAACGCTCGTCAAGCCGTCGTTCGCCATACCGCCACCTGTTGCCTGGTACGAGCGCCCCCGCGCGAATGCCCCGGGCCGAGCTCTCAAGACGGCAGTCCGGGCTTCCCTGCCCGGACCTGATCCTTGCCTGCCATCGGGCCGGCCCTCCGCCGGCCCCGATCATCGACTGATCCGCCGACCGCAGCGGCTACTTCAAGAGCCCGAGGACACTCTGCGGCAGCGCATTCGCCTGCGCGAGGATGGCGATGCCGGCCTGCTGCAGGATCTGCGCGCGTGTCAGGTTCGCCGTCTCGGCCGCGAAGTCCGTGTCCATGATGCGGCTGCGTGACGCCGACAGGTTCTCCGAGATCGACGACAGGTTCGCGATCGTCGACTCGAAGCGGTTCTGGATGGCGCCGAACGTGCTGCGCAGGTTGCTGACCGAGGTGAGCGCCGCGTCGACCCGCGTGATCGTCGTGTTGGCACCCGCCACCGTGGTCACCGACGCCGAGTTCAGGGCCTGGTTCCCGAGAGCGAGCGACGTTGCGGTGAAGCCGGCCTTCGCGGGCGCCGCGCCGCCGACCACGATCTGGTCCGCTGCCGTCATGCGAATGCTGCCGACGTAGGTCTGGGTCGCGGAAGCGCCCGCACCAGCGGCCATCGATACCGTGTTGGCACTGTTGTTCGTGCCCTCGGCCGCGCCGAGTCCCTGGTTCGCGTTGGTGACGTTGCCCTGCGAGATGGCGATATCACGACCGTCGGAGGCCGTCAGCGTGATGCGCGTGTTGCTCGAATCGTAGGAAGCAACGACACCGGTTGCGGACGCGTTCGCATTGATCGCGGCCACCAGCTGGTCGGCCGAGAGCGCGCCGCTCGAGGTTGCGTTGTAGTTCGAGTAGATCGCCACCGAATTGATCGTGAGGTCGTAGTCGGTCTCGGTCGCGGCGACCGCGGTCGTACCGAGGTCGAGCTGCACGGTCGTGTCGGCACTCGCCGTCAGGCCGTTCACGCCCGCCGAGTTGATGGCCTGCGCTTTGGCATAGGCGCTGCCGGCGGACTGGCCGTTTCCGGCGCCCGCGACCGAAGCACCGACCGTCGCGGCCGAGCCGGTTCCGATCGCGATCGTCAGGTCGCCCGAGACGAACGCCGTACCGGCAGAACCCGCGGTCGCGCTGACCGCCGTGCCCTGCTGGCCGACCGCGAGGTTCGTGTTGTAAGTGGCGCCGCCCACGTAGTCGGCGGTCTTGCCGATGGTCGTGGCACGCATGCTGGTGCTGAGGTTGACGCTGATCGTTTCGCCGACGTTGGCACCGACCTGGAAGGCGGCGTTGCCGAACGTGCCGTCGAGCACCTTGCGGCCGTTGAACGAGCTCTGGCTCGCGATGCGGTCGATTTCAGCGATGCGCTGCTGCACTTCCTGGTCGAGCGCCGCGCGATCCGAAGCGGAGTTCGTAGCGTTGGCCGACTGCACGGCGAGCTCACGAATGCGCTGCAGGTTGTTGCTCACTTCGGCGAGCGCCGATTCCGATGTCTGCGCGAGCGAAATGCCGTCGTTGGCATTGCGCACGGCCTGGTCGAGGCCGCGGATCTGCGTCGTGAAGCGATCCGAGATCGCGAGTCCCGCCGCGTCGTCCTTGGCGCTGTTGATGCGCAGACCGGACGACAGCCGCTGCAGGGCGGTCGCCAGCGACGACTGCGACGTCGTCAAGTTGCGCTGCGCGTTGAGCGAAGCGATGTTGGTGTTGATGACTTGAGCCATTTTCGCACTCCTGAAACGTTTGGAACCCGGCCCTCTCGACAGGGCTGCCGTGACAACTGTGGTCGTCAGGCCCGGGTTGGCAACCAGGGGCGGGCCGCAGAACCACGCTCAGGGGGTTTATCGGTGCTGGCGGGTAAATCTTTAGCGCGCATCGGGATTTGACAGTCGGCGCAATGCATGCGCATCACAGTTTCAGGCGCCCATCCTCAAGTTCCGGGCGGCGGCGCCGCGCGGCCGGGCACCGTCAGAGGTACTTGAACAGGGAGAGACCGGCCGTCTGGGCGTACGCCTGCTCGGAGGCGGACAGGCCCGTCACCTGCAGGTTGAGGCGCGACAGGGCGTCGGCGTAGTCGAGGTCCTGCACTTGCGACAGCAGCGACTTGTTCTGCAGGTCGAGATCGGAATTGATGCCCTTCTGCGAGTCGACCGTCGACAACCGGCTGCCGATCTGCGCCCGGACGTCGAGCACGTGGGTGATCGCCTGGTCGATGTCGCCGAGGAAGTTGCCGATCCGGTTGTTGACGGCGATGCCCGACGCGGCCGAGGAAGTCGTCGTGCCGAGCGCGTCGATGAAGTTCTGCACCGTTGCGAACAGATCCTGGTTACGGCTCGGCGACACCAGGAACTGGTCGCCTGCGGCCGGCTGGTTGTCGATCTCGACCTGGATTCCACGAAACGCGATCGACTGACCGGGCGTGAACGCGCCGCTCGTCACCAGGACGTTGGCGGCATCGCGCACTTCGAAGCTGCTCGCCGTGGGGAAGCTGATCGTGTAGCTGCCGCCGTCATACTGCGAAGGATCGATCACCGTGCGCGGCCCGAGCAGCCCCGTGCCGGCATTGCCCGCGGCGGCGCTCACGCTGAAACTGCCATTGCCGTTCGGGATCGCCTGGAAAACGGCGGCGCCGCTGTCGCTGTCCGCGACCTGCCGGTTCGGGCCGATCTGCACCTGCCGCTGTCCCTGATCACCGTTATAAACCACAGTCGCGCCCTGGCGCGCGAAGGGCTGGGTTTGCGTGCTGAAACCGGCGAACAGGTACTGGCCACTGCCGTCCTGCGTATTTGCGAGCTGCAACAAGCTGTCGAATGCCTGGCGCACTTCGCTCGCGATGTCGCCGCGGGTCTGATCGTTCTGGGTGGCGTTGTTCGCTTCGACGGCGAGCTCGCGCAGCCGCTGCAGCACGTTGCCGACGCTGGCGAGCGTCGTCTCCTCGATGCCGAGACGGTTGGTCACGAAATCGGCATTGCGACTGAACTGCGCGCTCGCGGACAGCGTGCGGTTGAGATCGAGCGCCTGCACGGCGCCGACCGGGTCCTCCGCGGGCCGGGAGAAGCGCAAGCCCGTCGACACCTGGGCCTGCGTGCGCGCCAGCTGCGCCTGGGTCGTCGCGAGCGCCTGCAGCCAGGCTTCGCGCATCGATGTCGTGGAAACTCGCATGTTGCCCTCACCCTAACCCTCTCCCGCAAGCGGGAAAGGGAACAGGACTATCTGCGCACTGCGGCCAGCAGGCTGTCAAACACTGTGTTCGCGACGGCAATGGTCTGTGCGGCGGCCGCGTAGGCCTGCTGCCACTTCACGAGATCGGCGGCCTCTTCGTCCAGATTCACGCCCGATGCCGCTGCCACCTGCTGGCTCGCCTGGCTGGCGATGGCGGCCTGCGCGTCACGGTTGACGCCGGCCTGCTGCGCCTGGGCGCCGACGCCTCCGACCAGCGCACCGAACGCGCCGCTCAGGGTGGCCGTGCCGCCGGCAAGCAACGCGCGGTTCTGCAGACCCGCGGCGAGCAGCGCGTTGCGGTTGTCGCCGACGCCGCCGGCGTTCGCCGCGACGCTGAAGGTATCGCCGGCCGCCGGTGTGCCGCTGATCTGAACCCGCCAGCCGTTGACGTCGATGTTGCTGCCGCTCGTGTAGGCGAAGCTGCCCGCGCCGTTCACGCTGTAGGTATTCGGCGTCAGGAACTGGATCGTGACCGGGCTCAGGAGATTCGGGTTGCCCGAGTCGAGAACCTCGCCCTGGGAGATCGTCGCGCTGCCGAGGTTGGCGCTCGCCGCCCCCGTGCGGATCGGGCCGGCCGCAGCGATGCCGCGCGGATCGGTGAGGAGCGCTTCGAGCGACTGCGCGCCGAGGCGCGTCGGCTGGATGCGAAACGCATCCCCAGCCGCCGGAGCGCCGGCGACGACGATCGAGACGCCGTCTGCGACGAACGGATTCGCGGCCGTCCCGGCGCCCGTCATCGTGACGGCAGAGCCATCGCTCGTGCGCACCAGCGAGTAAGCCGTACCGTCGTAGCGCAGGTCGTACTCGCCGCCGCTGAGCCCGCCGATGTCGCTGATCGTGGCGGTCACCGCGCCGCTGCCGCTATTCGTGGATCGCGCCCACACCTGGGGTCCCGAGACACCGAACATTGCCTGTCCCAGCTGCCCCTTGAGGTCGAGTCCGGCCGCCTGCTGATCATTCACCGATTGCGCCAACCCGATCGCGACCCGTCCGAGCTGATCGCGCGCCGGGTCGAGGATCCGATCGCGCACCTGAAAGTAGCCGCCCAGCTGCCCGCCGGCCAGCTGATTGGTGACGAGCGTGTTGCCCGCCGAGCCGGCGTAGAACAGGTCGAGCTTCGAGGGATCGGTGGCACTCGGCGCGACCTGGAGCTTCATTGCATGGTCGCGCAGCACCAGCGGCTGGCCGTTGCCGATGAACACGTTGATTGCGCCGTCGCTTTCCTGGGTCGTGCTCACGTTGGTGAGCTTGGCGAGCTGCGTGATGATGGCGTCGCGTTTGTCGAGCAGATCGTTCGGCGGCTGGCCGCCGGCCGCCCCCGAGGCCCGCAGGATCTCGTCATTCACGCTCGCGAGCGAGCCGGCGAGGGTGTTGATCTGATCGACGGTCGAGCGAATGCCGCTGTCCAGGCTGTTGGCTACGTCGTCGAGGCGATTGCTCGCCTGCGAAAATCGGTCCGCGAGCGCCTGCGCCTGCGACAGCAGCACCTGGCGCGCGGAGCTGGACGACGGATCGTTGGCGACGTCCTGCCAGGCATTGAAGAAATCCTGCAGGCCGGTGGCAACGCTCGTGTTCGAGTCGCCGAGGATGTTGTCGATCTGGCTCGCGAACGTCGCGACCGAATCGGCAAGCCCCGAGTTCGAGGTCGCCGTGCGCAGGCTCTGCACGGCGAACTGGTCGTACTGGCGCCGGACGGTCGTGACGTCGACGCCGTTGCCGATGAATCCGTTGCCGTAGCCCTGGGCCGGACGGGTCGCGAGCTCCGTGACCTGGCGGCTGTAGCCGTCGGTGTTCACGTTGGCGATGTTGTGGCTCGTGGTCGCGAGCGCCCGCTGGAAGGCGAGCAGCCCCGAGAGCCCGGTTTTCAGGATGTCAGGCATGCTTCGGCCCGGCGCCCCTTACATAGAGAGAGTCCACGCCTCATGGAGTCGGCAGCGGGGCGCTGTCCTTGAGTTGTGCGAATGCAGCACGCATCGTTTCGCTCGAATATATATTATTGATTTTAGAGGCATAATTTGGATCCGTAGCATAGCCTGATGCCTGCAGGGCCTGGGCAAAGCGCTGTGGATCCTGGCCGGCGGCGAGCACCGATTGGTAGCGCGGGTCGCGCGTCAGCAATGAGACATAATCCGAAAAGCTTTCCTCCGGCGATCCGTAGGCGCGAAACGCGGCGCGGGTCGCGGCGAGCGCGCCACCGCGCGATTCGAGCGTGCGCGCCTGCGCCTCGGGACCGTCCCAGCCGGCACCGCTCTTGATGCCGAACAGATTGAAGCTCGAGGAACCGTCGGCGCGCTTCGGCACGCGTGTCCCCCAGGCGGTCTCGAGCGCCGCCTGCGCGACGAGCGCAAGCGGCTGCGCGCCGAGCTTCACCGCGGCGCGTTGCGCGAGCGGCAATACGGTACGCAGAAATGCAGTCGCGTTGCCGACGGCGTCGCCCGTGGAAACCGCGCCGAGGCCAGCAGCCGGCTGCGCCGTGCCGCCCGGCTGCAGCTGGCGCAGCACGAGATCCGCAATGCCGAATCCCTTGCCCTTCGCGAGCTGCATGGCGATCTGCTTGTCCCACATCTCCTGGTAGAACTCGGTCTCGTTGCTGTCGAAGAGTCCGCTGCCGAGATTCGCCTCGCGCATGCTCTTCATCATCATGTCGAGGAACAGCGATTCGAACTGCTGCGCGACTGCCTTGAGCGCCTGCGGCGACTTCGCCTGTGCCTGGTTGCGCAGCTCCGCGAGCGCATTGAAGTCGCTGTACGACTGGATGTCGGTCGCGGAGACGGTTAGAAGAACGTCGTTCAAGAACCCCTCTCCCTGGTCCGTGCCCCTCACCCTGCCCTCTCCCCTGAAGACAGGGGAGAGGGGGGACTCGTCAGATCACGATCAGCTCCGCGCGCAGCGCGCCGGCCTCGCGCAGGGCTTCGAGGATCGCCACCAGGTCGCCCGGCGCCGCGCCAACCTGGTTTACCGCGCGCACGATCTCATCGAGCGTCACGCCCGGCTCGAACAGGAACATGCGGCCGCCTTCCTGGTTCACCTCGATCGAGGACTGCGGCACGATCGCCGTCTGTCCCTGCTGCGAAAGCGGCGGCGGCTGGCTCACGAGCTGCTCCTCACGAATGGTGACGGACAGCGAGCCGTGGGTGACCGCGGCCGGGCTCACCGTCACGTGCGCGCCGATCACGACCGTGCCGGTGCGCGAATTGATGATGACGCGCGCCGGCGCGTCGCCCGGCTCGACTTCGAGATTCTCGAGCACCGAGACGAATGCAACGCGCTGATCGGTGTCGGCGGGCGCCACGACCTGCACCGAGGTCGCATCGAGCGTGCGCGCGCTGCCCGCGCCGACCGCGCCGTTGATGCGCTCCGTCAGGCGCGCGGCCGTGGTGAAGTCCGGCGTATTGAGGTTCAGCATCAGGGCACCGCCCTGTCCGAACTGGCTGGGACTCGCGCGCTCGACCGTCGCGCCGTTCGGAATGCGCGCGGCACTCGGAATGTTCACGGTGACCTTCGAGCCGTCGTTCGCTTCGGCGCCGAAGCCGCTCACGATGAGATTGCCCTGCGCGATCCCGTACACCTGGCCGTCGAGCCCCTTGAGCGCGGTCACGAGGAGCGCGCCGCCGCGCAGGCTCTTGGCGTTGCCGATCGACGCGACCGTCACGTCGATGGTCTGGCCGGGCTTCGCGAACGGCGGCAGCGGCGCCTGCACTGACACCGCTGCGACGTTCTTGAGTTGCGGATTCACGTTCGGCGGCACCGTCACGCCGAGCTGCGACAGGAGGTTCTTCAGGCTCTGCACCGTGAACGGCGCCTGGCTTGTCTGGTCGCCGGTGCCGTCGAGGCCGACGACGAGTCCGTAGCCGATGAGCTGGTTGGTGCGCACGCCCGCCACGGTCGCGAGGTCCTTGACGCGCTCGGCGTGCGCGAGGCCCGCCGCGAGCGCGAGTAGCACCGCTGCGAACAAGCTGCCTGCCGATTGGGCCCGCTGCATCTGCCCGTCCCCTAGAACGGCATCAACGGCGAGTTGAAGAAGCGCGCCAGCCAGCCGGCCCGATTGGCGCTCGCGAGCGTACCGCGGCCGCTGTAGCTGATACGGGCGTTCGCGATCTTGTCGGACGTCACCGTGTTGTCGGTCGCGATGTCGAACGGCCGCACGATGCCGGTGATGCGAATGAACTCGTCGCCCTGGTTGAGGCTCAGCCACTTCTCGCCCTGCACGACGAGATTGCCGTTCGGCAGCCGCTCGGTCACCGTCACGGTGATGCTGCCGTCGAGACTGTTGCTCTGGCTCGACGAGCCCTCGCCCTGGAACTGCTGCGCCCCATCCAGGCTGTTTGCAAGGAGCGGCGTACCGTTGCGCGTGACGCCCTGGCCGAGCAGGGTCGGCGCGGCATTCGTGACCGTCGTGTCCTTTTTCGTCTTGGTCGAGGACGTCTTGCTCGCCTGCGTCGCTTCCTGCAGGCGGATCGTGAGGATGTCGCCGACCCGATGAGCCTTCAGATCCTCGAGCCACGCGACCTCGCGGCCCGCCTGGAAAATCGCGCCTGGCGTCGGCTCGGCCGCCGGCGGCAGCACCGCCGCGGCGGACGGCGACAGCGGTTCCGGCCCGCGCGCCATGAGACCGCATGCGGCCAGCGCCAGGGGCGCGAGAACCAGGGTTGCGAGCGTTTGCGATTGCACCTGTCGATCCGCCTCAGAGGTTGTTCGTCACGTACTGCAGCATCTGGTCGGTGGTCGCGATCGCCTTCGAGTTCATTTCATAGGCGCGCTGCGTCTCGATCATGTCGACGAGCTCTTCGGCGACATTGACGTTGGACGCTTCGAGCGTTCCCTGCTGCAGCGTCCCGAGGCCATTCAGGCCCGGCGTGCCCACCTGCGGCGGTCCGCTGGCGGCCGATTCGAGCAGCAGGTTCTCGCCCTTCGGCTGCAGGCCGGCGGAGTTGATGAAGTCGACCAGCTGCAGCGTCCCGATCTGCGTCGGCGTCGTCTGGCCGGGGAGCGTCGCGCTCACCGTGCCGTCCGCTCCGATGCTGACGCCCGTGGCGTTCGAGGGAATGTTGATCGGCGGCTGCAGCGCGTAGCCGCTCGCAGTGACCACCTGGCCCTGGGAGTCGAGCTGGAAATCACCCGAGCGCGTGTAGGCGAGCGTGCCGTCGGGCAGCAGGATCTGGAAGAACCCGCGACCTTCGATGCCCATGTCGAGCGGCGCCCCCGTCTGCTGCAGGCTCCCCTGCTGGTAGAGCTTTTCCGTGGCGATGACGCGCACGCCCGTTCCGAGATGCAGTCCCGTCGGGTATTGCGTGTTCTGCGAGGTCTGAGCGCCGACCTGGCGGATGTTCTGATAGAGGAGATCCTCGAACACCGCGCGCCCGCGCTTGAAGCCCGTGGTGTTGACGTTGGCGAGGTTGTTCGAGACGACGGTCATGCGCGTCTGCTGCGCATCGAGACCCGTCTTTGCCGCCCAGAGTGCTGGATTCATGCGAGATTCCTCACGTCGTTGTATCGCGGCTCGCGACTTCTCAGTTCGCCGACACCAGGCGCGTCGCCAGCGCCTCCGTCTGCTCGGCCGTGGTCATGGAGCGCACTTCGAGATCGAACATGCGCGCGAGCTCGATCATGCTGATGAGCGCCTGCGGCAGATTGACGTTGCTCGACTCGAGCGCGCCGGAAACAAGCTTCACGTCAGCCGACGCCGGCGCCGCTGCGCCCGATTTCAGGCGCACGAGCCCGTCGTCGCCCTTCACGAGCGCCCTGGGGTCGGGATCGACCAGCTTGATGCGTCCCACCGACGAGACCGTCGCGGGGCCGAGGCCCTGCGGCACGACCGAGATCGTGCCGTCGCCGCCGATCGTGATCTCGGTGCTCGGCGGGAGCGTGACGGGACCGCCGTCGCCGACCACGGGCGCGCCGGCGGCCGTCTCGAGCATGCCGGTCGGCGTGAGGCGCAGGTTTCCCATGCGCGTGTAGGCTTCCTTTCCGGCCGCGTCCTGCACGGCGATCCAGCCCGAGCCCATCACCGCGACGTCCAGATCGCGCCCGGTATCGGCGATGGTGCCGGTGGACTCGTCGAAGCCGACGCTCTCGGTGACCGCGTTGACGCGCGTCGGATAGCCATCACCGTAGATGGGATAGCTCGTAAAGCCGTGCAGGTCGGCGCGAAAACCGGTGGTGCTCGCGTTGGCGATGTTGTGATTGTTGATGGCCTGCGCCTGCATCACCTGCTTGGCGCCGGTCATCGCAACGTACAGCATCTTGTCCATCGTGCCTTCCGGTCAGCGCTCAGCGGATGCTGGCCTAGCGGATATTGATGATCGTCTGCGTGATCTGATCCGCGGTCGTGATCATCTGCGCGTTCGCCTGGAAGGCGCGCTGCGCGGTGATCATGTTCACGAGCTCCTTGGTCAGATCGACGTTGGATTCCTCGAGCGCGCCCGCCTGGATCTGGCCGAAGCTTGCCGAGCCCGGAGCGCCGCGCACCACCGTGCCCGCGTCGAAGGTCTCGCCCCAGGTCGTGTCCCCGAGCTGGCGCAAGCCCTGAGGATTCGGGAAGTTCGAGAGCGCGAGCTGGCCGAGCTGGGTTGCGCGGCCGTTGGTGAAGCGCGCGAACACGACCCCCGTGCTGTCGATGTCGATGCCGGTGAGTCGTCCCGAGGAGAAACCGTCCTGGGTCAGCGTGTTGACGGCGAACGTGTCACCAAACTGGGTCGACTGCGAGAAGTCGAACGTCATGTTGATCGGATTGGCACCGCCCGGCGGCGTGAAAGCCGGAAACGTCACGGCGCCGCCGGCCGGCGTGGTCAGCTGGCCGGTCGAATTGAATCCGAGCGGGATCGTTCCGCCGACCTGCGTGCCGTCCACGGTCATCCCCACGCTCCAGGCGTTGGGCGCCGCTCCCTTGATGAAGTAGAGCGTTGCCGTGTAGAGATTGCCGAGCGAGTCGTACACCGAAGTCGAGGTGCTGTTGTTGTAGCTCTGGGGATCCGTCGGATCGAAGACAGCGACCGAGGGCGCGGTGGCGGACGCCGGCAGATTGACGCTGACCACGCCACTCGTGGTCGCCTGCGGCGGGCTCTGCGTCGTCTGCAGGCTGAGGTCGGTCAGCGTTCCGGTATTGAAGCCGCCGCCCGCGAGCGCCGGGTAGACCTGCAGCCGCTGGTTCTTGTCGTTCACGACGAAGCCGTTGCGATCGACGCCGAAGCTGCCGTTACGCGTGTAGGTATAGCCGGAATTGTCGTGCAGCGTGAAGAACCCCGTGCCGTTGACCGCCAGATCGAGATTGCTGTCGGTGAAGCTGATGTTGCCCTGGGCGAACTGCTGCGCGATCTTGGAGAGCCGCACGCCGTTGCCGATCTGGTTGCTGCGAAAGTCGGTCGAGCCGACCGCGAACACGTCCGCGAACTGCGCGCGCGAGGACTTGAATCCCGCGGTGTTGGAGTTCGCGATGTTGTTGGCCGTGACGTTCAGATCGGCGGTCGCGGCATTCAGGCCGCTCAGTGCGATGCGAAATGGCATGGTGTGATTCCTCCGTATCGGGGACCAAAATGGGTGGTCGTGCGCTCAACTGATCTGGCGCACGTCCTTGAACGCGATGTCGCCGAGGCCCTCGAGGCTCAGCGTGAGCCCGCTCTGGTCCGCCGCGATAGTGACGCTCTGCACGCGCGCGCTCACCAGAACCTGGGCGGCGCTTGCGCTGCCGCCGAGGAGCTGCGCGGACAGGTTGTAGACACCGGACGCCGCGGCCGTGCCATCGGCGAGCTTGCCGTCCCAGGAGAAGCTCGCGAGCCCCTTGCCGTGCGCGCCGAGGTTGAGCTGGCGCACCAGCTGACCGTTCTGGTCGGTAACGTTGACGACCACCTGGGCGGCGCTCGACGGCACGTCGACCGCGCCCGCCAGGGCTCCGTCCGCGGGCAGGAACCCGCTCTGCTGGCTGACGAGCACCGAGCGGCCGAGGAGCGACGATGCCTGCAGCGCCTGGTTCGAGACGAGCGACGCCGACAAGTCCTTGAACGAGGTCTGCAGGTCCTGCACGCCCGACACCGTGCTGAACTGGGCCAGCTGCGAGAGGAACGCGCTGCTGTCGAGGGGCTTCAGCGGATCCTGGTTCTTCAGCTGCGTGAGCATCAGCTTCAGGAACGCGTCCTGGCCGAGCGTCGCGCTCTGGGTGGCGGACTTGATGCTGGACGTGCCGATGCCGAGCGCATCGAACGGGCTCCCGCCCGCGCCAACCGTGTCGATGGTCATGCCGGATCGCTCGCAGGCCCTTTCAGGCCCGCGCTCCCATGGTGATGGTCTTCAGGAGCAGATCGCGCGAGGTATTGATGACCTCGACGTTCGACTGGAACGAGCGTGAGGCCGCGATCATGTTGGTCATCTCCTCGATGCTGTTGACGTTGGAGACGTACACGTTGCCGCGCGCGTCGGCGAGCGGATGGTCGGGCTGGTAACGGACGAGCGCGGGCGCGCTGCTTTCCACGATGCCGAGCACGCGCACTCCGACCGCGCTCTGGTCCTCCTCGGGCGTCGCGCCGAATTCGCGCAGCAGCGACTGAAAGACCGGATGGCGCGACTTGTAGGCAGCCGCCGCGCTGCCGGCGACGCTCTCCGCGTTCGCGAGGTTGCTCGCGGTCGTGTTGAGCCGCACCGACTCGGCGGTGAGCGCGGAACCCGAGACGTCAAAGATCTGAAAGAGCGACATGACTGTCCTTGCGGCTTACTGCCCGGTCAGCGCCGTTTCGATTTCGGCGATGGTGCGATTGATGAACATGAGGCTCGCCTGGTAGCGCACCGCGTTTTCCGAGAACGCCGCCATCTCGACCGGCGTCTCGACGGTGTTGCCGTCGAGCGAGGGCTGATAGGGAATGCGATAGAGGAGCTCACCGCCGGGGTCCATGCCGGCCGCGCCCCCGAGATGCGCGGCGCTCGTGGTCGCGAGCGCGAGGCCGCCGCCGTCTGCGCCCTGCAGCGCCGCGGCGAAATCGAGGTCGCGCGATTTGAAATTCGGCGTGTCCGCGTTCGCCAGGTTCGCCGCCAGCACGCCCGCGCGACGCCCGCGCACGAGGAGCGCGAGCTCGTGGTTGCCGAAAATATCCGTGCCGATGTGCATGACCCGAGAACAGCAAGTCCCGTGCCAGGCCGAAAAGGGCGGAAACGGGGTCCTTCGCTGCGTCAGGCGGCAAACGCTGGCCGCTCGAGTGGCAACGCAGCGGCAATCTGGCGACGGATGCGCGGCGCCGGAGGATTGACGCTCGCCCGCCGCACTGGCGGTCGATCCAGACAGGCTCTCCGCGAAATGCCTGTTATGCCTGGATTTTGTGGCGAGCCCCTGAGCTGGCATGTCTGTTGCACGCTCTCATGATCACATGCGCAGCCTGTGTCTCATTGTTCTCGGCTCCTTCCCCGTGACGCTCGCCGTGAGAGCCGACGGCGGCCCCTACGAGAGCCTTTCACGGATCGCGCAGACGGCGGGCGATTTCGTTGCGCACGCCGGGCTCGCGAGCAGCGGGCGGCGCGAGACCCATGCCGCCGCGCTCGATCCCCGCCTGCGGCTCACGAGTTGCAAGACGCCGCTCGAGACCTCGCTCGCTCCCGGTGCCCGCTCTCCGACCCGGCTGACGATCGAGGTCCGTTGCGCAGATGCAGGTGGGTGGCGGGTCTACGTCCCGGTGCAGGTGAGCTACTTCGACCGCGTCGTGGTCGCGGCGCGCGCGGTCGAGCGGGGCGTGGCGCTCACGCGCGCGGACCTGTCCGTCGAGGAGCGCGAGACCAGCAGCCTGCCGGCAAGCTACATGCGCGACCCTGCCGAGTTGTCGGGCTTCACGCTCGCTCGCCCCGTCGTCGCCGGCACGGTGATTTCACCGGCGTTGCTGTCCGCCGATCGCATCATCCACCGGGGCGACGTCGTGACGCTTGTCGCCCAGGCCGGAAGCATGATCGTGCGCGCCCAGGGACGGGCGCTTGCCGATGCCGCACTGCGCGAGCGGGTACGCGTACAGAACCTCGACTCGGGTCGGCAGGTCGAAGGCGTGGCAACGGCTACCGGCCTGGTGGAAGTCGCATTTCAGTGAGGAAGATTTGACTTAAAGCCGCTAAAGTTAGGGCGTTCCCGGACGATACCACGGTGCAAGAGCCTGATCGGCTCCTGGAGACTCGGCTCCCATGGCGAACAAGATCGACGGTTTCAATCAGACGCAGCCGCTCGTTACCGGAGGTAGCAGAAGCGGAGCGGCCGGCCGCGCCGATGGCGCAACGCAGCCGCCGGCGCCCGTCGGCAAACCGGGCGACACAGTCACGCTGACGGACTCGGCTCGACAGCTGCAGAAGCTGGAAGAGGCGGTCGCGAAGGCCCCGGTGTCGAGCGCGGAGCGCGTGCAGGCGGTGAAAGACGCGCTGTCGCGCAACGCATTCACCGTGGACGCAGACCGGGTCGCCGACAAGATGCTGCAGTTCGAGCGCGATCTCGGCTGACGCACCGCTTTGAGCTGCGCATGCACGCGCAAGATCTGACGACGCAGCTGGCGGCCCATCTCGGCGGGCAGATCGCCGCTGCGCATCTCCTGCTGAAGATTCTCGAGGAGGAGCACACGGCGCTCAAGGGCGCCGACGCTCATGCGCTCGACCGCGCGGGCAGCGCCAAGATCGCGGCGCTCAACGAGTTCGAGCGGCTCGAGCAGGCGCGGCGTCAGCTGTGCCGGTTGCACGACGGCCGCGCGGCGTTCGAGCGGCTGATCGACACACTCGACCGCGGAACGGCGCTGCGCAGCGCGTGGCAGCACCTGCTCGAGCTGACGGGGCGTTGCCGCGACGCGAATCAGACGAACGGCCTGATCATCGCGTACCGGCAGAAACAGATCCGGCAGCTCCTCGGCGTGCTGCGTGGCGCGAGCGGCGCGCACACCTACAGTCCGAGCGGCACACCGAACGCAATCGCCGCGAGCGCCCGGGCGCTCGCGCGCGCCTGATCCGAAGAGGAATCGAACCATGCTAGTGCTTAGCCGACGCGCGGACGAATCGATCGTAATCCAGCCCGCGGAAGGAACCGACGAGAGCATGACGCTCAAGGAGCTGTTCGCCAACGGCCCCATTCAGATCACGCTGCTCGGCGGCACGGGCCGGCGCATCAAAATGGGAATCGAGGCTCCGACGCAGCTCGCGATCAGGCGCAAGGAATAGGGTCTGCCTGCGGTCACGGATCGCAGCGGCGCAGCAGCTCGCAGAAGAACGTCCGGATGTCGGCCGCCAGCAGCTCCGGCTCCTCATGGGCGGCGAAGTGGCCGCCGCGCGGCATCTCCGTCCAGCGGGCCACCTCGTAGCCCCGTTCCACGTAAGTCCGCGGCGGAAAAGGCACCTCGCGCGGGAAGCGGGCGATGCCGCAAGGCACCGAGATCCGCTCGCCGCGCGCGAGGCACAGGGGACGCAGCCGGTTCTCGAAGTAGTAGCGCATGGACGAGGCGATCGTCGCGGTGACCCAGTAGATCATCACCTGCACCAGTACCTCATCGCGCGTGAAGCGGCGCTCGAGATCGCCCGCGCAATCCGACCAGCCGCGATACTTCTCCACCAGCCAGGCCGCAAGGCCCGCGGGGGAATCGTTGAGCGCGGCGCCGAGCGTCTGTGGCCGGGTACGTTGCTCGTGTGCATATCCGCCTTCCTCGTCGTACCAGCGAGCGGCGTCCGCGAGAAACGCACGCTCCTCGTCCGTCAGCTCCCCGGCGGAGCCAAAGGACGGACGGTAGGATCCGGGGATGCAATTGAGGTGCAGGCCGAGCACGCGGTCCGGATACTTGAGCGCGATGGCGGTGCCGATCCCGGCGCCGACGTCGCCACCCTGCAGCCCGAAGCGCCGGTAGCCGAGCTCGTCCATCAGCCGGACGAACGTATCCGCAACGCGGAAACTGTCGTATCCGGCCCGCGCGGGTCGCGCTGAGAATCCAAACCCCGGGATCGAAGGGATGATGAGGTCGAACGCGAGCTCGGGGTTGCGCCGGTCGCCCGCCGCAGTGAGGAACGGTACCAGTTTCACGAGCTCGGCGAAGGATCCCGGCCAGCCGTGGGTGAGTAGCAGCGGCACCGACCGCTTGCCCGACCCGCGTACATACACGAAGTGCACATCGCTCC
>Ga0153915_10002616_pt1 | contig 16396 bp, 27 predicted proteins | sample Opewatmetagenome_2_FD_107003 | JGI IMG/M metagenome (GOLD analysis project Ga0153915, IMG submission 107003) | Freshwater wetland microbial communities from Ohio, USA - Open water 3 Core 3 Depth 3 metaG | ecosystem: Environmental > Aquatic > Freshwater > Wetlands | place: USA: Ohio, Lake Erie...
ATAAAGAAAGAAATGAGCTTCCTGCTTGTTATTTTTCTGCAGACGCAGAGAAAACTTACGATAGGTCTTTTAAGAAATTCATTAAAGATAAAAATAAATAAAATTATGGAAGAACAACAATATCCAGAGCCGACTGTCGGCGCATTAATATTTAATAAAGAAAACAAGGTTTTCTTAATGACTTCTTCGAAATGGAGAGGCAAGTACGTTATTCCGGGCGGCCATATTGAATTGGGCGAAACAACAGAACAAGCATTAAAAAGAGAAATAAAAGAAGAAACCAATCTTAATATATACGATATTAAGTTTGTTATGTTTCAAGAATTTATTTTTGGAGAAGAATTCCATCAGAAGAAACATTTCATATTTTTAGATCATATTTGTAGAACAGATGACAACGAAGTTATTTTAAATAGAGAAGGTTCAAGTTATGTATGGATTGATATTGATGAGGCCTTGAATCTTCCAATCGAACCCTATACAAAGAATTTAATTTTAGAATACAAAAAATAATTAAAATTTATGAGTGAAGATAATAACGAAAAAATTATAGTTATTACTAGGAAAATAGTGTCAATTCTGATTTTTAAATAATAAATAATTAAAATAAAATTTATGGAAGAAGAAAAAACAACAAAAGAAGAATTTAAGGTTTCGGGGGCTGAGGTGGTGAAAAAGCTGAAAGAGCTGGTGAAGCAGGGAAATATAAGGAGGATTATTATAAAGAACGAAAAGGGAAAGACCTTAGTGGAATTTCCCCTTACTGTGGGTGTGATTGGAACGGCTTTGCTGCCTGTATGGGCTGCAATTGGAGCTATTATTGCGGTGGCCACAAACTGCACAATTGTGGTTGAAAAAAGAGAATAGAGAATAAAGAGAAATAAGTTTATGAGGAAGGTGGCTATTTTTGATATTGATGGGACAGTTTTTAGATCCAGTTTGCTTATAGAATTAACTGATGCGCTTATCCAGGAGGGTATTTTTTCTTCAGGGGCGGGGAAATTATACAGCAAAGCCCACGAAAATTGGCTGAACAGAAAGGGTTCTTATGAAGAATATATTGAGGTGGTCGTTAAAGCTTTTATACAGAATATTAAAGGTGTAAGGTACAGCGATTTTTCAAAAGTTGCCAAAAAGGTTGTTGCTTTTCACCAAGACCGGATTTACCGATACTCCAGGGATATTATAAGAGAATTGAAGAAGAAAAACTATTACCTTTTGGCAATTTCCAATTCTCCCCAAAAAGTAGTTAAAGAGTTTTGTGAAAAAATGGGGTTTGATAAGATATATGGCCGGATTTATGAGATTGATAAACAAAAAAGATTTACCGGCAAGGTGCTTTATTTAGATCTTATCAGCGACAAAGCTGAGATTTTAAAGCGCGCCGTTGAGAAGGAAAACTTGACCTTAAAAGGATCGGTTGGGGTTGGGGATACGGAAAGCGACATTGCTTTTTTGAAAATAGTGGAAAAACCCATTTGTTTTAATCCTAATCAAAAACTTTATCAATATGCGAAACGCAAAAGGTGGAAAATTATTGTTGAAAGAAAAGATGTAATTTACCGTATCTGACTTGGCTATTTTCGGGATTGTAAATGGTTTTTTAAAGATGTATATTTAATATAGAGTGTTATGCGAAGAAAGGAGAAAACCGTAATAGAAAAACTTAAAAAAGCGCTGGTGTACGAAGAGCAGGCCTTAATAAAGGTACAGAACGAATGTTTTAGGGATCTGCCTGGTGATTTTAACGAAAAAGAGTTAGAGCGGGTCGTTTTGATTTTGGAATCAATCATTGTACAGTCGTTAAACCACGTAAACATAGTCAGCAGTTTAATCTCTAAACATTATGGACGATCTGACAAAATCTTTTAACAAGCTGCTTTTGCTGGAAAAAAAAGCGAAAGACATATACGAGGATATAATGAAGAATGATTTGGATAATGATTCTCTGTCAAAAATTAACTGGATAAGACAAGAAGAAATAGAGCATATTAGAAAGGCGAAATTTCTGGTCGCTCTCAAGGGAAAAGCGGCAAAAAGAAAAAAGCCGGCTGTTTTCGGAAAAAAGGCGCAAGAGTATTTCGGCAGGGATTTCGTGTTTAAAAGAAACATTTTGTCTTCTATAAACGAGCTGATAAATAGCAGAATTGAGACAATATCTTTTCTGGGAAAGTTGGAGCAGTTTTCCGAAGCAGACAAATCAAGACAGCAGCTGGTTGAGAGAGTGGTCCACGATATTAAATCGCCTCTTGCCCTGACCAATTGGATTACGGAATCGTTACTGACGCAAAAACTAACCGAAGGGCAGAAAAAAATGGTTAAAGCGATTGAAGGAAGCAACAGGTCGATTATTTCTTTTGTGGAAGACCTTTTGGCTGTGGAGGAGTTAGAGCAAGAGGGGGAATTGTCGAAAGCCGACTTTGATTTGGTTTCTCTTTGTTCTGAAGTTATACGAGAACTTGGTTTTTTGCTGGAAACAAGGGGCCAAAAAATAATCTTTGAAACGTCTCGAAACCGAGTTATGATTAAAAACAACGCAAAAGCTTTAAAGGCCGTTATTTACAATCTTTTGACCAACGCCAGCCAGTACGGCTTAAAGAATGACATTAAGTTAGAGCTTAAAAAAACAGAGAAAGGGGTGGTAATAAGCGTTTCTGACAAAGGCATTGGCATAGCCGAAAAAGAGCAAAAGAATATCTTTAAGAAGTTTTTCAGAACCCAAGAAGCTAAAAAAACCTATGGCAACGGTTCAGGGTTAGGCCTTTATCTGGTTAAGGGACTTGTTGGCAGAATAGGGGCAAAAATTTGGTTTGAATCAAAAACAGGCAAGGGAACCGTTTTTTACGTCGCATTGAGTTAGAAAATAATAAAATAATTAAAATAAAATTATGGAAAACAACATACAAGACAACGCGCAAATAAAAGAGGGATATCCGGTATCTTTTGAGGTGAAGTATCCAGAAAAGAGCTCTCGGCTTTTGGCTTTATTTGCCTTAATGTTTTTTATTCCCAAGACCATTTTGCTTATTCCTCATCTTATTATATTATGGTTCTTGGGAATAGTTTCTTTCTTTATCGGTATGGCGGGGTTTTTGGTTATTCTGTTTATAGGGAGATATCCCAGGACTTTGTTTGATATTTTAGTAGGTATATTCAGATGGCAGATGAGAGTAAGCGCCTGGATGTACAGCTTAACGGATAAATATCCTCCTTTTTCTTTTGAATGATCATGGAGTGTCCGTTTTGTAAAATTGATAAAGAGAAAACGAGGATAATAAAACAGGGCAAGCATTGTTATATTTGTTTCAGCAATCCCAGGCTGATGCCCGGCCATCTGCTTGTTATTTCCAACAGGCATGTTGAGAAGATATCAGAACTTAATAAAGAAGAAAGAGAGGAATTGGTTGATTTTATCCTTGAATATCAAGAGAAGATAGTAAATAGCCTGGCTGAGGGCTGCGATATCAAGCAGAACTACAGGCCGTTCCAGGCGCAAGACGGATTTAAGCTTGACCATCTGCATATCCATTTGCAGCCAAGAGATTTTGAGGATGAATTGTACAAAAAGTGCCAGATATTTGAAAAAGATATTTTTAAGCCGTTAACAGAAGAAGAGATGAATAAAATAACCAAGTTGTTATAATATCCATGGAAGACAAGAATAAAAAACCTGGGGTTGGGGTGGGAGTGATGATTTTGAGAGATAATAAGGTTTTATTAGGAAAAAGGCACAGTGATCCTGATAAGGCAGACAGCGAGCTTCGCGGAGAAGGAAGTTGGACAATGCCTGGAGGTAAGCTTAATTTCAAAGAAGAGCTGAAAGACGCCGCCTGCAGGGAGGTTTTAGAAGAAACAGGTGTCAAAATAAATAAAGAGAAACTGGAGAATATAAGCGTTACAGATGATATACTTGAAGATGTTCATTTTGTCACCATTGGTTTTTTGTGCAATAAGTTTGAAGGAGAGCCCAAGGTTATGGAGCCGGATGAGATTGTAGAATGGGAATGGTTTGATTTGAGTAATCTGCCCGAGCACATCTTTTTTCCCAGCGAGAAAATACTGAGAAAATATATTGGTGAAAAATAATAAAATAGATTAACCGCCAATTGAAATAAATGCAAAAAAGAAAAAGCAATATTTATAGCTCAAGCGCGGGTACGCCGTTTAATATCAGTCGGTCGAAAATCGATCTTTTTGAAGAATGCCCGCGGTGTTTTTATCTGGACAGGAAGTTAGGAATTTCCCGGCCAGATATGCCCGGCTGGGCGTTGAATACCGCGGTTGACCATTTGCTTAAAAACGAATTCGATCTTTTGCGTAAAAAAGGACAGTCGCATAAATTAATGGATGAGTATAAAATTAATGCCGTTCCATTTGATCATCCCGACCTGCCTATGTGGAGAGATGATAACAATAGACACATTGGAGCCTGCGTGTTGCACGAAAAAACCAATCTAAATATTTGCGGCATCATTGATGATATTTGGATTAACAGAAAAACAAAAGAACTTTACGTCGTAGATTATAAGGCGACAAGCACCAGCAAAGAGATTTCTTTGGAAGATGAGTATAAGCAAGGCTATAAAAGACAAATGGAAATCTACCAATGGATTTTCAGGCAAAAGGGATTTAGGGTATCTGAAACAGGCTATTTTTTATTTGCCAACGCCGGAAAAAATCGTCCAGAATTTGACGGTAAATTAGAATTTAAAACTTCAATTATTTCTTACGAGGCAGATGATTCGTGGGTAGAATCTGCTATCTTTGATATTAAGAAATGCCTTGATTCAAAAGAAATTCCGGCTCCGGGAGAAGAGTGTCAATATTGCGCCTATAGGAGACTTATCAATGAAGAAGAAACGAAATGAAAGTTTTTGTTAAAGTAAAAACAGGATGTAAAAAAGAAAGAGTGGAAAAAATAGATGACAGTCATTTTGCGGTTTTCGTAAAAGAGCGTCCCGAAAAAGGCTTGGCCAATAAGGCGGTTGTTAAAGTTTTGGCTGATTATTTTAAAGTTTCTCAGGCAGAGGCGGAGATTGTTTCCGGTTTTAAATCCCGCCAGAAAATAATTAAAATTTATGGAAGATAAATTAAACAATTACGCCTTTATAGATAGTCAGAATCTGAATTTAGGCGTTCAGAGCTTGGGTTGGAAATTAGATTATAAGAGATTTAGAACTTACTTGAAAGAAAAATACAATATTTCGGTTGCTTATTTGTTTATTGGTTATGTCCAGGCTAATCAAGATTTATATTCTTTTTTGCAGGCAGCTGGGTATGTTTTGATATTTAAGCCAACCCTACCGGATAAAGATGGCGAAATAAAGGGCAATATAGATGCTGATTTGGTCTTACAGGCGATGATCGATTATAATAAATATAAAAAGGCGGTAATCGTTACCAGTGATGGCGATTTTTATTCTTTGGTTAAATATCTTTATAAAAATAATAAATTAGAACGCGTAATAAGCCCTTATGTTAAAACCTGCTCTGTTTTGTTAAAAAAGACGGCTAAAGAGAAAATCGTGTTTATGGAAAATTTACAGAAAAAACTTGAATATAAAGAAAAACACCGCTAAGGGACAAAACCCTTAGAGGTGTTTTTCATGTGTATTCTGATTGTATTATAGCAAAATAAAAAGCATTGTCAATAGTTCGTAAAAAATAAATTTATGGAGTTTAGGCAGAAAGTTTATAATATTGTTAAAAAGATTCCTGAAGGTGAGGTTTTGAGCTATAAAGAAGTGGCGAAAAAAGCCGGGAGCCCTAGGGCCTGGCGGGCAGTGGGGAATATTTTGAATAAAAATTACAGCCCCAGTATTCCCTGCCACAGGGTTATTAAAAGCTCGGGAGAAATTGGCGGGTATAATAGAGGAGAAGAAAAGAAAAAACAGCTTTTAGAAAAAGAAAAATAAATTTTGATTTTTTTAAAAAAAGAGGTAAAATAAAAAAAACAAATTTATTGTTCTTTGAAAAGACCAATAATAGCTAAAAAGGGGAATAAAAATGGGAATAATAACAATTGTTTGTCCGGCCTGTCATACAGTTCATCCGGAAAGAATAAAGAGCTGCCAGATGGCAATAATCGTTCGTGAACAAAAAAAAAGAGAAGCAGATCTCAGAAAAGCTTTTATAATGAAAAAAAACAAACTTTCAAAAAGCATTCGAATGAATGGAAGAGTTATTCCAATAAACCATGCCCTGAAGTAATTCGGGGCTTTTTGTTGGAAAATTTCTGAAAAAAAGGTAAGCTGAAATATAGGTATGAAAAAATTGATTATTATTATCTTAATTGCTGCGATTGTTGTTGGTTTTGGTTTTTTGATTAAAGATAAATTATTTTCTCGTTTTTTGGAAATAGAAAAGGGAGTGAGCGACTTGTTAAAAGAAACAGAAAGAAAGGTTTTTCTCCCTTCGCCTTTGGTTTTGGAGCAAGACAGTCCGGATTCTTTTTTAAGCAAGGATGAAATTATAAAGATAACCAATGTCCAGAGACAAAAATACGGCCTAGCTCCCTTAAAAGAAAACAGCAGGCTTGATTCTTCAGCAGAAGCTAAAACAGAAGATCTTTTTTTAAACCAGTATTTTGAGCACGAATCTCCAACAGGAATTGATGTTTCTGATTTAGCTCAAAAAGCAGGCTATGAGTTTATTATTTTGGGCGAAAATCTGGCCATGGGAAATTTTAAGGATGACGAGGCGCTTGTTCAAGCCTGGATGGCCAGCCCTGGGCATAGAGAAAACATTTTAAATTCAAGTTTTACAGAAATAGGCGTATCTGTTTTAAAGGGGGAATTTCAAGGGAAAACAACTTGGATTGCTGTGCAACACTTTGCTTTGCCTTTGTCAGCATGCGTTTCAGCAAGTGAATCAATTAAAACGACGATAGAAGCCAACGAAAAAGAGATCTTGAGAATTGAAGAAATATTGAATTCCATGAAAGATAATTTAAACACCAGAAAAGACGTTAGGGAATACAATAGTTTGGTTTTACAACACAATAATTTAGTTGATAAAAACAAAGATTTGATAGAAGAGTACAACAGGCAGGTTGGAATCTTTAATCAATGCTTGACAGAGGCTATTCAGGAAAGCAATTAATTTGGTATAATGGACTAATGAATAAAATAAGGGCAATCGCTCAAGATATATTAAGCATAAAAGTTTTAACAAAATCAGGGATTTTTGCTTTGTTTTTAGCAATTGCCATTGCAGCCCCTTTTATAAAACAGCAGTTTATAACCGGGCCCATTGTTAATGCTGTTTTGTATGTTTCAACTGTTATTTTGGGAATAGGGGCAGGCGTGCTAATCGGCTTTTTACCCAGCATGATTTCTGCTTTTGCCGGGCTTTTACCAATTCCTCTTTTACCGATGATTCCCTATATTATTATGGGAAACGCTATTTTGGCATTAACTTTCGGCGTTTTGAGAAAAAAGAATTTCTGGTTAGGGGTTTTTGCAGCCAGCATATTAAAATTTGTCTTTTTGTTTTTATCCAGCTCATTTATTGTTAACTTCTTTATCAAGCAAAGCTTGCCAAAGCCAATTATTCAGATGATGGCCTGGCCTCAGTTAATTACAGCTTTAATAGGAGGAGTTATTGCTTTTGTGCTTTTAAAGACAATTAAAGCAGAAACATAAAAAAGAAAAAATAGCGTGAATTTTTTTACTTTTGAATTTTTCGTTTTTTTTACTTTTGTTTTGATATTGAATTGGTTTTTAAAGAAATGGTCTTTGGCTTGGCGTTTATTTTTATTGATAGTTAGCTATTTATTTTATTATTTTTGGGATTTTAATTTTCTTTTAATTATTTTTTTAGCCTCTTTTTTTAATTACTTCGCAGGTTTTTTTATTTATAAGAATATTTTTAATAAAAAAATAATATTTTTTCTTGCGGTTATTGGAAATATTTTAGTTTTGGTTTTATTTAAGTATTATGATTTTTTCAGGGTTTCAGCAGAAGAATTGTTAGACAAAATCGGCATAATAGTTACTTTCCCCCTTTTAGATTTTATTCTGCCCATTGGTTTATCTTTTTATATTTTTAGAATAATTTCTTATGTAGCAGATGTTTATTTGAAAAAAATACCAAGCGCTTCTTTTCTTGATTTTTTAATTTATGTAGCTTTTTTCCCACAGTTATTAGCAGGTCCTATAATGAGGGCTAGTGATTTTTTGGTTCAAATTAAAGACGGAGGGGTCAAAAAATTAGAAAATTTATACGATAATATTGCCTTGATTCTTTTGGGTTTGTTTAAAAAATTAGTTATTTCAAGTTATCTTGTTGTCAATATCACAGATGATGTTTTTGCCGTTCCGGAAAACCATTCAAGCCACATTATTTTATTGGCTGTTTTGGCTTATACTTTAGTTATCTATTTTGATTTTAGCGGCTACAGCGATATGGCTATTGGTTTTGCCGGCTTAATGGGCTTTAAATCTCCACTTAATTTTAACTCTCCTTATTTAGCTTTAAATATTAAAGAATTTTGGAGGAGGTGGCATATTTCTCTTTCTACTTGGGTCAAAGATTATATTTATATTCCCCTGGGCGGAAATAGAAAGGGAAAACTAAGGAAATATTTTAATTTATTTTTATCAATGGTTTTGATCGGCCTTTGGCACGGCGCTGCTTTTCATTTTATTTTTTGGGGGGCTATTCATGGGATAGCTTTGGTTTTTAGCCATATTTTTAATTTTTCTCCCAAGAAAGCTTTTAGCAAATTAGTTTTGGGGATTTTAACCTTTAGTTTTGTTTCTTTTGGTTGGATATTTTTTCGTTCAAACACCTTAAAAGACGCTTTTGTTTTACTGAAGAATATTTTTGACTTTGGCAGAGAGACAGAACCTTTAAAGATTTATATTATTATTGTTTTGTTAATTGGATTTTTTCTGTTTTTGTTTGAAAAACAGATTAATAGGAGTTTGGTTGTTATCCAGCAAAAAATGTCTTTAGTTCCCTGGCTTTTGTTTGTTATACTGCTTTTTATATTAATTTTAAAATTTAGCCCAGATACAGTGCCTAATTTTATTTACTTTAATTTTTAGCATGAAAAAGGCAATTTTACTTTTTTTACTTATTATAGTTATTATCCCCTTTTATGAATCAAAAAGGGTTTTGATGTGGGGGATAGAAAGCGAGGCACAAAACGAGAATATATTTCGTTATTTGGTTTTGCTTTATGCTCAAAAAGCAGAAGAAATAAAAACAATTTTTTCCTTAGATAGATTCTTTGAGAAAGAACAGGATTTTTGGCAAAGAATGAAAGAGTCTCCAGAGCCTGAAACCAATCTTGAATCTGAAAAAGGAACCGAAGAGAAAGAAATTTTGCCAAAAGCGATTTTAGGACCTGGTTCGTCTCCCAGGGTTTTGCTTATGGGGGATTCTTTTATGGCGGTTTGGGGAGGAGTGGGGGATATTTTAGAGAGAGAGTTATTGAAATATCAAGACATATTTGTTTTAAGGGAAGGTAAGGTTTCCAGCGGTCTTTCTAGGCCAGATTATTTTGATTGGCCGTCAGAAGCAGAGAAGCTTATTTCGCAACATGATTTTAATACAGTTGTAGTTATGCTGGGTTCTAACGACGCTCAATCTTTAACAAATTCTGAAGGGAGATATATTATTAATTACGGTACCGAGGATTGGAATAGGCAGTACTCTGAAAGAGTTTCTGGCTTGTTGAGTCTTTTTGATAAAAACGGTTTAGTTGTTTTTTGGGTAGGGTTTCCTATAATGAAAGGTGAAAAATATTCTCAAAAGATGAATAATTTAAATTCAATCTATGAAAAAGAATGCCAGAATTATGAAAACGCTTATTTTATTTCAACCTGGGAATTATTTACCGATGCTCAAAGAAATTACACAGCTTATTTGCCAGATGAAAACGGAAAATATAAATTAGCGAGATTGTCAGACGGAATTCACCTGACTTATTTTGGAGGGACAATAGTGGTAGAAGAAATTATTCAACATATAAGACAGGTACTTAAATTTTAATTTTTATGCTATAATAAATTAATAATAATTACCATGAAAAGAAAAATATTTCTTAAACCGCCCCATTATTTCTTTTTCTGTCTTATCTTAGCTCTTGCTTTATACTCTATGCTGCCTTCTTTGAATTGGATAAAATTTCCCTGGAATCTTTTGGGAATTATTTTGCTGGCAGCAGGAACTTATTTTATTTATTCTTCTTACCGGCTTTTAAAAAAGCATAAAACAGCCGTATCTTTTGAAAAATCAACCTATTTAGTGACAGAAGGAGTATATAAATATACCACTAACCCAATGTATTTTGGGGCATTTATGTTTTTGCTTGGAGTGTCTTTGCTTTTGGGCAATATTATTTCTTTTGTTTCTCCTGCTATTTTCTTTTTGGCGATTAATTATATGTTTATTCCCTATGAAGAAGAAAAAGGAGAGATAGAGTTTGGTAAAGAGTATACAGGGTATAAGCAGAAAACAAGAAAATGGATATGAAAAAAACCAATTTCATTCTTTTTGCGATTTTTTTTATAACTCTTGTTGCTTGGATAGGCGTTTTCACCTGGGATTATTTTGCAAGTTTAAGAGAACCGTCTTTGCCGCCTTCTGCAGTTGACAATAAGGCTGGAATAGCCAATCCAGCCTCAGTTTTTTGCCAAGAACAGGGAGGCCAGACGCAGCTGAGAGAAACCGAGGCCGGCCAGACAGGCTACTGCGTTTTTGAAGATGGAAGAATATGCGAAGAGTGGGCCCTGTTTAGAGACAATGAGTGCATTGCTCCGGAAGAATAAAATTCTTGTATTTTTTATTTTTGCTCTAGTTTTAACAGGAGCTGTTTTGTTTTATGAGGCAAAAATAGAAAAACAAATAGATTCTGTATATCTAAGTGATTTTTTCTTTTTGGAAAAAGACAATTCTTCTGTTTATTTAAAGCTTTTTGATGATGTAAAAGAAGAATATCTTTTAACTAAGAAAGATTTTTTAGAAGTTAATTTGGATAATATGAAAATCAGGATATTTAAGCAGGGTTCTTTGATAAAAGAAGTGCCTATTTTGGCCAAGGGGGATATTAATAACTGGGGAGGCTCGGCCGCCGGAATTTATAAGATTATCAGGGGTTATAAATTAGGCTATTCAAATATAGCAGATGTATATATGCCTTATGCTTTGCATTATTACGGCAAATATTATATTCACGGAGAGCCGTATTATCCTTGGGGAGAGAAGCTTGAATCTCCGGTTTCTGGAGGATGTTTGAGATTAGAAAACGAAGACGCCGAATCAATTTTCCAGCTGACAGATTTGAATATGCCTGTTTTAGTTATAGACAAAGAAAAAGATTACACTGATTATAAGGATGTTTTTCAAAAACCGAAAGTTTCTGCTGAAAGTTTTTTAGTGGCTGACCTGGATTCTGGCTTTATTTTCGCAGATAAAGATTCTTTTGTTTCTCTTCCGATTGCTTCTTTGACCAAGCTGATGACAGCAGTAATAATAGCGGAAAACGTTGACTTAAAAAGATCTCTTTCTATAAAACAGAGAATGCTTGACTTAGGTTACGGCGCAACAGAAGGATTAGAAGTTGGAAAAACATTCAGGACAATAGAACTTTTTTATCCTCTTTTGATAGAATCTTCCAATGATGCGGCTTTTGCTCTAAGCTGGCTTTTGGGCCAAGAAAAAACGATTAATTTAATGAATGAAAAAGCGAAGTCAATATTAATGGAAAATACCAGTTTTGTTGAGCCATCTGGTTTTGATCCGGCTAATACTTCAACAGCTAAAGATCTTTTTTATTTGGCAAGATACCTATTAAACAATCGCTATCCTATTTTGGAAATAACAAAAGGAAATAAGGTTACCAGTTTTGGCTCAGTTGGTTTTGATATTGAAAAACTTTGGAATAAAAACATATTTATTTATGACCCGACTTTTATCGGCGGCAAAACAGGGTATATAAAAGCATCAAAACAGACAGCGGTTTTTTTATTTAAGTTTGAACAAAGAAATATCGCGATTATTCTTTTGGGCTCTGCCGATTTGAGGCGGGATACTCAAAAACTTTATATCTGGCTTCAAAAAAACTATTTTAATTGAGTTTTCCACTTGTCTAAGTTGTTATTATAAAGTAAAATATATTAATAATATGATTAATAAAAAAATTCCAACATCTTTAGCCTTGGTTATTATTGTTGTTTGTTCTATTGTTGCTGGCGGAATAGTAATCTGGCAGGTGAGCATTTAGCCCTTATTCTATGAAAAAATATGTTTTTATTATACTAGTTATAGTTATTATTGTTCTTATTGTCGTTGGATTGGTCTTTTACTTTTTAATAAAAAAGCCGGGAAGTCCTGCGAACGAAGAAGGGCAAATTCCAGAGGGCCCGACAATTATTTCTCATTCAGATGAAGACTGGGGTTTTGAAATTAATTATCCAGACAACTGGACAGAACGAGACAGCCTTCGAAGAGAAGGAATGCTTTCTTTTGCCATTACAGCTCCGATAGAGGATAAATCAGGGGGGCCTGCAGCCAGCTTTTTTGTTTTAGCTTTTAATCCTGAACCAGGTCAAGTTTTTGACGTTGTAATGGAAAATTCAATAAAACAACTTCAAACTGCCGGGATTCTTATTTCCAGTTCTAAAAAAACAATTGCCGGATATCCAGCTTTTGAATTAGTATATTTAGATATGCCGGAAAATGCTGAAAATAAACAGCTTCATTATTTTATTGCCAAGGGCGATACTTGGTACCAGCTTCTTTATAAGGCAAAACAAGATAAATTTGATCAATACCTGCCAGAAGTAGAAAAAATGATAGAAAGTTTCAGAATAACAAAGTAATACTTAAATTTTTGCAATAGAACTCGCCAAAAGGCGAGTTTTTTGTTAGAATTAAAATATGAAGTACATGGATTTTAAAGATATTTTGAAAATTGTTGGCAAAGCTGCTCAAAAAAAAGAAACAGTTGAAATTTATTATCCCAAAACGGAAAATAATCCTGCTGGCTGGAGGGAAGTGGAGCCTTACAGTATAGCCACTGACATAGGCCAAGAAGGGGAGCATTTGGTTTTTGGTAAAGAAATTGTAACGCCAGGCCATATATTTAACGCCTTCACTTCAGGCTCTCGGAAAAAACACTGCAACTCTTTTATTTTAGGGAAGATAAAACAGGCCAAATTAACAGGTAAAAAGTTTAAGCCAAAATGGCCGGTTGAATTTTAAAATGGCGAAAGTCAGCAAAGTAAAAGTTGATAAAAATTTAAAAGAATCTATAAAGACAGCGGTTGATGAACTTGGCGGTTTTTCCAGTTTTATTAAAAAAGGAGAAGTTGTTTTGTTGAAACCCAACTTTAATACCCAAGATTCTTACCCCGCTTGTACTGATTTGGCTTTTTTAAAAGCTGTTGTAGAATTAGTATATGAGCAAGATCCCAAAGGTGTTATAATAGGAGAGTCTTCCACCTTGAGTTTGAATACAAGAAAAGTAATGGAAGATGTTGGAGCTTATGAGCTCTTAAAGATGCCCTTGCCAGCCAGAATATATAATTTTGATGAAAGGGAATGGATTGAAAAAGAAATTTTCAAAGCTGAGTATTTGAAAAAAGTAAAAGTTCCCGAGTTTTTAGACAGGGCGGACAAGCTAATACTGCTTCCTTGCTTAAAAACCCACAACTTAGCCCAGTTTAGCGGAGCCTTGAAGCTGTCAGTCGGTTTTATGAAGCCATATCAAAGAACTCCTTTGCATTTGTGGCATTTGCAGGAAAAAATAGCAGAATTAAATACGATAATTAATCCGGATTTAATTATAATGGATGCCAGAAAATGTTTTATCAACAAAGGTCCTTCTAAGGGGAAAATTGCAGAGCCCAATTTAATCCTAGCTTCCAAAGACAGAGTAGCCATTGATATTGAAGGTGTTAAAATTATTCAAAGCTACAGAGGTAACTCATTAAAAAAAATTAAACCAGAAGATATTGTCCAGATTAAAAAAGCCTTAGAGCTTAAAATCGGCCAATTTCCTGATTAAAAATATGTTAAGCAAAAAAGACATTATACCAATTATTATAATTTTGATATCTTTAATTGTTGGAATTCAACTTTATCCTGACTTGCCTGATTTGGTTCCTAGCCATTGGAACAGCCAAGGAGAAATTGATGCTTGGAGCTCGAAAGGATTTGCAGTGTTTTTTATGCCTTTTTTGGCTTTGGCAATATACTTATTAATGACTTTTATTCCGAGGATTGACCCCTTGAGAAAAAATTACGAGAAATTCGCCAGAGTTTATTTTGGATTTAAAGTTTTGCTTTCTTTATTTTTTATTGCTTTGTATTTTTTCGTTTTAGCTGCAGCTTTTGGTTTTGAAATGAACATTACTTATTTTATGCTTCCGGCTTTTTCAGTTCTTTTTATAATTATGGGCATTTTTCTCCCAAAATTAAAAAGAAACTGGTTTGTCGGCATAAGAACTCCCTGGACAATCCACTCTGATGCTGTTTGGTCAGAAACCCATAAATTTGCAGGTAAGGCATTTATTACAGCAGGCATCATTTCTTTTTTAGGGGTGTTTTTTCCTTCTTACGGTTTTGTTGTTTTTTTGACAACAATTCTTTTCGCAGCTGCAATTTCTATTGTTTATTCTTATTTTTCTTTTAAAAAACAAGGAGGTTTTAAATAATGAAAGATATTGATTTTTCCAAGGTTTATTCTGTTTTTAAATTAGAGCTTTTTGAAAAATGCAAAAAGCAGTACTATTTTAATTATCTAGATCCTGAAATAGCGCCAGTCAAAAAGCAGTTTGTAAAACCGAGAGATTACAAAACAAGAGGTTCGGCAGTGCATGGGGCGATAACATTGTATTATTATCTGCCAAAAGAAAAAAGAACTTTTAAAAATCTTAAAAAATGCTTAGAATATGCCTGGTTTTCTGAAAAAGATATTTATAAAAATCCCCCCTTGGGGGAATTGGGAGGGTTTAGAGATATTCGTCACGAAAGAAACGTATATAGAGAATGTTTGCAAATGCTTGATAATTTTTTAAAATTGGAAAAGAAATTTCCCAAATTATTTTATGTGCCTACGAAAAATATTAGAGAGTCATTTCCTGATTACGAAGAAATGATAAAACCAATAAGCAATGAAGTTTCTATTTCCGGCAAGTTTGACAGAGTGGATGAGTTGGATAACGGAAATTTAATGGTTATTGACTTTAAAACCGGAAAAGGAGAAAACGGATTTTTCCAGCTGGAATTTTATAAATTATTGGCCGAGCTTAATTTCAAAAAAAAAGTTGACAAGGCAAGCTATTACAATTTAAAAAACAAAAAAATAAAGACTTTCGATGTTTCTGAAGTTAGCATTGAAGGTATTAAAGAAAATATTTTAAACAGGATAAATAATATTAAAAAAGAAAAATATTTCAAGCCTCAAAAAAGCAGATTATGCAGCCATTGTGACTTTCAAGAAATTTGCTGTTGACTTTTTTATTGTAATATGTTATTATTATAGTATCGTTTTAGTTCATTTAAAACAATATTTTTAAAAGAAAGGATGGTGTGCCATGACAATGGTAGGCCAGACAGACAAACGCACCATATCGGTGCACAATGAGCACGAATTTCTCTTAAAGATGGAGAAGGCGGGGCTCACGGACGAACTTGCCCAAAGAGTCATTGACTCAAGGGGCAACGATCTTGCTGTGAAAGTGGTGAAGTTGATTCAGAACGGCGGATTCGAGCCAACGACCAGCCAGAAGCATGCCCGTGAAATCATGGGGCACAACTTCTTCGGTGTCGAGGAAGCCATCAAACACTTCGGGGTTAATCCGACCCGCCAGCAACTCGCCAGCCTTTCAGAGATTCCGTTCTCCGAAGAAGCGCTCAAGCAATTGAAGGACACTTATGTCCTCGTAGCGGTGTTTCCGCTTTCAATTCTTGAGATTCGTGGCAGGGTGCAGGACAGAGGATTGTTTTACAATCAGGATTGGTACAATAATCAGTCTTTTGCCAGAGAGCACGATGAAACCACCTGGCAATTGGTCCGCAAGACCCCAGTGGACAACTCATTCTTGAAAAACTGGCAAGAACAGCAGGCACTGATTGCCAAGGACGATGAAGTGCCTAGTGCCCAGGTGATGGTTTACACCATTATTGGTCACTACTTGGCTACTGGCGAACGGCTGTTCGAAAGCATCTATGTTCGTACATCTTCTATGGCTTCGGACGGCCGCCGCGTCTACGTCGGCTATTTCGACTCTAGTGGTCTCCACCTCCGCAACTACTGGGATGACAGCCGTAGTGGCAATTTGGGCGTTGCTTCCTCTCGGAAGTCCTAATTTCGGCAGTCCTTAAAAAGGCCCTTCTTAATTTTCAATGAAGGGCTTTTTATTTTTCGTAAAATAATATAGAA
>Ga0153915_10002617_pt1 | contig 16395 bp, 4 predicted proteins | sample Opewatmetagenome_2_FD_107003 | JGI IMG/M metagenome (GOLD analysis project Ga0153915, IMG submission 107003) | Freshwater wetland microbial communities from Ohio, USA - Open water 3 Core 3 Depth 3 metaG | ecosystem: Environmental > Aquatic > Freshwater > Wetlands | place: USA: Ohio, Lake Erie...
AAGACCAAGATTCGTGACTGTATAGGATGAAGACCAGTTGCAGGCTATCACGCCGTTAGTGATTCCAGTGCCATTCACGTTCCTGAAGTTGACGGTGAAGATACCGACGCTCCCAACTGGTCCAGATACTCCTGGATATTGAGGAGATTCGAGAGTGGCGGCGTAATTCACGTTTAGGTACAGGACCGCATTTGCATTGTCATAGCTGGATGCGGTCCACTGAAGCGTCATGGCGTAACGTCCAGCACCGTTGAGCAACGATGTGTCGACGACCTTTGTGTATTGTCCGTTGCCGCTGTCGTCGAAGGTGTCGCTGCCTGGCGCCCAGTTGAGTGTCAGTTCGCCGCCGGCAACAAGCACCGAACTGTCTGTGTCATTGGCCTTCATGATGATGAGCAACAGGCTTCCGTAAGTTACGTTTGTTGTCCATGTTCCGACTGCGTCTGTTGGGTACTCTAGCAAGAGCTCAGAAGAGTGAGTAATTGTGAATGCTCTCCTGAAGAAACCTGTTGAGGTCCATTTGCCGCTCGTCCCCACGTTGTTGGTCGCTGCTTGGATCATCCACGACCCGGCGCTTGCGTTGGAGCCAGCGAATGTCAAGAAGGGCGTTGTGGCATAGCCCGAGCCATCGGCTGTGGCGTTGACGCTGTACCACTTCTCGCCTTCAGGACTGAACACGGTGATGTTGGCAATGGATCCTGTGTATGATGCACCAACGAAAGCACGGATCCTGGAGCTGTCTCCAGCTCCAAGATTGACAGTTCTCTTCCAGTTGCTGTCGCCGGGGTCGTACATCGTGAGATCAGTGATCATGTTGGTTGAGCTGCTTTGCATACGCCAGTAGCCGTACCTGCCGGCCTCTGTCGCTACCTGATAGGTGGACACGTTGAGATATCCGCTGCCCACCTGTCCTCCAGTCCAACCTGTGGTGAGGTTGGTTGAAGGTGCCAGCGGCTTCCCAACAAAATAGACATCCCTGTTCAGTGGTAACGACTCATTGAAGAAGTATCTATTCGGGTAGCCTGAAGGAATATCGGCATAGAAGTAGGTGATATAGTTCGCATTCGATCCATTCTGTATAGTGAACCTCTCACCATATGCCAGCGGATTGATGTCATAGACGGTGAGTGTGTTTAGTCGTCGAGCAAACATGTTCACGTTCACGTCAAACTCTACAGCTATTGTCCTGTTCGGGACAGGGTTGACTGGTGTCGGTGTCCACGTGAAGTTTAGCTTCACAGGATTACTGGTCCATGGTGTAGCAGGATTCTGAATGACAGTGCCACTGCCGTAGCCTGTGCCGCTTGCAACTGTGACGCCATTCATCTTTAGGTTGACGTTCGTTGGAGTAGCTCTGGTCTTGACGTAGAGCTCAATGTTGTCAAGCTTGGCTCGCGGCCCGATATCGGGAGTGTAGCCCACAGACTGCTTGCTCCAGAGCCCAACCTCTATAGCGACGGCTTGGTCGGTGGGTAGATTGAACACTGACGTTGGAACAAAGCTCATACCGCTATTGTACCAAGTCTCCTCGGCATCAATCTCGTCGAAGACGGTTTCCCAGATAGTCGTGCCCTCCACAATCACATATATTGAGAACGATCCTGTCATGCCGTAGTGAGTGTCGTCTCTTGTGTCCGCCCAGTAGTCCAGAGTCAATCCAGCCCAGACGACAGTCCCTCTCGGGATTGTCATGGTCTGCCTTGCCCATGCCAGGTCACCTGCGTCATAGTAATAGGGTGCACTTCCCGATGTTGAGTCGACCTCAAGGTCTATCGCACCATTCCCTGTACCGTGGCCTGTTGCGTTGTATACTGATGTTGGAGTGCTTGAGCCAGCCACATTTGTCACACCCAGTGTCCAATCAGACGAACTGGGTGCTGTCTTGAAGTCGGGGTTTTGTGTCCATGTCCTGTTCTCTGACAGACTGGTAACCGATGCACTTGTGCTGTACGCTTGCCATCCGGTCCCAGTGGGAATGCTCGCAGTAGTGCCTGTTGTGACGTTAGTCGTCAGGTACTTCATTGCGAGGCCAGCGAAGATATTGGAGCTGTTGCCGAATTCCCCACCAGTCAGGGGGGATGACACACCAGTCCACTCAGTCCATCCTTGATCTGTTAACACAAACCTGTGTAGCTCTTCTCCTTCGTCCAGACGAACGGTGTTCCCGCTGCCTAGGTCAACAGTCTGTGACCCGTCGTTGTTCTGGGGGCTGCCGGTGGTCTGGGCTAACGAGTAGCTGCCAAGCACGGTAGGTGAGAGGACGGGGACTAAGAGGACGATAGCAAGGAAGATGAGCGGGACTATTCTTCTGGTATGATTCACGGCTTGTCACCTCCGATTTGATCGAGCAGAGCATCCACCTCTGCCTTCGTGAGGCTCCGAGCTTGCTCTACCATCAGGTCTGCTTCGCTCTCCTGTATGCCCATCTTGATGAGTCGCTCACGCAAATCCGTCAGTTCCTCCTCTGTCAGCTTCCTTGCCAGACGCTCTAGCGCCTTGCCCGGCTCTGCGGCTTTCTCTGCTTCAACGAGTTCACGGGCTCTTCTTGCTCTCTCCTGCTTCAGAACCTCGCCGATGAAGCCGGCCCTCTCACTGGGTCTCATCTTTTCAAGGTCTTGCCGAAGCGTGTCGATGTCCTTCTCTGTGAGTCCTACGACTGTAGCCAGTTCTGTGAGGAGCTTCTCGACATCTAGCGCCGCAACGTCCACAGTTGAGATTGAGATATCGTCAACTGTCTTTATGATATGAACCGGGGCCAACTCAGTGTTGACCAAATCCAGCAACATCTGTCTCCTGTTCTTGACTGGAGCAGGCTTGGGAATTCTTCCCTTGCTGAGCTTGGATATCATAGATCTGATCCATCTCAGCATCTTCGGTACGGAGAGGACTCTCACGTAGAATGCTCCGAAGACAGCGGCAAGAATCAGAGCGAGCGCCCCATATGTGAAAGCGTTGACTAGGGCCTGTTGCTCTTCCGACATCAAGGCATAGACAACTGCGCTGTACACACCTGTTTCATAGTCAGTCTTGTCAAGGTGTATTATCAGATAGAAGACCCCGACTTGTGGAGCCATGAAACCCAGTTGATACCTGCCATCTCCGAGGTTGATGTTCTCACTGCTGACAACTACCACTGTGCTACCGGGGGTGGTATTGAGAGCACCTGGTATCAAGACGTTATGGTCTGTGTCCCAGAAGGTGAACAACACAGTGAACACTTGTCTTGTGTACACGGTGTTAGGCGGAGCCACAGCTCTGATCTCTGTGGCAATTCTCCTTATTGTGAGATGGAACACTATCTCCCCGAGGCTGAAATTGCCCTTTGACAGCTGGATTCGGATTGTGTAGGGCTCGGTTCTCACTTCAAGGCGTGAAATGCCTGTTTCAGCAGGACCGAGTCTATATGACCCGTTACCCAGATCCGTCATAGTCTTTAGGCCGAAGTCGGGGCTGACTGCCGAGGCCGTGGCACCCGCGATGAGTGCATTGTTCAGAGTGTCATTGAAGATGAAGAGATGACTGTAGTCGTCGCCAACGGGCACTGATACTTCTGCAAAGCCCAAGACTTCAGTGGGGATTGGCCTTACGACTAGCTTGACGGCAGCATATGCATAGTCATATCGGGACCGGGAGAAGAAGACAGAGATGTCTCGACTTGCTGCGCCTGCGCTCACCCAGGTCGTGTCTATCTCAAGAGAGTAGCTTCCGTTCCGAAGGTCAACAAGCTGACCTCCGACTGACTCCAAGGCAAATGTGGCAGTCGCGTTAGGTATAGAAACGTTGTTGTGTGAGTCCCAAAACGTGAACAGATATGTCACATTTCTCCCGTAGAAGCCCTCTTGGGCAGCACTTGTCCCTACAATCACCCTGGTCGGTATCTTGAGGATTGCTATCCTGAACTGAACTGAGGAGGGCGAGAATCCGGCCTTGGAGCTGGAGACTGTCAGTACCCAGTCACGTATCTCCAAAGTCCCAGTTGACACAAGTGCCGTATAGTACCCACCGCCATTGTCTGTCAGGTTGCCAATCCCTTCTCCAAACCCGTAGGTCAGCAATGCGCCAGACACCGGCAGAGACAGATCTGTGTTATTGAGATAGACAGTGATGTTGAAGGAGTTGCCTGAAATAGCAGAGAGGACAGTCTGACCTTCGTAGGCCAGGAGTTCTGTCCTTACCTCAAGCACGGTAAGTGTGAGTTGGACGCTGACAGTCCTGTAGTTATCTGAAGACGCCAGTACTAAGAGCTGGTAGCTCCCTACGAGCACATCAGTCACTATGAACTGAGTCACATATCGCGATTGGGCAGGCTGCCAGACCAACAGGCCAGAACCACCTGTCCAGCTGTACGTGACATGGCCCGTGGTTATAGACGTGCTATTGGATTCGATCCGGTATTGGGCTTCGACAGTCACCAGTTGACCATTGACTGGAGTAATCAGGTCAATGACACCTGCGAGAGTTGCAGGTACTTTGCTCACCCTGATTTGGAAGCCCTGCTCACGGGTTTCGTAGTTCACGAGAGCAAATGTCACGCTCATCGTATACTCGCCGGCACTATAGAGCACTGTGGGAACAGTACATCGGTACGTTCCATTCCCCAAGTCTGTCATGAGGTATAGGTCAGGCGAGATTGTGAGGTTGACAGATGCGCCAGTGATGGGGTCACCAGTCCTAGAAGCGGTGACATTTACCCTAATCTGCACAGTATCTCCCCAACTGGGCGAAGTCGGTGTAGCAATCAGGGCTATGTCCACAGGCATAGACGCAAGCACAAGGTCAGCAGTGACAGTCCTGTTTTGGTGCAGATACTTAGAAGCGTTTATGCTGAATGAGTATATACCTGCATTGAGTCCGCTGGTTTGAATCGTGAGATTCCAGAGGCCTTTGCCTATCTCTACCAGAGTATAGTCCGTGCCGAACAGTGTCTTCCAGTTGGTTTGAACATTTGCGCCAGACACCCCGCTGCCTGTTGCGATATCGCGGAATGTCACATTCGCAACTATGGTTTCGCCCATGTAATGCGTTACACCAATGGGCATCTCAAAGGTCAACACGGTCGAAACGGGATTCACAACGACACTGAAGACAATACCACTAATATTGTTGAAGAATGGTTGGCCGGTCCATGTGAAGTTGGCGGTGAAGAAGTACTTTCCGAGGGATGGGAGGTCCGTGCTGTTGACGAGGATTTGGTAGGTGCCGTCTCCCCTGTCAAACCACCAGCTATGCTGTACTGAAGCATTGAGGCATCTGAACGTCAGCGTGGCACCCGAGATAGGCGCACTCGTGAGATAGTCGCTGTACTTGACAATGGCGCTAATGTTGAAGTAGTAGTAAGCCGGAGGTGTAGATATCACACTTGCCTGAGTAGATCGTGCGGTGACACTGGCTTCGGTGACGGCCGTGGCATTCGAGTAGTACGGTGTTGCGTCGCCCCAGAATAGCTTGATGCTGATTGGGTGTTCGTTGACCAGCACTGATGTTATGAGGGTCGAGTTGAAGGAAATAGTGTATAACCCGGCAGAGCCAGAAAGCACGTACTCCGATGGGCTGATCAGCGTGCCGGATCCATGAGTCAGAATAAGGACTGCCTTCGTGAGTACAATCGGCGATCCATCCAATGTGTCCGTAACAGACACCTCAAACACAATGTTCTCTAGGAACGGCGTGTTAAGAGGAGACCTTGACACGGTCAAGCCGGCAGGTCTTCTTGACACCTCGATGTTCACGCTTCTGACACGCTCAAAGTAGAACGGAGCCCCGGTCCAATTTGCTGTGACTGCTACCGAGTACAGCCCAAAGCCGCCAAGCGCGATCGTCGAAACTCTAACCCGGTAGTATCCATTTGTCAAATCATCGACCCAGTAGTTCACACCTTTCTGAAGTTGTTCTGAAGATGTTGAGCAGCCTGCAAACACGTCGGCGCTAACGATACCAACTCCTGTACTGTCATCAATGTATCTTACCGTGATGTTCGCTTGAGTCAGATATGGTGCGAGTTCTGGCAGTTCGCTCGTGAGCTGGGTATTCCTCTGAGTGAGTGTCAAGTAGAAGAAGTCTGACGCATTGTCACAGTATCTGAGTCCATTATACGTGATTGATGCATTGACAACGAATAATCCAGGCGATGGAAATGATGAAGTGATCAAGACCAGTGTGTAGGTGCCATCATGGTTGTCGAACACATTGTAATAGCCTGCAAGCCATGAGTCGAGCCTGAGCGTAGCACCGTCTATGCCAGTAGTAACGATATCATCGAGGTCACGATAGCTGAAGACGATAGTTAGGTTGTTGCCATACTGGACGGGTGCGTAGGCTCCATGAGTAAGGTCTGTGTACCTGTATCTAACCGTTACTGGAATGGAGATCAATGTTCGATTCTGATAGAACGGACTTCCTGACCACACGACGTTGAGGTGGAACGTTCGTGAGCCAGGAGTCCAAGAGGCAGTGTTGACTCGGACTCTGAACATGCCGGTCAGGTCACCGTCATAGAACACGTCATAGGAGATGCTCTCTTGGACGCTAACCGTGAGCTTGCTGGAGTTCAGGATTGGATCTCCTGTGATGACATCTCTGTAGACAAATGTGAGATCCACCAGTTCATCAAATGCCGTAATTGGCAGTGGGGTCCAATCTACCGTTGTAAGACGATATGTTGTATAGACTGTCACGAATAGCGATTGGTTACCATAGTACGGAAGCTCTCCCGCAGTCCAGTTCAGCCATATCCTAAGCTCACAGCCGATGATACCAGTGAGGTACTGACTGCTAAACTCAATCCTGTATTCACCCGGCCGTGTCAAGAAGTCAATCTCACTGATCTCCATTAGGTTCTGATTGAGAGTCTGGCCAGATGTCACTACGGCAACAAAGATTCTGACGTTGCCGGCGAAAGGTCCGGTTCCGTTGACGATTCCAATCGGTTCGGCAGTGTCATAGTATACTATTGAGAAGCTGATGTTCTCGCCATATGGAGTGATGACAGGGCTCTGGCCAATGAATATGTCAGTCGGTGATGCGGTTATGATGACACCTGTGTCTGTGTAGAGTGTCCGATTGAAGTACTTCACAGTCGGACCAGTCCAGTTCGCATAGAATGTCAGATACTTGGTCCCCACAGAACCCCACTGGTCAGCGGAGATGGAGATGATGTACTCACCGGGAACGGTCCCATTCGTGACAGTGAACATGAGCCCTGGCAGTCCCGCCGTGGTTGCTCTCATTCTGACGTTGTATCCCACATAGGAGCCATTCTCGATGCCTGTGCCGGTGTCGAAATCGAAGTATGACACATAGATCTGAATGTGACCGGTGTAGGGAGTCGGGCTGATTGGGTTTACGAAATAGAACGAAGTGAGATGTGTTCTGAGGACAACGGTGACTGTGAACGTGTGGTTTTGGGAACCATATGCCTGGACATTGAAGACAACAGAGTAGGTCCGCAGGACATCGAGATCCTTTGATATCAATGTGACCTGATAGACTCCCGGTGTTGCTGTTTCGGTCACCGTGTAGTTCTGATCACCAGTAGTGTGTTTCTCTGACCAGTTGCATCGGATTGCTCCTGCTGCGCCTGTGATCGGAGTTCCATGGTCAGTGTCTGTGTAAGTTATGGTGAGAGAAGTCGTGTACCCGACAGGTAGTGAGAGAAGACTCGCGGATGGTATCGCAGATGTGTGAAGCTCCCTCACCTGTACTGAAAGTATGATAGACCTCGTTTCGAAGAAATCCTTCTTCGCAGTAATCATCACTCGGTAGCTTGCCAGTGAAACTGCATCAGTCTGGAGGCTTAGAATGTAATTGCCTGGACTCCCTACCTCAGGGGTGACGCTATAGCTGTCCATAGTCCAATTGCAGATAATGACTGCACTCTGGATGCCACCACCGACTTCGTTTCTGTAGTTCAGGTGCAGCTGAGCATCATAGCCGCGAGGAACGTCAACTCCGGGAGCATCCGCGGAAAGGAGTTCTGTTGTATAGATTACATTGATGCTGAATGTTCTCGCAATCGAGTCGTAGTATTGCTTCGACCACTGTATGTTGACGCTAAACTGCCCATTCGATGAGAGCGCCCCAGTGTCCAGCGAAACGCTGTACTCTCCTGTCCCCATGTCATTGACTTGGCCAGTGCCTGCAGCCCATAGGTACGTCATCGAACCTCCGGGCAAGAGATCGCCATTATCAGTATCATTGACTCGGAGTTGAAGGAAGACGAGCTCGCCGAATGTCGCATTGTACGTCCAAGTGATTTCTGACCCCTCAGGATACTTCACTAAGGCGCTTGTGGAATGATTGATGGCGAAGGCTCTTCGGTAGTAGCCGACATTTCTCACACTGCCGCCACTCGAAGTGGAATCCACGGAGAAAGCCTGCACTTCCCAGGCGCCGACACTGGAGTTCGCTGCTCCAAAGCTGACATATCCGGTGACGGCCATCCCGGAGCCATCTACGATTGCCTGAAGACTTCTCCACGCATTACCTGCTGGGTCATAAACCGTGAAGTATACGGTGTCTCCGGCGTATGTGTCAGATAGATTGGCTCTGAATCGAGTGTTCTCGTTGGCTCTGAAAGTCTTTGTACTGGTCCAAGCCGATGCCCCAGCGTTCCACACCTCGAGGTTTCTGATCGTATTTGGAGAGGAACCTTTCAGCAGCCAGAATCCATTCTGGTTCACCGTGGTCACACTATATACTGATACGTTGACCCTTCCATCGCCTGGTCTACCGTAGGACCAACCGTAGGTCAAGTTCACGTCACGATGGTATGGCTCCGCCACGAAGTCAATGTCCCTGTTGATTGGTGTCGACAGGTTATAGAAGTAGTATGTCGAATATCCTCCCGGCACCGCAACGTAATGGTTTGTCGTCCAACGCACCGTGGTCGCATTCTGAACCGCGTAGTTGTCGCCGGTTGTGAATCTCTCCGTGTCGTTGATAGTGAGAACATTGTACCTCCGGGCCCATACTGTGACCCTGACATCGATCTCAACCAAGATGTTTAGGTCTGGATCAGGTGGGTTCGGAGTAGGCGTCCAAGAAAAGTTACCGTAGGCAAATCCGCTGGTCCAAGGAACCGAGGGTGAGTATGTGGCAACCCCCAGTCCGAAGAATGGATTAGATCCATTCATCAGGTTGCTCACGACAACCCCGTCCATTCTCAAGTTGATGTTGGTCGGTGTCGCCTTGGCCTTCACGTAGAGGATAATGTTGTCCAGTCTGCCCTCGGGCATTATATCGTTCGTTCTGTACCATTCACTCTGTGTTACCCTCAGTCCTGCCATCAGAGCGACGTTGGGTAGGGTCAATAGGCTCGGACTAATCGGGATGATTCCGGTAGAGTACCAGATGTTGTCATCTGCGATTTTGTCGAACTGTCGGTTCCAGAGGAATCTTCCTCCGGAGTCAGGGTCTCCCGCAGAAACGAACAGCTCGAAGAAACCCGTCATGTAGTTGGCCCAGCCTCGGCAGTCTGCATAGTAGTCGAGCGAGATTCCCAGCCACGTGACTTGACCTCTGGGGATTGCCAAGTCCTGCCGGATGAACGCTTTGTCACCTGGGTTGTACCAGTAGCCGTAGAGGCCACTGCCCGCATCATGCCAGTATCCATCGATGAGGAAGGATGGAGCGCCATTTCCAGTGCCGTGACCCGTGGAGAGCCACTTGCTCGCTAGCCGGCCTTCTCCTCCACTTTCCGTGGTGTACACGTAGCCAGTGGCGTTGACGGCTATCCCCGTGTTGATTCTGAACTGACCGTCGGCAGTCCCATCCGATCCCCAATTGAAGGCAGCTCCACCCCCGGTATTGTAGCGGGTGACTCGATGAGTTCCCGGAGAGCTACCCGCGTTGTTGACATACACGTACCCGGTTGAGCTAACTGCTATTCCATCGGGACTTAGAATAGTTGGAAATGTGAGTGGATTGAGACCATTAGCGTCGAATCTCCGGACTCGGTTGTTGCTTGTTTCAGAAACGTAAACCCACGAGCTTGCCTGATAGATGGAAATTCCTCTCGGCAGACCACTAACAGCCCATTGGCCTACGTACGTGCCGGTAGATCCGAAGTACTGGACCCTTGAGTTGCCTGAATCAACTACATAGACACGACCATTGGAATCTAGAATGGCCACGCCCACTGGCCCGTGGAAAACACCATTCGTAGGTGTGTCCCCGGTCGAACCCCAGCTTCTCTGATAGAAACCTCGGCTATTGAACACCTGCACTCTGTCGTTTCCAAAATCCGCCACGTACACGTATCCCGTCGTGTTTATGGCGATACCCATCGGACGATCGAACTGACCCGGACCAGTACCGTAGCTTCCCCACTGAGCCACGTAGCTACCAGTCCGCGTGAATATCTGAATGCGGTTGTTATACGTGTCAGCTATGTAGACGTATCCAGTCGAGTTGATGGCGATTCCCCAAGGATCGATTAGCAAGCCGTTGCCAGTGCCACGCGAGCCCCACTTCCTCTGATAGCTTCCAGCGGAAGAGAAAACCTGCACCCTGTCATTTCCCGAAAACGAACCCTCGACTTGAGAAGTTCTGTAGGTCCAGTTTGCCGCAGTGCCGAAGCCTGAGTTCAGAACCCAAGTGCGATTCTCTGTAATGTCCGTCACGTTTCCGAAGACCTTGTACCCCTGCCACTGATCGCCCAGAGGAACAGAGAGGTTGGCAGTTGTTGTTGTCTGAGTTGCAGACGCATACGTCATCGTACGGTCAGAGAATGTGTCCGTGCGAATGCCATACTCAGAGACTGTCAGCGCTGTGCCGGTTCCGGACTTCTCCGAGGGTGCTGCGGATATGACATACTCATAAAGCATCTCATCAGGTGCAACTTCAACAGTTGTCCCGTCCCCAAGATCAACTACTTGTGTGTCGGACTGAGTCTGTTGTTCAGCGGGCAGCGCCGGAGTGGCAAACATACCGCCGAATGTCAGTGACATCATCAAGAACAGTAGTATCGCTACTCGCTTGGTTCTCATGGATAGGGCTCCTGTTATTCTTGCTGGGCGGGCGGGGCCGTCCGGAACGGACCACAGTCACCCGACCAGCCGGTGTCGTCCGGGTAGCAAGCCGGAGAACTACGTATTAAAAAGATGCTCGCTGGACACCCTGCCAATTACGGTCTGGTGTACCGATTAATCGCTAGTTCAAGGAACTGAATGGTAATAGGTCGATTTGACTTATATCCCGCCCCAATGGGTCGCTTGAGGCCCTTACCCGGCGAGGTATGAAATGGTACGTGTGGTAGCCTTCTCGCCTTGGTCAACATCAAAAGCACGATATGCATTCATGCGTTTCGATGATTGTGCAAGGAGATAGCAGAAACAAGGCACTGTATGTGGCAGCAGTTTCTGACGTTCACAGTCCTAGATACCTCGATGAATTCCGAACATCCATATCGACATGCCGCAGGCCAGACGTGTTCTTGCTAGCAGGTGACATGATCGAGTCTGGCAGTGTTCACGAGTATAAGAAGGTCGCCGATGCCGTCAACTCTCGTTTCGGTGATGACACCCCGATTGTCGCATGCTTTGGTAATGAGGAGAATCGGGACGTTAGAGAAGAAGTAGTACGTCTTGTTGGACACAGAATCAAGTTCCTTGAGGATACGACGTTCAGGGTTGACATAGGCGAAGCCAAAGTAGTCATAGTGGGAGCTTCGCCAGTGGTACCGGACCGTGTGGTTTCACAAGTTGGCAGAACGTCCTCGACTCGAAAGTCTTTTGAGAAACGTGCAGAACGGTTGTCAAAGTTGCTCGCCGAGGCTGCTAATACCTCTACACACACGATTCTCTTGGTCCATTATAGTCCTCTAGTCCAAGGGGCGCGTGAGAATCACTCGAATGCATTCTCATGGTGGGTATCCAAGATAATGGAACTTGCCCGGCCGGACGTTATTGTGCACGGGCATGTTCACAACGCGGCGCAGGCCAAGATCGTGATCGATCATACGACTGTACTGAACGTCGCATTTCCTTTGGTCAAAGATGTGACTGAGTTCCCATTACAGTGTCCTTCGAACTAGGTGACAGCTCAATCTATTATGGCCCAATCGCCATCTTTATATCGCATCCGATAAGAGCCGCCGCGTCGCAATATCGTATCCGATATTGGAGTCCTTCGCCATCCTGAGCTGGTGACATGAACTTGGGTGCGCCTAGCAAGAATACAAGCGAAGACCTGAGAGGTCTGCAGTCGGTACCGAGGGGGTTCCTCAGACTCGTAATCGCAAGGCTGCTGCAGTCGAAAGAGATGTCTGGCACAGACATAATGGATGTTCTGGAGAATCGCAGTCAGGGTAAGTGGCGCCCAAGTCCTGGCTCTATCTATCCAATGCTTGCCACCATGAGGCATGAAGGACTGATTGAAGCTGTCGGCGCAGGCGGACGAATCAGCACATATCGGCTGTCAGGTAAGGGACAGGAACGTTTCAGAGAAGTCTTCAGGCACAAGAATCAGATGGACGACAGAACGCGGCTCCATCGCCTGCTGTGGCTCCAGCTATTGGATCCAAATGACAGAGCCTACTTCCACATGAACGCGGTTTCTATTGCCGCGGAGGCTCTAGCGTCCGATATGTCGGAGCTGACACAGTTTCAGCGTCGGAAGCTCGCAGCCAGAATCGGGAAGGCGATCGAGAAACTGGAGCAACTCGCAGACACTATGGAGAACGGAGTGAAAAGCAGTGACGGATCAGAGAACAGCAGTGATTGAGCAGGGTAGCGGTCAGATTGTCCAGAGCCCTCCGTTGCTGAAGCACACGAGTCCGGCAAGGTACATGCTGGGCGGCCTAATCAAACACCCGCTTTCAATCGGGTTCGCCACACTACTGACAGTTGTGTCCACGGTGCTCACGATACTTCCTTCAGTAATCGTGGGTTCGGCCGTTAACCAGTTGACCATCGATCAGTCATCGCACGTACTCAGTGCCACTTTCATGTACTATGTGGGACTCATAGCCGCATTGGCTGCAATCTACATGGGTCTCTATTTCGTAGTTGGATATGTCTGGGCAATCGTGACTCTTCAATGGGAGCGTGATTCCAGACAGCAGTTCTTCGAGGCAATGCAGAACTACAGCATGACGTTCCACGATCAGGTCGACAGCAAACGACTTCTTTCGGTCGCCATGCAGGACATCAACTGGGTGAGAATGTCACTCAATCCCGCATTGAGGAACATCATCGGTGGACTCGCGTCGTTCCTGATAACAGGAGTCCTGCTTGCGATGATAGACCAGACGACTGGCCTGCTTGTGCTTTTCACAATACCTTATGTCAACGTGCCAATTGGAGTGTTCACAGCGATAGTCTTGATTGGAACTCCGGCATATCTTGTGTTTGCATACAGGTATGCCAACGCTGTCGAGCCTGTCCGACGTGAACGTTCTGAGGATATGGAGAACCTCACCTCACTTTCACAGGGAGTCTTCAGAGGGATAGAGCTCGTGAGGTCTTTCGGCGCAGAACAGAGAGAGATCTCCAAGTTTGGTAAGGTGACTAAGGACTACGAGAGAATCGTCACGAAGGAAGGACGTCTTGCATCCTTCTACATTCCTGCACTCGTGCTCTCGGCCATGACGACATTGGCGTTCTTCTATGGAAGCTACGAGGTGTGGATCGGCGTCCTGAGTCAGGGAACGCTCGTGGTCGTGCTCGGGCTGCTGGTTTCCCTAGAAGGTCTCAACTTCCAACTGCCTCGAATGTTGCTCATGCTGCGTGGAGGGTACGTCAACGCAAAGAGGATTGTCGACACTCTCACTTGGAATGATCCGATGGTAGAACCGGCAGAAGAGGTCACTCAAGTGAACTGGCTTGGCGACGTCGAGTTCGACAATGTCAGTTTCAAGTACGTTTCGAACAACGGAAACAACAATCACTATGCACTTCGAAACTTCACCATCCGGATACCTGGAGGTTCCAGGGTAGCCCTAGTTGGCGGACCTGGGGGTGGAAAGAGCACAATCCTGAAGCTGCTGCTCAGGCTCTATGACCCAACAGATGGAGCAGTCCGTGTCGGCGGCGTGGACCTTCGAGATGTGTCCACCAGGAACGTGCGCAGTAACGTAGGTCTGGTGGAACAAGACATCTTTCTGTTCAGGAAGACAGTCCACGACAACATTGCATTCGGGAAACCACTCGCCTCCAGGGAAGAGGTCGAAGAGGCAGCGAAGAGAGCCCAGGCGCACGAGTTTGTTGTTGGGCTTCCGCAGGGCTACGATACAATGATTGGCGAACGAGGCATGACACTGAGCGGCGGACAGCGGCAGCGTCTGGCAATTGCGAGAGCAATAATCCAGGATCCAAAGATACTACTGCTGGATGACTCTGTCAGTGCGGTTGATGCTCAGACAGAGTTTCTCATGAGGAAAGCTCTCGATGAGGTCATGAGGGGACGCACGAGCATAACAGTGACTCAGCGGCTCAGAACCCTGATTGAGTCGGATATGGTGATAATAGTCGACAAGGGCCGCATAGTGGCGGCCGGCTCCCATGAGGATCTGTTGAGAGAGTCGGAAGCCTACAGGCGCATATTTGAGCGCCTTCCTGGAGCGAAGGAGCTTTTGGAGATGGCCGTGCGGTCAAGAGGTGAGCCGCAATGATGCATGGTCCTGGAGGCCCCAGAGCCTTAGCCGGGGTTCGTGAGAAACGCAGTCGGCCCACAAGACTGCTACTTGGCCGTATGATTCACTATCTCGGAGCGTTCAAGCGAAGTGTTGCCATTGGCGCTGTGTTCTCTCTCATATCCACGATCATAACCGTCTTCAATCCACTTGTGCTCACTTCGGGTATCGATGAAGTACTTTCAGTATCGGCAAGTTTCTCTTCCATCCTATTCCTTGTTGTCCTGTATCTCATTATGCGGATCGCTGCATGGGTCTTTGGCGGTGTCTACACGTGGATACTGAGCAGTGCGCAGGCGGGTCTTGTTCGCAATGTTCAGGATGATGTCTACAACCATCTTGTTAGAGCGGATCTGTCATACCACAAGTCCGAACAGAGCGGGAATATCACGTCAAGAGTCACATCAGATACTGACTCACTCTCAATAGGGATCCAAGTCTTAATCGATTTTGGAGGTCAGATACTGATGCTGGTGTCCTCTTTCCTCATACTTTGGTTTGCGTCACCCGAATTGGCGCTCACTTCACTCGTCGTCATACCTGGCGTGCTGTTGATCGCGGTACTCTTTGGGACTGTTGGTCAGAGGATTATGTTAGCATCCCAGAGAGCCTATGGGCATGTTTCTGGTCAGATAGCGGAGGATTTGTCAGGGATTCACATAGCGAAGGCCTTCAACCGAGAGAGGGAGTTGGCGGCAGGAATGTCCGAACTCAACCAGCGGGCATATGGCCAGGGGTTCAAGTTCATGATGCTCATGAGTGCGATGCAGCCGTTGGTGACTGCAATAGGTCAGTTCGCAATCGCAGCCATACTCTTCGTGGCAGGAACATTGGTTGTCCAGACATTGCCTCTCTTGTCTATTGGAGAGGTCTTTTTGGGGATCTTGCTCATTGGGAGGTTCATGTGGCCCCTTCTCGCGCTCGTGATGAATGCCACGGCGGTACAACAATCACTGGCTGCAATGGACCGTGTTTCTGACGTGCTGGAGTCAAAGGCCGCTATCACAGACAAGCCTGGGGCCATGCCACTGGCTGAAGATAGCGACGGGATCTCCTTCGATGACGTAACATTCTCATATGTTCAGGGAACACCTGTTCTCAAGAACGTGAGCTTCTCCATAGCGCCTGGGGAATTGGTAGCTGTAGTCGGACACACAGGCGCAGGGAAGACGACTCTCGCCGGACTTGTGGACAGGTTCTATGACCCCGATTCTGGGCGAATCCTGATTGGCAAGCAAGACCTGCGAAACGTGACGCTCGACTCTCTTCATGATACAGTGTCTCTGGTTTCTCAGGAACCCTACCTTTTCGATGACACAATCATGGAGAACATAAGATACGGACGACCTGGCGCCACGGATGACGAAATCATCGGACTCTGCAGTCTTCTCGGTGCAAATGAGTTCATTGAAGTACTCGGGAATGGCTATGAGACCAAGGTCATTGAGGGAGGAAAGAACCTGAGCGCAGGACAGCGGCAGATGATCACCATCGCGCGCACAATGCTTGCAGACCCTCGTATACTAATCTTGGACGAGGCCACCAGCAGGCTGGACGCATACAGTGAGTCGCTGGTCCAAGATGCCCAAGCGCGGCTGTTTGCGAATAGGACCACAGTCGTGATTGCTCATCGTCTGACGACAATAGCAGATGCTTCGAGGATTCTCGTCTTCGATCACGGCAAGCTGATAGAGGAGGGGACTCAAGATGAGCTTCTGGCACTGAATGGGACATTCAAGGCGCTCTACGACACATACTATGCTCAC
>Ga0153915_10002618_pt1 | contig 16386 bp, 14 predicted proteins | sample Opewatmetagenome_2_FD_107003 | JGI IMG/M metagenome (GOLD analysis project Ga0153915, IMG submission 107003) | Freshwater wetland microbial communities from Ohio, USA - Open water 3 Core 3 Depth 3 metaG | ecosystem: Environmental > Aquatic > Freshwater > Wetlands | place: USA: Ohio, Lake Erie...
ATGGGATGATCACCAGCGGCGTCGTGGCGACGATCGGCAGGACGATCCCGCTGGGGGTCGATGCGAGCGCCCATTGGTAGCAGCTCACGCCGATCACCGCCCCGCACAGTGAGTTGGCGGCGATCCAGAAAATGCCCCGCGGGCTCAGGTGGTGAGGAGCCCCCTCTTCCCCGGCTTCGGCTGCGGGGGGGTTGCGGGTGAGGAGCGCGCGGATTCCGAAGAACGCCGCTGTGATCACCAGCCCTCCGATGATGCGCTGGTAGGCAGCCGTCATCCCGTCGATGGTTTCGCCGGCCGCAGCCGCCGCCTCGCAGGCGCGGCGGCTCACGACGGCCCCGAGCCCCTGGCCGGCCGCAGACAGGAATCCCCAGAGGAAGCCGATCGGCCGGATGCGGATACGCGGGGGGCTCCTGCGGGTGGGCATGAGGGCCAGGGCGACGCCGAAGAGGATCACCGCGCCCCACAGGAACTGCCCGCCGGTGAGGCGGGTGCCCAGCCAGAACCGCTCGGCGATGACCGCAATGGGCACGGCCAGGCACTGCCCCATGAGGATCGACAGCCTCGACCCGAGGACCGGCAGGGCATTGAAACTGGCGAGATCGCCCAGCCCCATCCCAATCAATCCACTGAGCAGAAACCAGTTGCGCCCGGCGCCGCCGAGCCCGGCGCCCCAGACGTGGGAGTACGCACCGAGACAGATCAGCGCAACCACCAGCCTCCCCAAGTTCGCCCGCGTGATGCCGACCGCGGCAATCGACCGGTTGGCGAAGATCACCGAAAGCGAGAAGAAGATCGTCGTGAGGAAGGCGCCGAGCATGAAAAGGAGGTGAAATCTGGACACCGATCAGGCGGATGGCAAAGCCTCCTGTTTCCGCCTAAGGGAAGGCTGGAGTCGGGCCGATAGGAGAGGGTAGGCCATGACGATCCTCGAACGCAAAATCCGGTTTCCCTCCGCGGTGCTCTGCTCGGGCCCGGTCGGTGTCTATTTTGCCTCCGGGGTCGAGATCGAGGGCAATGCCGAGGCTGCGCTGGCGCGCATGCGCCCATTGGACATCGCCGGGAACATGCTCCCTTATTCGGCGCTGATCGACCTCCGCCACCTGCTCAGGCTGCACGCCGTGTGCGCCGGGTTCGGCGGCGAGGATGTCCTTCCTGTCGCCGGTTCGACCAGCGTCTCCGGCTCCGATGCCGAGGGCCGCCTGGCGCTGCGCGTGCAGAACAACCTCGGTGTCGAGCGCGACTCCCTCGGGGTGCTGGTGCTGGCGCCCGGCCCAGACATTCCGTGGACCCTCGGAATCCATCCCTCCTCGATCGAGGAGTTCATCGAGGCGTTGACGGAGTGCGCCGCGAGCCAGTCCGGCCGCGCCGTCGCGTAGCCGCGGGCTGCCGCCCGGCGCTATTTCTCCTTCATCACATAGACCCCGTCCCAATCGGCCGGCGGGGGTTCCGCCGCGTAGTGTTCAGAAATCCTGATGTAGACGAGCGACGGGTTGTCGTGGATGCCCGGGTCGCGTTCCGGAATCCGGGGCTCGAGCAGCGCGCTCCGCCCAAAAAGCGACGCCGCGCCCGCGAAATCCCGGGCATGGTATTTCCCGAGCGCCTGCGCGAAGACTCCCAGGCACTCGAGCGTTCTCGCATCCACCTCCTCCCTCAGTCCGACAACCTCATGGATGGGCACCGGCTGTGAGCGGCCCTTGACCATGATGCTGCCGAGCGGGCGGAAGACGATCCGGTCGCCGCCGTGCCGGAGGCAGGCGAGCCGGGTCGACTCGGTGCACATCGTGTAGGCGCCCCAGCTCTTCGCGCCTGACTCCATGCGCGCCCCGAGGTTCACGTTGTCGCCCATCATCGTGTAGTTGAAGCGCGTCCGGCTGCCCATGTTCCCGATGGTGGCCGGCCCGGTGTTCAATCCGATGCGCACCCGCGTGCCGGTGACCACCGGAGGCCAGCGGCCGCCCTCGCCGGCCCACCGGACCCGCAGTTCCGCGACCGCCTTCTGCTCGCGCAGCGCCGCCACGCAGGCGCGGTAGGCGTGGTCGGGCAGCGGCACCGGCGCGCCGAACATGACGACCACGGCGTCGCCGATGTATTTGTCCAGCGTTCCCCCCTCGGCCTGGACGATGTCGGTGCAGGCGGTGAGGTATTCGTTCATCAATTCGACCAGGCGTTCCGGAGGCATCAGCTCGGAGAAGGTCGAGAAGCTCTGGATGTCGGAGAAGTGGGCCGTGATCTCGTCGGTGTGGCCGCCGAGCCTCGGAGGCTGGCCCGACTTGATCATCCGGTCGACCAGGTCCGGCGAGACATAGGTGCCGAACATCCCCTTGATCTCCTGCTTCGCCCGCTGCTCCTGGAGAACGCGGCGCCCGATCATCGTAAACTGCAGGGCGGCCATGCCTCCGAGAGGCGCGACCAGGGCGAGATCCCAGCTCAGCCACACCCACAACCAGACCGACGCCACGACGTAGACGAGGATGCTCAGGACACAGCCGCAGCACAGGAGGAAGACGGATCTGTCGCCCAAGAAAGCGATCCACCCATAGCCGGCGATCAGGGCGAGGCCCCAGATGATCCAGGCGGGAACCTCGCGGGCGAAATCCCCCGCGAGCACATTGTTGACGATATTGGCGTGGATGAGGGTGAGCGCCGCGTAGCCGTTGAGGGGGCTCGGCCCCGAGTCAGCTTTGCCTGTGACAATCTGCCCCAGGAAAACGATCTTTCCGCTCAAGTCCTTCGGAGCCATGTGCGATCCGGCTACCAGTTTGTTTTCGAGGAACCGGGCGCTGAGCACGAAGAGAGTATCCCCGTAGCTATAGATCGGAAAATCGGTGAGGCTGCCGGTATAGTCGTAGCGGTAGTTCACCCTGAAGCAGCCGCTGCGACTGATCGGCAACCGGAGGAGCCTGCCGTCGGCGGGAAAGCGGATTGCATCGCCCAGGCTCACGCGCACCTGGTCGGGGGAGATACGGTAATAGGCCAGAAGGGTCTGCAGGGACAGGGTCGGATAGACGACCTTTCCAACCCGCACCACCAGCGGCACGTCGCGCCGGATGCCGTCAGGGCCGGGCGGAGTGTCGGCAAACCCGTACAGGCTCACAGCGCGGAGCTGCGGAAAGGGGATGAAGGCATGCTCGTCTCCCACGAGCTGGCTGATGTCTCCCTCGATGTTCGGCAGGGGTCTGGTCGGGCCTTCCTTGCCGGGCTTGGCGCCGGTCGGCTCCGGATTGGTGACGGCGGCCGAGATGACATCGGTGCCCGACTCCACGGCAGCCTGCACGATCTGTCCCATCGCGGCGTCGCCTTCGCCCTCCATGGAGGCGTCCAGGATCACGTCCCAGGCGATGGTCTTAGCCCCGGCAAGCGCGAGGACCTGGGTCATCTGTCCATGGTATTGCCGGTCGACCGGCCAGGGCTTTCCCAGGAACGCCTCAGTATTGTCTTCGAACAGCACGACGGCGATCCGCGGGTCGGGCGGCCGTTGAAAATACGCGCGAAACTCAGTCCTCCAGTCGAGAGTGCGCCACTCCAGCTTCTGAACAAAGCCCGTGAGGCCCACCGCGCCCGCCAGGGCGAAGCAAAGCAGCGGCGCCCACCACAGCTGCCACAGGGTTTTGAGCGCGGGGCGGTTCATGCGCAGCGGTCATTCTGCCGCGCAGGCCGGAGTTGCGCCAAGCCATTTCTCCGGAGCCTGCGGGCTTGGCAACGGACCGCGAAGAGGATGGACTCGGCGCGTCCCACGATGAATTCCGACCGCCTCTCCGTAATCGAAGAACGGCTCGCCTGGCTCCAGCGCCACGTGACGGAGCAGGACAAGGCCATGCTCGCGCAGGCCGAGGAGATCGACAGGCTCAGGAAGCAGCTCGCGGAGATCCGTGAGAAGCTCACGGCCGAGCCCGGAGGGCCGGCTCCGGCGGACGAGCGCCCGCCGCACTATTGAGCACCGGTGCAGGGGCCGCCCGCCTCAGAACGTTGCCGAGAGCTCCAACTCGTTGCCCGGGGAGAGCCTGATGGTGCCGATGGGCGCCTCGATCTTGTCGTTCTTGTAGAGCTTGCACGTGATGGGGCCCGTGGCGTCGCCGGTCTCCCAGCGCCAGCGTCCGATCGATACGAACTGAAGAGGCACTCCCTTGTTCCAGCTCAAGCCCGGGCCCTCGCCGCGCAGGTGCAGCTTGTTGCCGATGCCGATGTAGGAGGTCACGGTCAACCGCGTGCGCCCGTCGGCCGAGGGAGAGCCTGAATTCGTGCGCTCTTCGGGCGGAACCTGGGAGAAGCTCTCGGCGGGTGCGGGCTCCTCGGCGATCGGCTCGACGATCAGCTCGACGGGCGGCGGCTCGGCGGGGGCGGGAGAAGGAACGGCAGCGGTTGCCTCCGGGAGGGCGGGAGAAAGTTCCGGTGCAGCCGCCGCAGGCTCCGGCGCGATGGCGGGAGGCTCCGGTTCAGGAACGGGGGCGGTTGGGGTCGCGGCAGGCTCGATCACCTTGGGCTTCCGTGGAGGGCGCGGCTTGCGCGGCTTCGGCAGCTCCGGGGGAGCTGCTTGTGCGGTTGGCTCTGCTACGGGAGCGGCGGGCTCGGCGACGATGGGTGCCGCTGGCCCCTCGGGGGCGACGGCGTCTGCCGGCGTCGGCGGGACGGCCGCTGCAGGCTCGATCACAACCGGCGAAGGTTCCGACGCCACCGGCGCGGGAGGGGGCTCCACCGGGGCGGCAGTCTGCCCGGGGAGTGCCGCGGGAGCGGGGACAGGCTCAGGCGCCGGGGCGGGCTCGGGAGCCGGCGCTGCGGGTGTTTCGGCGATGATCGGGGACGAAGGTGGCGGCTCGATCGGGACCGGAATTGAAATGGAAATCGGGGCCGGCTCGGGCGCGGCCGTCGCCGCAGGGGTGGCTGCGCGGGCTGCCGCCTCGGCGATGGACTTCTCCGCCGCCTGGATCGCGGCCTCGAGGGCGGCGAGGCGTTTGTCGATTCCGGCAAAGGTCGCCGCGAGGCCGTCGATCTTCACCTGAAAGGCGTCGAGCGTTCCGGAGAGCGCCTTCTCGAGTTTCGCCGCTGCGGCAGCCTGCTCGCGCGCGCCGGTTTCGAGGCGCGTCCACTCGGCAGTCGCCTTGGAAATTTGCGCGGCGGCGGAAGCGAGCTTGTCGCTCTCGGAGCTGCGCAGGGAGGCGAGCTCCTGCTCGAGGGCCTCCTTCCCGTCGTCCTCCGCCGCGGCGAGCTGCTGGTTGAACTCGGCGATCTTCTCCTGCAGCCGGTACGGGAGCTTCTCGGCGGCCTGCAGGTTCTTCGCGGCCGATTCCTCGATGGTCTTGAGCTGTGCGGCGGCGTGCTGAAGGTGCTCGGCTCCCGCCGTGAGCTTCTTGAATTGCTCGCCCAGTTCGTGCCGGAGCGTTGCGGCAGCCTGCTCCTGGTCGCGGGCGTAGTTTGCGAGGAATGGAATCATCACCACGATGACCCCCGCGACGACGCAGCCGGTGATGACCAGCAGGGGCAGCGGGTTCATCGGGGAGGGATGGCGGGCGGCGATGAACCAGGCCAGGGCCAGGAGGGCGATGTCACTGAGGATGAAAGGCAGCCGGGGCAACCGCGGGGCGTCTTCGAATTTCATGGAAGCGTACGTGGGGGGTGCTGCGGGATATCCCCGTTTTGCAGGCCGGATTGGAGCGGCTCAAGGCTAAATGAATCCGAGGCGCACATAGGCTCACGACAGATGCCGCCAGAGGACCCCGCACAGCGAGAGCAGCATCCCGATCCGGACCGCCCCCTCGAAGGTCAGGCTGACGAGCACCCAGTTGAGCCCGCAGCCGCGCCGGAACGCGTAGCCGATGATCGAGACGGCGATGAGTAGACCCACCTGGAGGCGCCCCCAGGGCTGGATGAGCATCAGCACCATCCACGCCCAGTATGCCGCGAGGCCGAGGAGCCAGAAGGCGGCGGTGCGCTCGCTCATGCCGAGCTCGCGCGGATTGGTGCCGCGGGCGATCTGCTTGATGCCTACGTAGCGCTCGGCGATGACGAGCTGCCATAGCTCGAATGCGAAAAACAGGGGGATCAGCGCAAAGAGCGCGGGCATGACGCGAAGACTATGGCCGCGGCCGCCGCGCGCGTCAAAACCGATGAGGATGATTTTCCTGCTGCAACCGCCGGGGCGCCGGGGCATCCTCCGGGCATGATCCATCGCCGGGCAACCCCGGGGGACGCGCCCCAGCTGGCCCAGTTCAACCGGCAGCTCATCCGCGACGAGGGGCACCGCAATCCGATGAATCTCACCGAGCTGACGGTGCGGATGCGCGCCTGGCTGAAGCGCGGCGAGTACACGGGAAGAATCTTCGAGGACAACGGCGAGGTGGTGGCCTATGCGCTTTACCGCGAGACGCCGACGGAGATCTACCTCAGGCACCTGTTCGTCGTGCGGCACCGCCGCCGGCAGGGGCTGGGGCGCCAGGCGATGCGGATCCTGTTCAGCGAGGTGTGGCCCCGTGGGCGCCGGCTGATCGTGGAGGTGCTCTGCGGCAACGCCGCCGGCGTCGCGTTCTGGCGGTCGATGGGTTACCGCGATTACTCGCTCTGCCTCGAGATCATGCCGCCGCCAGCCGGCCCGGCGCTTGAGCGCGGGGCGGCCTTTTGACCGGCTCAGGCGGAGCACACGCGCCGGTAGAGGTCGATGTACTGCGGGACGATGCGGTCGGCCGAGAACCTGCCGGCGCGCTCGCGCGCGGCGGCTCCCAGCGAGGCCCGCAGCGCAGGGTCGCGTATGAGGCGCTCGACTGCCTGGGTCTGGGCTGCGACGTCGCCGAAGGGGATGAGCAGGCCGCTCACGCCGTCCTCGATCACCTCGGGGATGCCGCCCACCCGCGTGGCGACGCTCGGGCAGCCGAAGCACATCGCCTCGAGGATGCTCAGGCAGAAGCTCTCGCTTTCGGACGCGAACACGCCGATGTCGGCGGCCCCGAGGTAGTCCTCGATGTCGAGCACGCGCTCGCGGACGACGACGCGGTCTTCGAGCCCGAACCGGCGCACCTCCGCGGCGTAGGGGGCGAAGCTCGCGCCGGCGAGGATGACGAGCCTGAACGATTCCCGCGGGCTGATGCGGGATGCCATCTCGAGCAGGAGGTCGATGCGCTTCAACTGGCGGAGATTCGAGGAGTGGAGCAGCACCGTCTCGCCGCCGATCCCCAGCTCGCGGCGCACCTCCTCGCGCGGGCGGCGCGGCCGGCGGGGGACGAAGAAGTTGTGGATCACCTCGATCGGCCGGCTGACCGGGAGCAGCCGCAGCGTCTCGTCCCGGAGCCACGCCGACACCGTCGTGATCGCGTCGGACTGCTCGAGCGCGTGGCGGATCGCCGGCTGGTATCCCGGGTCGCGGCCCATCAGCGTCGTGTCGGTGCCGTGGAGCGTGGTGACGACGCGAGGCCGGATCGCGGCGGGGAGCATGGAGCGGGCGAGGAGCGCCGCCGTGGCGTGGGGCACCGCATAGTGGACGTGCAGGACGTCGAGCGCGTGGTCCCGGGCGACCTCGGCCATCTTGACCGACAGAGGCAGGGTGTAGTCGGGATACTTGAACAGGCCGTAGTCGTTGATCACGACCGGGTGGAAGCGCAGGCCGGGCGCCTCGCCCGCGATGCGGAACGGGCGCTCGTAACTGATGAAGTGCACCTCGTGGCCGCGGCGGGCGAGCTCCTCGCCGAGGGCGGAGGCGAGGATGCCGCTCCCTCCCACCGAGGGGTAGCAGGTGATGCCGATCCTGAGCGGTCGTTGTCCTGTCATGTCAGAAATGACGCGCGGCGCGGTCCAGGCGGTTCAACGAACTGAAAACGAGAGGGTCGTTGGGGAAAAGCGGTATGGCATGCGTCACCCCGCAGCGCCGGCCGCACACGAGGGCGCGGGCGATCTGCAGCTCCGTATAGCCCCGGGTTTTCGCCTGCGAGGCATGGGCCTCCATCGAGGCTTTCCATGCCTTCAAAACCTCGGGAGTCGACACGTCGACAAGCATCGCCGAACGATCCTTGGGTTCGGCTTCGGGCGTGACCGCGTAGAAGAGCAGGTGGGCGACGGCGTGGGCCGGCCTCTTCGCGAGTTCGGAGACGCCCCCGAAGCGGGCGAGCCGCACGGCGTCGCGCACGAGGCGCCCGAGGACGACGTGGTCGGGGTGCTGGTTCTCGACGGTGGTCGGCGCGAGGACAATCGACGGGCGGAACTTCCGGATGATCGCGGCGAGGGTCATGGCGTGGGCAGCCCGCATCTCGAAGTGGGCGTCGCCGCCGAGATCGGCGAAATCCAGGGTCGCCCCCAGGCGGGCGGCCCCTCCGCGCGCCTCGACCGTGCGCTCCTCGGGGGTGCCGTTGGTGCCCGATTCGCCGCGCGAGCAGACGACGAGATGCGCGGGACGGCCGGCAAGAGTCTCCTGCGCGATGATCGCGCCGCAGCCGAACTCGATGTCGTCGGGGTGTGCGCCAAAAGCCAGGAGGAACGGCCGTTCAGCAGGGGATGTCGGTGTAGGCTTCATCGGATCAGTCGATGGGATCGCGATTGAGGAAGATAATGTCCGGGGCGTCGGCGGGGTTCAGATAAGCCTGTTCTCCCGGGCCGGCGACGTAATGGGTGCAGTGCACCACCGATTGCATCCAACGCAAGCGCGAGTCGCGGGTGGGGCTGATCTGCCCCTTCGTGAAGTCCGCCGGCGGCAGGTCGATGAAGACGTTGCCACCCTCGTGGAGGCGCAGGCGCCCGCCGGAGAACCGGGCGCGAACGATCTCGCCCTGGTAGGGCACGTCGACGAAGAAATCGTCGACGTCGCATGCGGCCCGGCGCAGCGCCGGATCGCTCGAGCGGACGACGCGGACTCCGTCGAGCAGTCCCATGCGGCGGTACATCTCGAGGCAGAAGTCGGCCGCAATGGCGTCCGGAACCGACCGGAATGCCTCGACTCCGGGCGGCGCGACACAGACGGGAAGCTGGCGCGCGAGGCGGTCGCGCCAGCCCGCGGGGACGCGCTTGAGGTGGAGGGGGGAGAATTTCTTCTGGAGGCGGTTCTCGAACGCGAAGTTCAGCGTCACGGCGGCATCCGTCCTGCGGTCGCGGAGGATCGTCTGCGTCTCGCGGTGGTCGTGGTCGCTGTCGTGGCAGAAGAAGACCAGTTCGCCGCCGATCTCCTGCTGGAGGCGCCGCGCAGTGCGGACCTTCGAGACGAGGAACCGGCGCGGGAAGAAGCCGCAAGGCTGCTGGCCGAAGCAGATGACGGGCGCGGGCGTCATGGGGCGCGGTCCTCCGGCGGCGGGGTCGAGGCGGCGGCGGGCAGCAGCGCCTGAAACGCGAGGCTGAGGCCGACGCAGGCTGCGCAGCCGATGAGGTTGTACCAGAGATAACTGATGTTGAGGGTGAAGTAGAGGATGAACACGAGCGCCTGGGCGGCGATCGCCGCCCAGAACACGGCGGTGCCCCCGACGCGCTTCAGGAAAAACGCCACGAGGAAGAGCCCCAGCATGACCCCGTAGAAGATCGATCCGAGGATGTTGATCGCCTGGATGAGATTCTCGACGAGGTGGGCGTAAAGGGCGAAGGCGAGCGCGACGACGCCCCAGAGTGCCGTGAACCAGCGCGAGGCGGCGAGGTAGTGGGCGTCGCAGGCGTCCCGGCGCGCGAGGTGGCGGTAGAGATCGACCGTGGTGGTCGCGCCGAGGGCGTTGAGCTCGGACGCCTTGGAGGAGAGGGCGGCGGCGAAGATGACCGCGACGAGCAGGCCGACCACGCCGTGGGGAAGGTAGCCCAGAACGAAGGTGATGAAGACATAGTCGGCATCGTTGGCGCCGGTCATCGGATCGGCCTTCTGGAGCACGGTCCTGACCTCGCTGCGGATGGCCTCGGCCCGCGCGAGAGAGACGCGCGCGGCGGAGCGCGCGGCGGCGGCGGCCGGTTCGTTTCCGGCGTGGCGGGCCTCGATCCATTCGCCGATCTGGGCGCGCTTGCGCGCGTGGACGGCGGTGAACTCGGCATCGAGCTCCTTCAGGCGCCGGCCGGCCTCGGTCCCTGCCTGGGCGTGCCACGCGGTCGCGTTGAAGAACACCGGCGGGCGCTCGAACTGATAGAAGACGAAGACCATCGCGCCGAGCAGCAGGATGAAGAACTGCATCGGGATCTTGCAGACTGCGTTGAACATGAGCCCGAGCCGGCTCTCGCGGATCGAGTGGTTGTGCATGTACCGCTGCACCTGCGACTGGTCGGTCCCGAAGTACGACAGCGAGAGGAACAGGCCGCCGAGCAGGCCCGACCAGAGGGTGTAGCGGCGGCTGACGTCGAGGGAGAAGTCGACCGCCTCCAGCTTGTTGAATCCCCCGGCCACGGTGAGCGCATCGGCGAACGAGACCTCCCTGGGGAGCCGGAACACGAGGACGGCGAACGCGGCGAACATCCCGGCGAAAATCACCCCGAGCTGGTATTTCTGGGTCAGGTTGACGGCGTCGCTCCCTCCCGAGACCGTGTAGATGATCACGAGCAGGCCGCTGAAGATGATCGTAAGGTCGAGGCGCCAGCCGAAGACGGTCGAGAGGACGATGGCGGGCGCGTAGATCGTGATGCCCGCGGCGAGGCCGCGCTGGAGCAGGAAGAGGGAGGCTCCGAGGAGGCGGGTTTTCGCGTCGAACCGCCGACCGAGAAACTCGTAGGCGGTGTAGACGTCGAGCCGGCGGTAGAGCGGGAGGAAGACCGCCGCGACGATCACCAGGGCGAGAGGCAGGCCGAAGTAGTTCTGGACGAAGCCGAGCCCGCTCTCATAGCCCTGGCCCGGCGTCGACATGAACGTGATGGCGCTCGCCTGGGTCGCCATCACCGAGATCCCGATCGTGAGCCAGCCGCGCCGCGGGTCGCCCTTCACGTACTCGGAGAGGTCGCGCACCCCGCGCGTGCGCCACGTGGCGTAGACGGCGATGCCCACCATCGTCCCGAAAAGTACGAGGTAATCGAGGGCGTTCATGCGAAGGCCCGCGAGAAAAGCGCGAGCAGCAGAATGACGAGGCCCAGGCCACCGAGCACGACGGCGTAGACGCGCCCCCACGTGGGAAATCCCGGGAGGCCCGTGGTGTCGTCGCCGCTGTCGGGACGGCGTGCCGGCGGGGGATCGGAGGGCGCGGCGGGTGCGGGCGTGGTCATTTTCCGAGCGAAAGCAGGTTGGCGAACAATCGGTAGGCGCCTGGCACCCCTGCCGGCAGCTGTCGGAACCAGGCGAGCCCGGTGTAGACGTAGCAGCCCTTGCCCGACCGCGCGACGAGCAGCGCGCCCTTGAGCGGCGCATCGCCGGGATCGTTGCAGGCGATGAGCGGGATAAAATGGTCGTCCCACTGGTTCGGAAAATAGAGTCCGCGCTCCTGCACCCAGCCTGTGAAGTCGGCGGGGCTGACCCGGTTGGGCGTGTTGAACGCCGGGTGATCGGGCGCGAGCAGGGTCATCGGCGCGGTCTCATCGGTGACGCGATCATCCGACAAACGGAGAGGAAACGGGGCGAGCGTGGCCGCGGAGAGCCCCCGCGGGTTGTTGTACTGGACGATGAGGTTGCCGCCCGCCTCGACGTAGGAGAACAGCGCCGGAAGCTTCGCGGCGAGGTCCTTGCGGACGTTGAAGGCGCGGATGCCGATCACCACGGCGTCGAAGCGGGAGAGCTTCTCCGCTGCGAGGTCGTCGGCCGCGAGCGGGGTGACCTTGCAGCCCATCTCGGCGATGCACTCGGCGACGCCGTCCCCGGCGCCCGCCACGTAGCCCACCTCGCGGGCGCGGACCGCCAGGTCTAGGCTGACGATCTTGAGACGCGCCACCGGCTGCAGCAGCAGCGAGGGGACGTGGGCGTAGCGGATCTCGATGCGCCGGTTGGAGAACTTCCTCCCGCCGACCTCGGCGCTCGCGACGATGCTCGCGGAGGCGTGCTGCGGCGGAGCCGTGACGGCGACCTGCAGGCGCACCTTGTCCCCGACGGCCACGAGCGCAAACGGAGTGCCTGACGACGAGGTCTTCCAGCCGTCGAGCGCCTCGAGCCGGAGGACTCCCGCCACTCCGGGACGGCGGGCGGTGACCTCGACGCTGACGGATCGGGTCTCGCCGGGGGCGAAGAGCCTGATGATATCGCCGAATTTCAGCTCGACCGGGGCGACGACCTCGAGGCGGCGGCGAAAGCCGTCGACCTCGGGGGCTCCGGCGACGACCGGCTCGTCGGGGACAACGAGAGTCTGGCCGGCGACGTCGAAGACGTGGCTCACGGGGAAGGCGGGCGGATTCACCGGGCGGCCGATGAGCGACGGGTCGGCGACGTGGAACATGCCGGGGCTCGGTTCGTCCCAGAGCCAGTAGGGCTGGCTGAGCGGAGCGTCGGCGGGCAGGCGGCGCACCTCGGTGCGGAGGGCGGGCACGCCCGGCTTGAGGGACACGGGAGCTTCCGCAGCGGCGGCCGGTCCAGGATAGCGCACGCCGATCCAGCGCACGGGGATGGCGGCGGATCGGAGCACGACGGTGTGATTGAGGGAGATATCCTCACCCGGCGCCACTTCGGGATTCGGCACAACGGTCTCCACCGAGAGACCGAGGCACGATTGCAGGATGCGGTCGAGCTGGCTGCGCTTCCCGTCGATCACGGGGTCGGCGGGAAGAGCCGCCAGACCGGCGCGGAGCTGGAGGAGGGCGGGCACGCTCGCGCTCGGGTCGGCGGGCGAGAATTGCGCGGTGATCTCGGCCGCGAGCCGGGCGATCGCGGCGCCGCCAGGGAAGCGGCCCCAAGTGGTGTCGATGCCCTCGAAAAGGTCCTGCGAGGCGGGCTCGCCGCCGAGGACGCGGAAATACTCCGGACGTGCGGTCATTCCCGGAGGCATGGCGAAGTTATCGAACCCCTGGGTCTTGTGCATCGCGCGGCTCCGCCCAGCGATCGCGCTGAATGAATCGCCGGACAGCGGGTCGTTGCCGGAAACATCGACCTTGATTAAACTCGGGTCGGGGGGGGGCTGGGCGGACCCCGGCGGGCCGAAGAAACCCACGTTGAGCAGGATCCGGCGCGGCTGCCATGGGGAAAGCGCGGGAAGCTGGTCGGGGAAGGCCTTGGGGTCGCCGGCGAGCCTGAAGGCCTCGAGCCCGAGGATGCCCGAGGCCGTGTGATGCCCATGGGTGCGCCGCTGGTCGGGGGAGGTGCGGATGATGACGATATCGGGGCGGAAGGTGCGAATGACGCGGACGATGTCGGCCAGCACCTCCTGGCGGTTCCAGATGGAGAGGGTTTCCTCGGGGTTTTTTGAGAACCCGAAGTCGAGGGCTCGGGTGAAGAATTGGCGGGCGCCGTCGAGCCGGCGGGCGGCGAGCAGTTCGTGAGTGCGGATGACGCCCAGCTGTTCGCCGAGCTCGGGCCCGAGCACGTTCTGGCCGCCATCGCCGCGCGTAAGCGAAAGATAGGCGGTGCGGCAGTGGCGGCCGCGGGCGAGCCAGGCGAAGAGCTGGGTGTTCTCGTCGTCGGGATGCGCCGCGATGTAGAGCACGCTGCCGAGCTCGGAGAAGCCGCGGAGCTCCTGCGCGACCTCCGCTGGCGGCATCGGCGGACTCGCCGGATCGGCCGGGAGGGAGACCGGGAGGATGGCTAATAGCGAAACGGCAAGGCCGGACCGGAGGCGACGGGCGGTGGGGGCGCAGGGCGTCGTCATTGGAGGCTGGTAATCAGGTCGGCATTCATGCGCACGAACGAGCTGCTCGCGCCTTCGATCTTGACCGCGGCCTCGGTCGACTCGCGGGCGGCGGCGATCGCGCCGCCCCTGTCGCCGACCCGGGCGAGGATCCGCGCCTTCAGGTACAGGAGCTGGTAGTCGAGATTGGTCCGGGGCTGTTCGGCCAGGGCCGTATTGACCCAGGAGAGAGTCTTCCGCAGGTCGCGGCCGTGGGTGAAGTAGTAGGTGGCGGCCTGATAGTAGAACCCTGCGCTTTTCTTCTCGGGCGAGGCCATCGCGGCGTCGATCTGCGGGAGCAGCGTGGTCTCGAGATCCACTTCGATCCTGATGGGGACGCGCGTCTTCTCCCAGGCGAGGTTGAGCGTGGCCGACTCGTCGCGGATGTCGTTGAACTCGGTGGTGAAGGTCTCGAGCAGATCGGGCATCTGGGCGGGGGCGGCCTTGAAGCGCGCCAGATCGTCCTTGGGGTCGTACTTGAGCGCGCCCCAGAGCGTCGTGTCCTTGTAGATGATGATCGTCCACTCCTTCTCGCCGGGGATCGTGTAGAGGGCATACCTGCCCGCGGGGATGGATACGCCGTTGAGCTTCACCGGGGTGGAGAAGCTGATCTTGGTCGAGGCGTTCGCCCCCGTGCGCCAGACCTGGCCGTAGGGGACGATGCCCCCGAAGACGAGCCGGTCCTTCACGCCCGGCCTCGAGTAGGAGATCTCGATGTCGGTGAGCCCGACGCGCTGCCTGAGCGAACACAGCGGGCTCGGGGCCGGGAACTCGATCTGGGGCGGCTGGGCACACAGCCCGGCGGCCAACGACACGGCGCAGAAAAGCGACGACAGAAGGCGGCTCGTTGAGAGCATTGGGAGGGGTGAGGACGCTAAAGGGGGGGAATTGGTTATCTAGTATCGAAAGGGGCTGGAAAAAACAAGGATCCTACCGTCGGCGGCAGGCGGCGCCTGCGGCAGGTTCCCGGAATCATTGTTGCGGGAGGGACATTTGTGACGCGCGCGGCGGTTTCGGGTTTGCCTGGGAAGTGCGCGCGGCAATGCTGCTGCGCCGGATCCCTCCAGCCTCCATGTTGCAGAAACCCTACGGAAAGACGGGCAAGACGATCTCCGCAATCGGATTCGGGGGAATGCGCTTCGCCAATCCCCAGGACATCGACGGATCGGCGGAGGTGGTGCGGCACGCTCACGCGAGGGGGATCAACTATTTCGACACGGCTCCCTACTACTGCGACGACCGGAGCGAGGAGATCTTCGGGCGGGCGCTGCGGGCGCTGCCCCGCGACTCTTACTACGTCTCGACAAAGTGCGCCGAGGCCGACGGCGGCAAGCTCCGGGAGAGTCTCGAGCGCTCGCTCGGCCGGCTGAACACCGGCTGGATCGACTTCTTCCACATCTGGTGCCTCCTGCGCCCGGGCGACCTCCCGCAGCGGACGGCGGGCGGCGCGATCGCCGCGGCCCAGAAGGCCCGCGAGGAGGGCCTCATCCGGCACTTGGTCGTCTCGACCCACCTCGGCGGCGACGATATCGCGGCGGTTCTCGCCACCGGGCTGTTCGAGGGGGTGACGCTGGGTTTCAACGTCCTCAACTCCCCTTTCCGGACCCGGGGCCTGGAGGCAGCGCTGCGCTGCCGGGTGGGCGTGGTGACGATGAATCCGCTCGGCGGCGGGCTCATCCCGCGCAATCCGGCGCGCTTCGACTTCATCCGCGGTCCGCGGGACAGGGACGTGGTGGAGGCGGCGCTGCGATTCAACATCTCCCAGCCGGCGGTGACCGCGGCCCTCGTCGGCTTCGCGAACATGGCCGAGGTCGACGCCGCGGTGGCAGCCGCGGAGGGTTTCACCCCGTATCCGGCCGCGCACGTCGGGCGCATCCAGGCGAATCTCGCCGCGGGCTTCGATGGACTCTGCACCGGCTGCGGCTACTGCCTGCCGTGCCCGGGCGGGCTCGAGATCCCGAAATGGATGGACGTCTACAACCAGCGCATTCTCGAGGGCGGGGACGACGCCATGCGCAACCGGATGAAGTGGCACTGGAGCCTCGCCCCCGAGGGCGCCGCCGAGTGCCTGCAATGCGGCGACTGCGAGCAGGCCTGCACCCAGCACCTGCCGATCCGCGAGCGCTTGGCCGCGATCGCCGCGCTGGCCGGCACGGCCCGGGGCGGCCCCGCCGCGGGCTGAGCAGAGCCGATCTTTCCCCACATGATGACGCCCCCGATGAGACTCCGCCTCCTGGCCTCCGCCCTTGCCTGCGCCGCCGCGCCCGCCCTTTTCGGGGAGGCGGTCCGCGAGACGAGCCAGGACTTCGAGACCATCGCAGTCGCGAAATACGTCCTGAACAACAACGTTTGGGGGAAGAAAGATTATTCCCCGGCAGGCTGGCAGACGGTCTATGCCCTCAACGAGGCGGGCCCGCTGTCGTGGGGCGCACGTTACAACTGGCCGGTCAACGGCCACCCGTACAAGGTGAAGTGCTACGCCAGCGTGATCTCGGGCTGGCACTGGGGCGTCTGGTCAAAAGACCGCGGCTTCCCCGTGGCGCTTGCGGCGAGGCGCTCGGTGCGGACCTCCGGCGCGTTCACGATCACAAACCCGGGGGTGCAAAACGCGGCCTACGACTGCTGGTTCCACCTCGATAATCATCCGACCGACCAGAGCCGGCCCACCGACGAGCTGATGATCTGGGTCGCCCGCTACAACGGCGCGGGCCCCCTCGGC
>Ga0153915_10002619_pt1 | contig 16381 bp, 14 predicted proteins | sample Opewatmetagenome_2_FD_107003 | JGI IMG/M metagenome (GOLD analysis project Ga0153915, IMG submission 107003) | Freshwater wetland microbial communities from Ohio, USA - Open water 3 Core 3 Depth 3 metaG | ecosystem: Environmental > Aquatic > Freshwater > Wetlands | place: USA: Ohio, Lake Erie...
ACCGCGCGCTACGTCCTGGAGCAGATGCGGGGTTTCGGGCTGGACACCAGCCGAGCCGACTTCCAGGTCAACCTGCCATTCCCGGAATCCACGATCGTAGAAATCGTCTGGCCCACACCGCTCCGACTCGCGCTGGATGAGCCCGCATTGCCGGAAGACTCGGCCTCCCAGGGTGAGGTGTGGCCGGCAATGAACGGGCATGCGGCGTCCGGGGATGTCACGGCGCCGGTGGTGTACGTGAACTACGGCCTGGTCGAGGACTACCGCGTTCTCGACTCCCTCGGCATCTCGGTGCGGGGGAAGATCGCCGTCGCCCGTTACGGGAGGAGCTTTCGCGGCATCAAGGCACGCGAGGCGGAGGCCCATGGAGCGGCCGCGCTTCTGATCTACTCGGATCCGCAGGACGACGGGTACGCTGTCGGCGACGTGTACCCCGAAGGGCCGATGCGGCCGGCGCAGGGGGTGCAGCGCGGCAGCATCCTTAATACTCCGGGTGGCGACCCCGCCACTCCGGGCTGGGCCGCGGTGCGGGGCGCCAGGCGGCTCCCGCCAGATTCCATGGACGTCCCGCACCTTCCCGTCGTACCGCTCGGTTACGGCAACGCCGCGCTGCTGCTCGAGCCGCTGCGCGGCGAGCCGGCTCCCCGCGGGTGGCAGGGAGGGCTGCCGTTCCGCTATCACCTCGGCGCCGGCGAGGTCGTAGCGCGAGTGGCCCTGTTCGCGGAGCCGCCCGCGCGCGCCTTCAAGACCATCACCAACACCTTCGGCACGCTGCGCGGCAGCGAGTGGCCGGACGAGATGGTCCTGGTCGGAGGGCACCGCGATGCCTGGGGGCCGGGCGCGGCGGACAATGTGAGCGGCGTCGTGAGCATCCTCGAGGCCGCGCGGGTCTTGGGCGAGGCGGCCCGGCGCGGCTACCGGCCGCGCCGCACCATCGTGTTCGCCACCTGGGACGCCGAGGAATGGGGTCTGATGGGCTCCAGTGAGTGGGTCGAATCGCGGGAAGCGGAGCTCGCCGCCCATGCGGTGGCCTATCTCAACCTGGACGTCTCGGCATCCGGCCGGGATTTCGGCGCGAGCGGTTCCGCCTCCCTGCATCCGCTGCTTCGGCAGCTGACCCAACTGGTGGGGCAACCATACGACTCGGTCTCGGTCTATCAGGCATGGCGCCGCCGGGACCGGACCGCGGACACCGCGGACGTCGCCCTGGGCGACTTGGGCGGGGGCAGCGATTTCGCCGGATTCTACAATCACCTCGGCATCCCGGCGGCGGGGTTCGGGTTCGGCGGTCCGGGTGGGGTCTACCACAGCGCCTACGATTCCTACGACTGGATGCGGCGCTTCGGCGACCCCGGGTACCAGGCGCACGTGACGGCGGCGCTGCTGGGCGCCTTGTTCCTGGCGCGCCTGGCCAACGCCGACCTCGCCCCGTTCGACTACCAGGCCTTTGCCGCGCGGCTCTCGCGCATGGCCGGCGGCCTGTCGCGTCTCCGCGGCACCATCGGGCCCGCGCCGGACACCGCCAGCATCATGCTGGCGATCCGCACCCTGGACCAGGCTGCGGCCCGCTGGCAGGACGCCCGCGATCAGGCACTGGGAAGCGCGCCGAATCGGAAGGCAATCACCGCGGCGAACGAGCGGCTGCGACAAGTGGAACGCACCCTCACCCGGCCGGAAGGCCTCTCGGGGCGCGCGTGGCTCCGGAACCTGATCTTCGCCTCCGACCGGGACAACGGCTATGCCGATGTGCCGTTTCCGTCGATCGTCGAAGCCTGGCGATCCGGAGATGGGGATCTCACGGCGGTGGAAGTGCGCGACCTGGTGGAGCGCCTCGGTGACGCCGCGAGCCGGCTGACCGACGCTGCCGCGGCGCTCGAAGGGCCCATCCGCCGTTGATGGCGTCGGTTCCGGCCGGGTCCTGTCCCCTGAATGGAGGAAAACGAATGCGGTCTGGCCTGCTGACTGCCCTGCTCCCGCTGGTTCTTCCCGTCGTGACACTCGCCCAGGCGCCGGCGGGGTGGCCGGCGGCCGTGCGCGCCTTCGACCAGTTGGTCCGCACCGACAGCGTGGTCGGCGGCAGTCTGGCCTATCTGCGGGACGGCAAGATCGTGGTGCGGCACGACACGGGATTCGCGGACCGGGCGGCGGGTGTGGCCATCGGGCCGCGCAGCATCTTCCACTACGGCTCCATCACCAAGACGCTGACCGCGGTTGCCATCCTGCAGCTCCGGGACCGGGGCCTGCTGTCGCTGGACGACCCCATCACCCGCTGGGTGCCGGAACTGCGCCAGGTACACAACCCGTTCGGCTCGATGGACGCCATCACGCTGCGCATGCTGCTGTCCCACTCGTCGGGGCTCCAGAATCCGACCTGGCCGTACCGCCAGTATGTGGAGTGGGAGCCGTTCGAGCCTACCCGATGGGAGCAGCTGGTTGCCATGATGCCATACCAGGAGATCCACTTCGCCCCGGGATCCCGCTACGGCTACAGCAACCCCGGGTACATCTATCTCGCCCGGGTGATCGAGGCCGTCACCGGCGACCCATGGCAGTCCTACGTCTACAAGAACCTGTGGGGGCCGCTGGGGATCCGGGAGAGCTACTTCAACCTCACGCCGTGGCACCTGACACCGTTCCGCTCCAGCAATTACACCCTGGTGGCCGATTCGGGCGGGCCGGAGCGGGTGGTGGACAACGGGCGCGACTTCAATCCCGGGATCACGATCCCCAACGGGGGCTGGAACGCCCCGCTGGGGGACCTGGTGCTGTGGACCCGGTTTCTCACTGGGGCTAGCGGTGGGGATGCGGAACGAGCCCGGCTGGATGCGGTCGTGCTCCGACGCTCCACCCTGGAGGAGATGTGGCAGCCGGTCCTGCCGGCGGGTGAGGGCCAGTCGGTGGGGCTGGGTTTCTTCCTGGTAGACCTCGCGGGCACCAGGCTGGTAGGCCACACAGGCAGCCAGGCCGGCTTCCGTTCATTCCTCTTCTTCAATCCAGCGACCCGGGCCGGCGTCATCGGGGTCGTCAACACCGGCAACGATGCCCGGCCGGAGGAGTCCGGACGGGCCTTCCTGGCGGCGGTCAGCGCCGCCCAGCAGCTGCTTCGCTGAGAGGTGCCCCGCGCGGGGCACCCACCTTGTGGCCGGCCCCGCCCGGATCGCAGGCGGCGGCCTCTCGCCCGGCCCCGAGGCGTGGCTAACGTGGCTCCGGCCTGCCCCCGACGTCAGGTCCATCGTTTGAGAATCCCCTGCGCGGGGAGCAGCGTGGCGGACGCCTCGACCCGTCCCCCTATCCGTTTCACGCGTCTATGTTCCGATGGAGAGGGTATTTCCCAGGGCCTCGTGACCACCGGTCCGGCGCGGCGCCGGGACCCGGCGTCGGAGACGCTGCCGATGACCTCTGATGAGAAGCGAATTTCGCTGGTCCTCGTCGACGACAACCGGCTCCTGCGCGAAGGGCTGGCGGCGGTCATCCACACCCAGCCGGACCTCGAGGTCCTGGCTGTGTCCGCCGATGTCGAAGAGGCCCTGCAGACGGTGCGGGAATCCAGCCCGGACGTCGTCCTCCTGGACTTCGGACTCGAGGACCACGACAGCCTGGGCCTGACGGCGATGGTCCACAACGAGGTCCCCGGAGCCCGGGTGATCGTCATGGGGCTGGATCCCCTGCAGGAGGATGTCGCCAGCTACATCCGCTCGGGGGCATCCGGCTTCATCATGAAGGACGCCTCACTCGAGGAATTCTTCGCCACCATTCGTACCGTGGCCGGCGGAGTCGAGGTCCTGCCGCGGGCGCTGACCAGCTCGCTGTTCGCCCAGATCGCCCACCACGCTGTGAGGAGCAAGGCGAAGGTGCTGGAATCGGTACGCCTGACCAATCGGGAACGGCAGGTGATCGACCTCCTCGGCGAGGGCCTCAGCAACAAGGAGATCTCCGCCCGCATGAACATCGCGGTGCACACCGTGAAGAGCCACGTGCACAACGTCCTGGAGAAGCTTGCGCTGCGCAGCCGCCTGGAGGTGGCTGCCTTCACTCATGCCAAGGGAGATTCGCGAGACTCGCCCGACTAAATCCTTCCCAGGCAGACCACCATCGCCGCACCCCGTCCGGCCGGCCGAGAAGACCCGGAACCGGCTGAACCATCAGGACTAGGCCTGTGGAGCGAGTCCTAACTAGACCGTACGAGCGATTGTGGCCCGCCCTCCCGCGACCTCACATTCACTTCAAGGTGGCCCTCGGTTCTGGTGTGAGGCGGTGCGAGAGCCACCCATTGGGTGGCTACCAGGGAGTGCGAGGGCCCGTGTCGTACATACATGTCGTTGCTGGTCTTCCCCTTGTCAGGAGCAGGCTGCTTCCTCTCGGAGCCGGGTCGCTGGTGATCCTCGCCGCGCTGGCGGCCCGCGGGCCGGAGCTGGGACCGATGTCGCCGCTGCCGGACCATGCCGTCAGGTTCGTCCCGCCGGCGGAGTACCAGGTCTGGTGGGCGCGCACCGAGGTCTGCGTCGGCCGCCACAGCCATCCCGATGATATCGCATGGTATGTGGTGCCAGGCGAGACCGACTTCGAGACGCCACACGGCCCGGTGGTCGCCCGCTGGTCGCGGGGCACTGACGGCGCCCGGATCGTGATCGCCGGCGCATTCCTCGGCGACGAGATGGTCGTGCGTCACGAAATGCTGCACGCGATCCTGGATCGGGCGGATCATCCACCGGAGGTCTTTGTCGACCGGTGTCACCTGACATGGCGGAGCTGGGCACGGTGGGCGCCACACCGGCCATCAACACCGACCCCGTGAGGTTCACCTGAAGCAGCGCTGAATGTTACAGCCTGCGAGTCTTCATCGTCCTGCCGGGAACTCAATCCGAATTCGCTCGTTAGATCGATTGTCCCTCCCTGCTGTCCTCATGAGATTGGAGTTCCACGCTGCACCCATCCGCTGGAATCCGGGGGGCAGGCCTGTCGCGCTGCCCTCCTTCCATCCGGCCGGTCGGAGGCAACGGGGCGGTCGGGCGGAATCGGGAAGTGGCCGATCGCAGCCCAAGGCCGGAGGAGTCGAAGCGAAGCGACGGAACCCCGGGGATCACCGGCGGGTCGCTCGAGGCGGAAGCACCGACGCCTCTCGCGGCGCCTAAGACAGGTCTTCCCCGGCTCCTTCGCGTGCTGAGCGGGCTCGGCCCGACACGGCTCCCGAGCGTGCATCTGCCAACTGACGAAGAAATGACGACCGTCCACTACAGAGGCTTCGACATCCTGGCCAGGCCTTACCAGCTCAACGATTCCAGGCTCTGGACCATCGAATTCGAGATCCGGCACAACGGCGGACGGCAGCCGTTCACGCTGAAGGAACGCTACTGCACCGAGGCGGACGCCGAACGCCGCTGCACTGGCATCGGCCGCCTCATCATCGACGGGAAAGTCCCGGGTTGGTCGGTCGATCACCTGCGAGCCTACAAGCCAGAGCTGACCCGCCAGCTCTTCGTTCTTTCCGGCATCCTCATCGTCGCGCTCGGGTTCGTCCTCATCCTGCATCGCACGGACTTGCGCCCGTGGCCCATGGCCCGCACGGTGAGCGCGGTCGACAGGATGGGTGAGGCGGGACGAGCGATGCTGGGTGGGGTGGTCGTACTGGCCGGGCTGGGCCTGGTCGTCGCCGGAGGCCGGCGTCGGGCATGACCGAGGTCTCGGGGGCTGGCCGAGGTCAGGAAGGTGGGGCGCGGATGAAGCGCGAATCCCGCTGGATTCCCGGCGTCGCCAGCGCGACCAGCAGGGAGCCTTCGCGGCACGGTGGCTCACCCGCCAGAAATACTCTGACCGTCCTGCAGGGGGGCGCCGAGGCCGGCGGGTCGCAGGGTTGGAGCGTGAAGCAGCCGGAGCCCGCCGCCAGGCGGTTCCTGAAGCTGGTGGAGTAACGAGGGGGAGTGAGGCCGGATCGAGCGCCGCGGGCTGGCATAGTGCCACCCCGCGGCGTCGTCACGTTGGAACTACGGCGTGGCGCTCGCTGCCGCCGCCTTCCAGCCGTTGTTCCCCGCGTTGATATCGGGAAACTGACCGTCCGGATTGACGGTGGCGGCCGTGACGGTCTTCTCGGTGGAGATCATCGCGGTGTAGCGGTCACCCTTGTACCAGATCTCCACCGGATAGCGGAGCAGCTGAGTGGTCCCGTCGGAAAATGTGAGCTGCAACTCCACCGGCGCCACCTGCTGGCCGGCATTCCGGATCACCACCTTGATCCCGCCCTGTCCCTGGGTCACCGACTCCACCGCCTGGTCCAGCGCAGCGGTGGTGAAGAACCAGCCGCGCCAGAACCAGTCGAGCTCCCGGCCGGACACATCCTCGATGGTGCGGAAGAAATCGGCGGGCTGCGGGTGCTTGAAGGCCCAGCGGCGAGTGTACTCCCGGAACGCCGGATCGAAGACATCGGCGCCGAGCACCTTGCCCCGGAGGAAGTAGAGGGCCATCGCCGGCTTGATGTAGGCCAGACTGCCGAGGTTGCCCTCGGTGCGGTAACGGTTGGCCGGGGTGATGATCGGCTGCGCGGTTGGGGCCTGATCATTCATCAGCGCGAACATACCTTCGCCCTTGCGGCGCTTGCTGTCGTCCCGCTTGAAGTAGCCCTCCTCGGAGAAGATGTTGATGAACGTATTGAATCCTTCGTCCATCCAGGCGTAGCGCCGCTCGTCCGAGCCCACGACCATCGGATACCACATGTGGCCGATCTCGTGGGTCACCACGCTGTAGAGCCCTTCCTTCGTCTCGTCCTTCGCCTCCATCGCGAGCATCGGGTATTCCATGCCGGACACCGGCCCCTCCACCGCTGAGATCTGCGGGTAGGGGTAGGGGAACCAGCGGGTGCTGTACTCCTGGATCGAGAAGCGGCTCATGTCCGCGGCATCCTTCCACGTCTCTGTGGCCGAAGGCCGGTAGTAGGCCTGCGCCAGGATTCCGCTCCACCCGCTCGCGTCCCAGAGGTACTCGGGGCTCGCCGCCCACGCGACATCGCGGACGTTCTCGGCCCGGAACCGCCAGGTCAGCGTGCCTGTCTTCCGCGGCCGCGCGGCGCCGCTCTGCAGTTCCTGATTGGTGACGATGTGGGTGATCGTATCGGCCTTGGCGGCAGCCTCCAGCCGGGAGCGCTGAGTCGCGGTGAGCACGTCGCCCGGATTCTGCAGTGTCCCGGTGCCGGCCATGATGTAGCCGGCCGGAAGGGTGACCTCGTAGTCGAAATCACCGTACTCGAGGTAGAACTCCCCTTGGCCAAGGTACTGGGTGGTGTTCCAGCCGTGGATGTCGTCGTAGACGCACATCCTGGGATACCACTGTGCCAGTTCGTAGAGGGTGCCGTCGCGTCCCATGCGATCGGCGCCGTGGTCCGGAATGTTGAACCCATAGTCCATCGCGAAAATCGCCACCCCGCCCGGAGGGAGCGGCATGGGCAGATCCACGTCCATCATGGTGTCATCGACCCGGGTCTTCACCGGAACCGGTCTGGCCACCCCCGCCACCGGACGGCCCCGGCGGGGCGTTGGAGCGCCGCTCATGGTGAAGCGGGATATCTCGAATCCGCCGTTGAAGCCCGCCGCGCCGAAGCGGCTCTCCTGGGCGTTGAGGAATGATCCGACGCTCCCCTGGCGAAACAGGTTCTGGTCCAGCTGCAACCACACCCGCTCCAGGGTATCGGGCGAATTGTTGGTGTACCGGATGGTCACCGAGCCATCGATCCGCCGGCGGGTGGTGTCGAGCGTGACCTTGATGCTGTAATCGGCCCGTTGCTGCCAGTATCGCGGGCCCGGACTCCCATCCGGGCGGCGCAGGTCGTTGGCCGGCGGAAGCGGCGCGGGACTGAAGATGCCGGTGTCCGCCACCGGCGCCCTCAGGTCGCGCTGGGCCGGAGCCGGGGCTGGCGCCGGGCGCGGCGGAGCAGGGGGTGCCGGGGCGGGGGGGTTCTGGGCGGCAACCGGAGCGGCGAACAGCACCGCGAAAAGGAGCGAGCGCATGGATCTTCCTCTAAGGAAACACGGAGGATGGGCACTCGCCCACCCGGTGTCGAAGTGCAGAGAATCTAATCGGGAAGGGCGCGCCTGCCCGCCGGCATCCCGGGTCATGCACACGGGTTCCGGCATGAGACATCTGGGGCACGGTGCTGGGGGGCCGGATCGTGGACCGGCGGGCCGTGAGCGGAGCCAACCGGCGCGCCGGCAGCGGGCGCACGGACCTGCTCAAGCCACCATCACAGCTTCGGAAGCGTCACTCCCGTCTGGCGCTGGTACTTGCCCGCCTTGTCCCGATAGCTGGTCTCGCAGATGTCATCGTCGTCGGCCTCGAAGAACAGCACCTGGCAGATCCCCTCATTGGCGTAAATCTTTGCGGGAAGTGGCGTTGTGTTGCTGATCTCGAGCGTCACGTGACCTTCCCACTCGGGCTCGAACGGAGTCACATTGGTGATGATCCCGCAGCGGGCATACGTCGACTTCCCGACGCAGATCGTGAGACAGTTGCGCGGGATGCGGAAGTACTCGACCGAGCGGGCCAAGGCGAAGCTGTTGGGCGGCACGATGCAGACCTCACCCTCGAACTCCACGAAGCTGCGGCTGTCGAAGTCCTTCGGATCGACGATCGCGGACAGCACGTTGGTGAAGATCTTGAACTCGGGCGCCACCCGCATGTCGTAGCCGTAGGATGACACGCCATAGGAGATGACCCGGCGACCTGCGGCATCGGTCTGCCGTACCTGGCCTTCGACGAACGGGTCGATCATCCTGTGGTCTTTGGCCATGCGGCGGATCCAGCGGTCGGACTTGATGGACATGGGTAATCAGGCGGTCAGGCGGTCAGTGCTGACACAGACCGCGAGGTGTGGGGACGGAGGCCGGCCGGCGAATGGGGGAGCAATATAGTGTAGCGGAGGCTGATGGAGGGGGTGCAGCGCTGGTGGTCGGGTGCCCGTCAGCCTTCGACTCGTGTCCTGCTGACCGTCTGTCCACCCCGCCGCCCCAGGGGTACCGCAACCTCTTGCCAGTCGTTACTTTGCTGGCGCTCCGGAGTGCTGCATTTCACGCACGAGGCCCCCACTCAATGCTGCAGCCGTACATCCCGGTGTTGCTGGTCGTGGCGTTCGTGATCGCGAACGCCATCCTGATGCTTGCTCTTTCGCATGTCCTCTCGTCTTACCGCCTGACCCCTGTCAAGCTCGCCCCCTATGAGTCCGGCATGCCGGTGCTCGGCGACGCCCGGGAGCGGTTCAGCGTCAAGTTCTATCTGGTAGCCATGCTGTTCATCGTGTTCGATGTCGAGACCGTCTTCATGTTGCCCTGGGCGGCAGCGTTCCACCAGCTGGTTGCGATCCGGGGGCTGCTCCTGATCGAGATGCTGGTGTTCGTCCTGATCCTCGCCGTGGGCTACCTCTACGTTTGGAAGCGCGGGGCGCTGCAATGGGACTGACCGACGCGGAAGCCGGGGCGGGGACCGAGGTCTCCACCATGTCGCCCAACTGGGTGACGACCCGGCTCGATTTCCTCACCAACTGGGCCCGGAGCAACTCGCTCTGGCCCATGCCGTTCGGCACCGCGTGCTGCGCCATCGAATTCATGGCCTCCGCGGCCAGCCGATTCGACCTCTCCCGCTTCGGCATGGAGCGGATGAGCTTCTCACCCCGCCAGGCTGATGTCTTGATTTGCGCCGGGCGGCTGCCCTTCAAGCTGGCCCCCGTCATCCGCAAGATCTGGGACCAGATGCCGCAGCCCAAGTGGGCCATTTCCATGGGTGCCTGCGCCTCCTCGGGCGGGATCTTCGATACCTACACCATGGTGCAGGGCATCGACACGATCATCCCGGTGGACGTCTACGTGCCCGGCTGTCCGCCCCGCCCGGAAGGGCTGATCTACGGCATCATGCTGCTGCAGAAGAAGATCAGGGGCGAGAGCATCGCCGACGCTGCGCTCCGGCAGGAGCACCTCCTCGGCCCTGACGGGCTCTTCCTCCCGGCCCGCACGATCGACGAGATCTCCGAGCCGTTTGGAAACTCGGTGCATCAGACGAGGTCGGCATGACCGCAGGTCCGGCCGATCTCGTCTCCCCCGCCGTCGCCGGCCTCCGGGCCCGGTTCGGGACGGCGATCATCCGTCACCAGGTCTCCTGCGGCGACACCATCGTCTACGTCACGCGGGATCGTGCCCACGAGATCCTGGCCTGGCTCAGGGACGATGCGGGCCAGCGGTTCGACTACCTGACCGACATCACCGCGGTGGAGTACCGCGATTCCGAGCGGCCGCTCGAGGTGGTGTGGCAGCTCTGGTCCCTCGACCGGAAGGCAGCGCTTCGCCTCAAGGTGGAGCTCGACAAGCGGGAGACCCTCGAGGTCGATTCCGTCTTCGACCTGTGGAAGGGCGCCGACTGGCTGGAGCGCGAGGTGTACGACATGTTCGGCGTCACCTTCCGCGGCCACCCGGACCTGCGCCGCATCCTCATGTGGGAGACCTACGCCGAGGGCTATCCGCTGCGGAAGGATTTCCCGCTCCGCGGCCACTTCAGCCGGGCGGAGCAGACCCGCCAGGCGCTGGCCGCCAACCCCGAAGCGCACTACTCGCTGGAAGAGCTCTCGATCGCCGCCGCCTACGATGAGCTCCCGGCGGATCTCAAGACCCGGCTCGCCCATGGGGAGCGGGGGAAGGTCGAATGAGCACCCGTACACTGGAAGTGTCACTCGCCACTCCGGGCCTCGACGCCCAGGGCTCGCCCACCCGTGTGCCGCTCGGTGTCCGGCTTCCGGAATACCACGCCGCCCGGGACGACATGGGCAGCGAGCACATGCTGATCAACCTGGGCCCCCAGCATCCCGCGACCCACGGCGTGCTGCGGCTGGTGATCGAGCTGGACGGGGAGACCGTCGTCCGGGTAGTGCCCCATATCGGCTATCTGCATTCCGGCTTCGAAAAGCTGGGCGAGTACCGGCACTACAATCAGATCGTTCCGCTGACCGACCGCACCGATTACCTGGCGCCGATGGCGAACAACGTCTGCCTGGCGCTGGCGGCGGAAAAGTTGATGGGGATCGACATCACCGAACGCTGCCAGGTGCTCCGAGTGATCGCCTGCGAGATCAGCCGGATCATCGCCCATCTGGTGTGGCTCGGCACCACCGGCATCGACCTGGGCGCGTACACGCCGTTCCTCTGGTGCTTCTATCAGCGGGAGCGGCTGTACAACCTGCAGGAGGCGTGGACCGGAGCCCGTCTGACCACCAGCCTCACGCGGGTCGGCGGCCTGATGGCGGACGTCCCCGAGGGCTGGGAGGCCGGGCTGGCAGACTTCTGCCGGACCTTCCCCCGGACCCTGGACGAGGTGGACGTCATGTTCACCCGCAATGCCATCTGGTGCGGTCGCACCCAGGGCGTCGGGGCCATGAGCGCGGCGGACGCGATCAACTACTCCCTGTCCGGCCCGATGATCCGGGCGAGCGGCGTCCCCTATGACGTGCGCAAGGACCGGCCCTATCTCGGCTATGAGACGTACGATTTCGACGTGCCGATCGGCGAGCATGGGGACATCTACGACCGCTACCGGGTGCGGCTGGAGGAGATGTACCAGTCGGTGCGCATCCTGGAGCAGGCGGGCCAGCGCCTGGCCCGGCTCAAGGGTGCGCCGATCAATGTGGACGATCCCCGCGTGATCCTCCCGCCCAAGTCCCGGGCGATGAGCGACATGGAGGCGATGATCTACCACTTCAAGCAGGTGATGGAAGGGGTCAGGGCGCCGGTCGGGGAGGCCTACCTCGGCGTCGAGAACCCCAAGGGCGAGCTGGGCTACTACTTCGTCTCCGACGGCACCGCCAAGCCGGTGCGCTGGCGGATCCGGCCCCCCTCGTTCATCAACCTCGCCTGCCTGCCGAAGCTGTGCGAGGGAGTGCTCTTGTCCGACGTCATCGCCATCAACGCCAGCGTGGATATCGTCATGGGAGAGATCGACCGATGAGCGGAACCCCGGGGGCCGGGCCGGCGCACGCGGAGGCCCACCACGAGGAATCCTACCAGCCGGTGTTTGTCGGCGCGGTGAAGGCCAGACTCGAGGCGCTCTTTCCCCAGTATCCCACCCGACAGGCCTGCCTCCTCCCGGCGCTGTGGATGGTGCAGGAAGAGCGCGGCTGGATCTCGCCAAGCGCGATCGGGGAAGTGGCGGAGGTACTGGGCCTGACCCCGGCCTTCGTGAAGGGTGTGGTGACGTTCTACACGATGTACCATACCCACCCGGTGGGACGCCACTTCATCCAGGTCTGCACGACGTCGCCGTGCAATATCTGCGGCGCCGAAGACGTGGTGAAGGCCTTTCTGCAGCACACCGGCTGTGGCGAGCTGGGCGCGACCAGCAAGGACGGCCGCTTCACCGTCATCGAGGTCGAGTGCCTGGGAGCTTGCGGCTTCGCGACCCCGGTCCTGATCGACGACGATTTCATCGAAGGCGTCACGCCGGAGCGGGTTCCCGGCATCCTGCAGGGGTACAAGTAATGGGCTATCCGCATCCGAGCCACGCCAAGGAGCAGCTGGTACTGTCGAAGCATTTCGGCGACGCCGGCGCCCGGACCTTCGACGGCTGGGTGAAGCGGGGCGGCTACGAGGGCCTCAAGCGCGCCCTCGGCATGACCCGTGATCAGGTGGTGGAGATCGTGAAGGCCTCCGGACTGCGCGGCCGCGGCGGAGCCGGGTTCCCCACCGGGCTCAAGTGGTCGTTCATGCCGAAGGAAGTCACCAAACCGCATTATCTCGTCTGCAACGCAGACGAGTCCGAGCCCGGCACCTTCAAGGACCGCGAGATCATCCGCTGGACCCCGCATCAGCTGCTCGAGGGCTGTGCCATCGCCGCCCACGCGATCGGGGCGGAGCGGATCTACATCTACATTCGCGGAGAGTTCACCGCCGAGCACAGGATCCTCACGGCCGCGGTGGAGGACGCCTACCGCAGCGGTGCCCTGGGCGGCAACGTCTTCGGCAGCGGGCGGCGGATCGACGTGGTGGTGCACCGCGGCGCGGGGGCCTACATCTGCGGTGAAGAGACCGCGATGATGAACTCGATCGAAGGCAAGCGCGGCAACCCCCGGATCAAGCCGCCCTTTCCCGCCGCGGCGGGTCTGTGGGCCTGTCCCACCACCATCAACAACGTGGAGACCCTGGCGGCCATCGGCCACATCCTGGTGCGCGGCGCCGACTGGTACAAGGGTCTCTGTCTGAGCAGCCCCAAGAGCACCGGCACCAAGCTGTTCTCGGTGTGCGGCCACGTGCAGCGCCCGGGCAACTACGAGGTGGTGATGGGGACCCCGATGCGGGACCTCGTCTACGACATGTGCGGCGGCATGCGGCCCGGCCGGGCGCTCAAGGCGGTGATCCCCGGAGGGTCCTCGGTCCCGATCATGACGGCGGCCGAGATCGAGGATTGCGCCATGGACTACGAAGGCATCGCGGCGAAGGGCTCCATGCTCGGGTCGGGCGGGATGATCGTCATGGATGACTCGACCGACATCGTCTACCAGGTGATGCGGCTGGCTCGGTTCTACGCCCACGAGTCCTGCGCCCAGTGCACCCAGTGCCGCGAGGGCACCGCCTGGACCACCAGGATCCTGGAGCGGATCCTGGCCGGCGCGGGCAAGGCGGAGGATCTCGCCCTGCTGCTCGACCTGGCCGATAACATGACCGGCAAGACCATCTGCGTCTTGAGCGACTCGTGCGCCGCACCGGTGGTGAGCGCCATCAAGAAGTTTCGCGGCGAATTCGACGCCTACCTGAACCGGACCAGGCGGCCGGTGATGGTGGCGGTGTGAGAGACAAGGCTATGGGCTATGGGCTATGGCCTGAGACGAACCCTGGCCCATAGCCCATGGCCCATAGCCCATAGCCCTTCGAGAGCCATGACTGCTGAGCTGGTCAACGTCACCATCGACGGCATGACCGTGGCCGTTCCCAAGGGAACGTCCATCATCGAGGCCGCCAAGCAGGCCGGCATCCTCGTGCCGCACTATTGCTACCACCCTTCGCTGCCCTCCCCGGCGGTCTGCCGGATGTGCCTGGTCGAGGTGGAGAAGGCCCCCAAGCTGATGCCGGCCTGTGTCACCACCGTCGTCGAGGGGCAGGTGGTCCACACCGACGGCGAGGAGGCCCGGCGGGCCCGCACCGGGGTTCTCGAGTTCCTGCTGATCAATCACCCGCTCGACTGTCCGATCTGTGACCAGGCCGGCGAGTGCGAGCTGCAGGACTACACCTTCCAGGAAGGCCGGCCGGGCACCCGCTACAGCGAATACGCCAAGCGCTACAACCCGGTGGAGGACTTCGGGCCCGATGTGCTGTACGTGCCTAACCGCTGCATCCTCTGCACCCGCTGCGTCCGGTTCATGGATGATGTGGCCGGCACGCCGGTGCTCAACGTGTCGGAGCGGGGGGATCGGGCCTATATCGGCATCGACCAGGGCCAGCTGCTCGACCACCCGTGGGCCGGCAATGTCGTGGACCTGTGCCCGGTGGGTTCACTCCTCTCCAAGGACTTCCTGCACAAGGCCCGGGCCTGGGACCTGGACAAGAGCGCCTCGGTCTGCACCGGGTGTTCCCAGGGCTGCAATATCACGATCGATACCCGGGACAATACCGTGGTTCGCCTCCGTCCCCGGCCCAACCTCGAGGTCAACCGGCACTTCATGTGCGATACCGGACGCATGAACTACCGCTGGATGAACCGCGGAGACCGCATCGAGGCGCCGCTGGTGCAGGACGGCGGCCGGCTGGTGGCGACGGACTGGGACCGGGCGGTGGACCGGCTGGCGGGACTGGTGGAGAAGGGCGGCACCTCGGTACTCCTGGCCTCGGCCTCCGCCTCGCTCGAATCGCTCGGGCTGGTACACCGGCTCCTCTCCGGCACCCGGCTTACCGCCGTCGTGCAGCTTCCCGTCGTGGATTCGGAGGAGCCGCTGCAGGGCATCAAGGATCTCGCCCTGCGACGCGAGCGCGCTCCCAACGGCGATGGTGCGCGGCTGATCGGCTATGGCATGGATTGGCAGGGCGCGGTGAAGGCGGCGAGCACGGCCGACCTCGTGGTCCTGCTCGACGTGACGCTGACCGATGCCGAGGCCGCCCTGGTAAGCGGGGCGGCGGCCGTGGTGGTGCTCGGGACGGTGCAGGCCCAGGAACTGCCTGCGGCCGCGCTGGTGCTTCCGCTGACCAACGTGGCGGAAGAGAACGGGACCTTTGTCAACCGCGACCAGCGGGTGCAGCGCTACCAGCAGGCCCGCACCGCGCCAGGGATGTCCCGCCCGGCCTGGTGGGTGGCGGGGCAGGTAACTCCCGCCGGTGGCTTGGCGCCGTCCTCGTCCCCCGCCACCGCCGCTCAGGCCTTCGAGCTGGTCTGCTCCTCCATTCCCGCCCTGGCGGGCCTCACCTACAGCGACCTTGGCCTGCTGGGGAGGCTCGCGCCAACCCACGGGTTGGCGCCCACCATGCAGGGAGGGAGCTGACCCATGACTCCGGAGCTCAAGGGGTTCCTGCTCCTCTCGGTGCTCAAGCTGCTCGTGGTTTTCACGATCACCTTGGTGGGCGTGGCCCTGCTCACGCTGATGGAGCGGAAGGTCTCCGCCTGGATGCAGTACCGGCGCGGACCCAACCGGGTGGGATTCGCCGGCCTGCTGCAGCCCGCGGCGGACGGCCTCAAGAACATCATCAAGGAAGAGACCCTGCCGGGGCAGGCCAACCGCATCCTCTTTCTGCTGGCGCCGGCCTTGTCGTTCATCCCGGCGCTGACCCTGACCTCGATCATCCCCTGGGCCTCGCCGCTCCCGGTCCGGTTCGATTTCGTCCTGCCGCTGCTGGGGCGGTTCGTGTACGACGGCCTGCTGCCGATGGCCGTGGCCGACCTGCCGGTGGGGATGCTGTTCGTGATGGCGATCGGGTCCACGGGCGTCTACGGCATCGCGCTGGCCGGCTGGTCTTCCAACAACAAGTACGCCCTCCTCGGGGGCCTTCGGGCCAGCGCCCAGATGATCTCCTACGAGGTCGCGATGGGGCTGGCGGTGGTACCGGTGGTGATCCTCACCGGGAACATGGCCTTCGGGGAGATCATCAAGGCACAGCAGCAGGTGGCGTTCGGCTGGTTCGTCTTCCCGCTGTTTCTGTCCTTCCACAACTTCCTGGTGGCGGGATTCGCGGAGACCAACCGGGCGCCGTTCGACCTGCCTGAGGCGGAATCGGAGCTCGTGGCCGGCTACCACACCGAGTACTCGGCCATGAAATTCTCGATGTTCTACATCGCCGAGTACACCAGCATGGTGACCATTTCCGCCATGGTCACCACCCTCTTCCTCGGCGGCTGGGACATACCCTTCACCCACTGGGACGAGACCCCGGGGGTGCTGCAG
>Ga0153915_10002620_pt1 | contig 16373 bp, 11 predicted proteins | sample Opewatmetagenome_2_FD_107003 | JGI IMG/M metagenome (GOLD analysis project Ga0153915, IMG submission 107003) | Freshwater wetland microbial communities from Ohio, USA - Open water 3 Core 3 Depth 3 metaG | ecosystem: Environmental > Aquatic > Freshwater > Wetlands | place: USA: Ohio, Lake Erie...
GTAAAGGAAATAGGCGCGGTCGATTACCTGAAATCAATGGTGCACACAACGGCCGTCAATATCACTAAAATGTTCGGCATTACGGGCCGGGTCATAGCTTCGGGAACCGCCTGCACGACAAGTTCCCAGTCGATAGGTTACGGTTATGAATCCGTCAAATTCGGCATGCAGGACGCCATGCTCTGCGGCGGCGCCGATGAATACGATACCACCACGGTGGCGGTTTTCGATAACCTGCTGGCCTGTTCCACGGCATTCAATTCCGAACCCCATAAAACTCCGCGTCCGTTTGACAAAGATCGTGATGGACTTGTCGTGGGAGAAGGAGCGGGCGCGGTAATGCTGGAAGAATATGAGTTTGCCAAGAAGCGCGGCGCAAACATAATAGGCGAAGTCATCGGGTTTGCCTGCAACAACAACGGCGGCGACATGATTTTACCGAATTTAAAAGGCATAACCGGCACGCTTAAGCTCGGCGTGGAAAGCGCCGGCATTAATCCCGGTGATATTGATCTAATCAGCGCCCATGCCACAGCGACAAAGATGGGCGATATTATTGAAGCGCAGGCCATTAACGCTGTCTTTGGTGATAATCCTTACGTAATCGGTTTAAAAAGTTATACTGGACATACTATGGCCGCCTGCGGCGCGATTGAAACAATTATGTCCCTCTACATGATGCAGGAAGGATTTATCGCGCCGACGTTGAATCTGGAAGAAGTTGATGAACGCTGCTCAATGATTAAGCACGTGCAAAAAGTATTGCAGCAGCAGATAAAGACAGCAGCCATACAAAATTTCGCTTTCGGCGGTGTCAATACCATTTTGATGATAAGAAAATTTTCCTGAGACTAAAATGTTCCCTGGCCGTTTTATTCATTTTATAATCGATTTATCCGTAACTTTGATTTTGTGGTTTTATTTCATGTTCGGATACATTTTTATTTTATTATTTTTATATATACCCGCTTACGTTTTCGCGGAGAACCGTATCACCGCTTTGCAATATTTAAACCATGTTCATTTGAAGTGTTTTTTTGCATTGACGCGACTGCTGATCCCGCGCACAAAATTTAAAATTCCCGAAGATGTTCGGGAAATCCATTCATCTGTTATCATCTGCAATCATCTTTCCTATCTTGATCCTATCCTGCTTATATCGCTTTTCCAGAGGCAGCGAACTATTGTCAAGCATACTTTCTTCAAGGTTCCCATCTTCGGCTGGTTTTTAAAAAAATACGGTTATATTTCCTCCGGCTCCGATGCAATGATGGGACCGGCAATGATCAATAATCTGGAGGACATAAAGAAACATCTGGCATCGGGAGGAATTTTATTTGTATTTCCCGAAGGAACCAGAAACCGTGATGGAGGACTTGCTCCCTTCAATAAAGGCGTGTTCACTATTGCCCGTTACTGCAATGCTCCTTTAAAACTTATTTTAATTACCGGAACCAATAAACTGTTTCAGCCCGGTCATTTCCTTTTGAACACTCATGATTATAATAAAATTGAACTGGAATTAATCGGTTCTCTGGAGCCGGACTATAAAAGCAACACTTTTTCCATTTCGGCCGTTGCCGACCAGGCGATAAGTCTTTTTGAAAAAAAAATTACGAAGACTCATTAAAGGGAATAGAGACGCCAATCCCTGTTGACAGGTAAAATTATTATTTCGATAACAAAACATATAAATACAAGCTCCCTTCGACAGGCTCAGGGACCGGGTAAAGTTTTAAGTAAAGAAAGATTGCCACAACGGCTGAGAGCCATTTCGCAATGACAAAGAGCGGCGGGGGACATGTAAATGCGGGATTGCTTCGTCGCTTCGCTCCTCCAATGACAGCATACTCCTGTTTGTCATTGCACAATAACTGAAGGAAGAAAGTAGACGCGGATTCGTCGCAATGACAAATAGCTATTACGACACAGTCTCTTCGCGGGAATGACAAAAAGTGAAATTAAATTTAAGGTGATACAAATTGCCCGTCATTATTTAAATATTTAATCGACGACATAATAAAAAACAAATGAGAGGAATAATCCATGGAACTACAGGAAGCAATTTTAAAACGCAGAAGCGTTAGAAAGTTTACCGAAGAAATCGTAACGGATGATGAACTCCGGCAGATATTCGAAGCCGTAAGGTGGTCGCCTTCCTGGGCGAATACTCAAACATGGGAATTTATAGTTGTCCGCGATAAAACGCTGATTGAAAAGATTGCAGGCACTTATTCCGAAAAAAATCCGGCGATAAAATGTTCTCTTGCCGCTTCCGCTCTGATTGTGGCCTGCGCCAGGACCGGCATATCCGGATGTTATGGAGGAAAAGATGTCACGGCAATTAATAACTGGGAGATGTTCGATCTGGGCATGGCGGTTCAGACGCTTTGCCTGAAGGCTCATGAATCAGGCCTGGGCACTGTGGTTGTCGGCTTTATGAATCATGAAGCCTGCGAAAAAATTCTTGCCGTACCGAAAGGCCACAGGGTTATCGCCGTCATTCCGATTGGCAGGCCGGCTGCGCCGCCGAAAGAAGGTCCGGCGCGCAAATCCGTCTCGGAAATTGTTTATTTGAATACACTGGATAAGCCGATGTTTTGATATGACATAAACGATAGCTTGATTGAATGAAACGCCCGATTGCTGTTTTATCGTCTTTTGATCGGAAATCAGGGATATTTGTTTAAGCAGGAAATATAAATTGACAAGCAAAAACAGCCCCCCTATACTTCCCGGTATTGAAAGCAATGACTTGTCAAATAAACCGATTACCCGACGAAATTTGTTTTCACCGCACAGAGCGGGTGTTTATTGGAAGATAGTAACTGAAATCCGGAGGGAGAAAATATGAATATAGATGAAAAATACAAAAAAGCCGGCGAAATCATCAGCGCTGCCGGAGGGACACCGCTGCCTGTCAGCGATACCCTGATTAAACTTTTAAAATTCTTCATTATGGAAGATGAAGTAGATTTTATTTCTGCCTTTGCCGATAAAAAATCACAGACCATGGAGCAGTTAAAACAATCGAGCGGATTATCGGAAGAAGAAATCAATAAAAAAGTAAAACTTCTGGCGGGCAGGGGCGTTATCTTCAATCAGCCCAACAGCAAGGGAATAATGGTTTTTAGATTACTGCCGCTGTTTAACGTCGGAACTTTCGAATACAATTTCATGGGCAAGCTGGAGATCAATGACCGGAACAGGGAAATAGCTTCATTATTCAATAAACTGTTCGCGGATTTGAACAGCATGGTTCAGGACAATTATGACGTGATTATTCCCATGCTCATGTCTGCCCCGCCTGTTGACAGAACCGTGCCGGTTTTTGAAAACAAACCCAAAAGTGAACCTGTTAAAATTATCATCAATAAGGAACTGGAAACAGCCATAGATAGAATTGTGCCTTCCCAAAGAGTTGAAGAACTCATTCAAAAGTTTGACGAGATTGCGCTGGGTCATTGCTTTTGCCGTCATTATAAGGATTTGGAAGGAACTCCGTGCAAACAAACGGATGAAAGAGAAACCTGCTTTACTTTCGGCAAATCGGCGAGATTTACATCAGAACAGGGGTTTTCGAGAATAATTTCGAAGGATGAAGCGCTGAAGGTTTTAAAGCGCGCAGAGGAAGCGGGACTTGTGCATAAAGCCTATCATCCGAATTTCGATACGAGCAAGGATGAAACGAGCATCTGCAACTGCTGCCGCTGCTGCTGCGCCAACGGAGTCGATAATATGATCGCACCCATGGCTAACGTGACCAGTTTCTTATCCGTGGTAAACGACGATCTCTGCATCGGGTGCGGCACATGTGTTAAGAAATGTCACACCTACGCGGCTTATTTAAACGACGATAAAAAAGCCCGCAGAAAAGAAGAACGCTGCATCGGATGCGGAGTGTGCGCGCATTTCTGTCCGCAAAACGCGATATCAATGGTTAAAGGCGAACAAAGAATCGTGAGAATACAGCCGCCCAGAAAAAAATAAGTTGAATTCGGTAGCGAGCGCAAACACCTTCGCTTGCTGCGGGGCAAGCGAGCGAATACAGAATTATAATTTACCTTAAGAATCGAAGATTCTCCGCGACTTGCCGCGGAGAGCTTCAATCTGATATAAAATTTTAATTTAATGCCATTTCGCCAGGAAGCTGCCGCCCGCAAGGCGGCAACTTACAACCGAATTGGTATAACCTACAAGGAGAAATATTTATGCGTCTTATTACACGTTCCGATTTTGACGGATTGGCCTGTGCTGTTCTTCTGAAGACGGCCGGTATAACGGACTCCCGGCTTTTTGTTCATCCCAAGGATGTTCAGGACGGCCTTATCGAAGTGAATGCAAATGATGTCCTGGCTAACATTCCTTATGCGGAAGGCTGCGGCCTTTGGTTTGACCATCACTCCAGCGAAGACGAGCGTGTTAAGATGGCCGGCAAATTCAAAGGGGACAGCCGCCCTGCTCCCAGCGCCGCCAGGGTTATTTATGATTATTACGGCGGAGAAAAAATATTCGGTCATTTGCAGGACATGATGCTCGCTGTGGACAAATCAGATTCCGGCCAGTTAACTGTCGGTGAAATCATGAATCCCAGGGGCTGGATTCTCCTCTCCTTTGTCATGGACCCCAGAACCGGATTAGGGCGTTTCAAAGATTATCGGATCAGCAACTATCAACTGATGGACGATTTAATTGAACTCCTGGGGAAAAAACCGATTGAAGAAATTCTCCAGTTGCCCGACGTTGCCGAACGCGTCAAAAGATATTATGAGCAAAACGATTTATTCAAGCAAATGATTCTCCAGCATACCCGCACTGATGAAAATGTTATTATTACGGACCTGCGCGGCGTTGATGTAATCTACAGCGGGAACAGGTTTCTGATTTATTCACTTTATCCCGAGCAGAATATTTCCGTCTGGATGATTGACGGCCGCAACAAGCAGAATTGTGTTTATGCGGTGGGTCACAGCATCATTAAGCGAACATCAAAAACCGATGTGGGATCTCTGATGCTTAAATACGGGGGCGGCGGCCATAAAGTAGTGGGCACCTGCCAGGTTCCCTACGAAAAGGCGGACATAGTTCTTAAAGAATTGGTGTCCACCATGAAAAAGGATGGTTAATACCAATTCGCACGTAAGTTACCACCTTGCAGACGGTAATTACCGGTAAGGTAGATTTTTAATTTATTATGCGCTCCCCTACGGGATGCGCTTCCGGTCATTGTCTACCTTTGTTGGCCGCGTCATCGGCTCCTCGACGTATTGTACTATACGACTGCGTCGCCTCTTCCTTGCCGCCGCGGTATACTTTTGACTGCGAACCGGTATACGAATTAGCCGGAACAGCTTGAAAACGAAGAAGCTGTTCCGGCTATAACTTTATTAATTATAAATATTGCTTCCTGTAAGAGAGTGTTTAATATTTTTAAAGTGTATGCTCTATTCCAAGAAGTATTCATCACTTTTCTTTCTTCATCAATTGAGGTAGGATTGCCGAAAATTGCAGAAAATACCCAGAGGGTATATTAATTAATATTCAGAGATAGTCATGACCAACAAACGTCTGAGCGAGCACATCATTATTGGCAACACAGATCAGGTTGTTTCGATTCTAAAACGAATGCAATCTCACTTTCGTGGAGTTTGTGAATGGATCCCGACCCACATTGAACGGACCGCACAGGCTGTTATTTTTCATCACCTTCTGCGGGCTACAGCAAACTACCTTATGATTGCTTCGGCAAATGTTAACGGACACGTCTCTGTTCTCGCAGTTGCTACGCGTAGCCTCTATGAATTGCGGCTTCGGACAGAGTATATGATAAATTTCCCAGAGCACTTTAGTACATGGCAAGCCGAAGCCGCAACAGACAAGATCCAACTTCTTGAAGGTATAGTAGGCATTCAAACGGATTGCGAATATACGAACGAACATGCTATACTCATTGAAGAGATCAAACGAATTCGCGAATTGCTGAAAAAGTACGGGTTTGAAGAGCTAACGACCATTCCAAGCACCGCATCAATAGCCAAAAAACTTGGCAAAGAAGATGAACATCGATCCCTCTTTAAGCTCTTATCGAAACTTGTGCATCCAAGTTCATACTTGGTCAACGACTACGAAAATGCAGCCTCTCAAGAAGTATACCAAGTCTTACAAGTTAAGTGTCAGTTATATGCTTGGGATATCTTTACTCGTACCTGTGATGCACTTGCTGTTCCAGAAGATGTGAGGTCGTTTTATTTTCCAAAGACTACATAACAACTCATTGGAGAGCCGACCGTCAAGGCGTCATTTTTGGGGGTGGTCACGCATGTGGTTTAGAACATTAGTTTTGTCCGGCATAAACTCTGGCAGCGGCACAATGCGGACGTTGCTCCTTTCAAATAGTAATCATCAATTTTTGAAACTGCCATCTACCGACACTTTGTCTGACGGTTCGGGAATCAAATTTTTATTGATAACTTCCTGAAGTCCACAAAACGTCAGCATCAAAGAAAATGCAAGACTTCAAATAGTAATCTGCAATATAACTGTCATAGATAATCTCTGGTTTATGAATAGAGATGTTATGCCGATCCATATAATATCCCTAGTGAATAAATAGGAAACGTGTTGATTATTGTTTAATATTAAGTTATTAAACTTAAAATCACATTTTTTGTTGAGGTGTGTTATGCCGACAGCAGTGTCGGCGTTTGCAGTATTAGCACCAATCCATATAAACAATGTTAGAATGGAGGCACCTTATGACGAAAGATACTAAAAATGCGATTATGATCGCTGCTAATCGGGAAATGGCTGTTGTTAGCGATGTCAAAGGATTAATGCTCCAAATAAGACCTGAGTGGCAATCAAAAAATCTTGTTCAAAGAGTAATGAAACTGCTACCGGTTGATCCCAGTAGCGCCTGTCAAAGGCTTTTTAATGCAGCTATTCACGATATCAAAAAGAAAATATTGATAGCAGGCATCGATATTGCGAAAGAAGCCGCGGCAGCTAATAGGCTGCCTCAGATTAATCGCCCCGAAGATATAGAAGATTATAATGTTTCAAAGACGATCGATCTTGCCTATTATATGGGATTGTTATCGAGGCCAGAGTGGCGCAGAATTACTCGTGTATATGATATTCGAAGGGATTTAGAGCACGAGGATGACGAGTACGAGGCTACGATTGAAGATTGTTTCTATATTTTCAAAACATCCATTGAAGCTGTGTTGGCTAAGGACCCCATTGAAGTTATCAGATTAACAGATATAAAAGAAATTGTCGAAAAACCAACTGCAATTACATTAGACCATACTGTAAGAGAAGAATATGCTGTTGCCCCTCCAGTTCGACAAGTTGATATATATAAATTCCTCATATCAACTGCCTTAAATGATAAACATCCCGATATTGTTCGTCAGAATTGCTATATCTCTTTAGGCGTGCTTTCCCCGCTTACAAAAGACCAAGTCAAAATTGAAGTGTCTCAGTTGTACTCAGATAAGGTTAAAAAAAATGGATTAGATGTATTTACTGCCCGCGTGTCATATACGTCGGGAATTTTGCCGTATTTTAAGAAAAGTATATTAAAAACATTTTATTCCGGTTACCTAGAACATATGAAAGCTATTGGATACGACTTCAAGAACAATAATAAACATGGTAGTCTCCTCCGTGAACTTAGGGAAATTGGAGGGCTTGAATTTTGCCATGATGAGGTTATTCTTGGCATGATAGAGTGGCTCTGTCAATGTTATATTGGAGAGCGTAGTTTTGGCCAGTATTCTAGAAGTAGACAAGTGTTCTATTCTAATATTGGTGCATCGCTGGCTGAAGAAATACTCATAGAATCAAAGCACAGAGTCGCCCCATTGATTGAAGAAATTATTACGAAGAGCAAATCAATTCAAAGGGAGTGCTCGTGGCAATATTGCCAAAGAAGAGCACAGGATTTGATAGATGCTGTAGCATAGATAGATTTGAAATAATTCTAACAACTGCATCAATTCGGACTGGCAATTACGCTGCGCTCCGTTGCCATCCGGTTATACGGAGCGTTAAATGGACTATGATGACAAAAGACTATAACCCATTGGAAGACATTGCTACTCTAAAAGCTCTTATCTATGAATTTAAAAGTAACCTCCCCAATAGAGTTGATCCTGCCTCTCTGACTTGGACATCCAAAATACCTTGGAAAGCGGTTAATCTGCGGGAGACACTTTTATATAGAATCACAGAGCTCGCCGAATCTGCTATAGACCTATATGAAAAGAAGAATCGAATGATTTCAGCATTCATAATCACAAGAGCTGTTCATGAAACAACAGCTTTGTTTTATTCATTTTACACAAAACTCAAGCAGATAACGGGAGAGCAATCTCTCGGGGATTTTGACGATTTTCTTATGAAGCTGCTCTTCGGTTTTAAGAATGATAAGGAGTTCCCTACTGCAATAAATATCTTGAATGCTGTAGACAAACTTAACAAACAGATTGATTCATTCAGATATATCTATGACCGGTTATCGGAATTTTGCCATCCGAACTACTCAGGTGTTTTTGGGGCGTATGCTAAAATTAATAAAGAGACAGGTTGGGTTGACTTTGGAACCGATGTTGAAAAAATGAGCCCTATGATTGGCTTGCATCCATTAGTTGCCTCGCTTAATGTATTTAAATATTATTACAATGAGAGCACTGAATTGATACCAACGCTGATCGAAATTTGCGAAAGTTGTTCAAAACAGAATACCAAAGAAGATACGATGTAGTGGCGGTATAGAATAAACATTATGAAAAAAAGCATTTAACCAAGCAATGCACCCGATCGTTACGCTTCGGGTGATTTCGTCGTTATGCATCATAAAATTTAAAAGGAGTAATATCATGTGCGAGTGTAGTGGAAAGAGCGGAAGAACTATAAGAGCAGGAAGATCAGGTACAAGTGGGTTGATAGCCAGTATTCCTGATGGAAAAAAATCAACCGCCATCGCGAAGAAATTACTTCAAGACTTTCCTAGAGAAGGATTTAATGAGCATGAGTTGGATGCAATGGAAGAAGGTTACATAGATAATTATTTTGAGTATTATTTACCATTAAAACTAAAACTTCTAGAAATGCGAAGGAATGCAAAGAGTGATAATGAGAAAGTATATAGTAATTATTTAAGAGTATTGACTTATACGTTATTCGAAAATTCATGGTTTGTGTATTTGATGACAGATGATCATGAATTTACATTTACCAATATAGGGCTAAAATTTACTAATCCTTACCATAATCATCTTCCATCATTTTCTTCTGCCCTTCTACACATCGGAAGCTGCTATGATCAATTTTTCGTCTTTATTAATCTCTTTTATGAAGGCAGCTTTACGAATCCTTCAGATTTAAATGGAAAATTGAAGGTTAATTTTAGGGGGCCAGATAAGAATAAATACCCTCTTGTTTTAGAAAAAATTTCCACTGATCCTGGATATATTCAAAAGGGAAATGAGATATTGAATTCAAACAAATTTAGAAATTACTTTGCGCATCAGGTTAGATTGTTATGGTGGCATAGGAATGATACAACGCTATTCTATTTTCCAAGAGACCTATATGACAAAATAATGAGCCAAGGAAATGATGGTCGACAGGAGGTATTCAATATGCTCATTGACACAGAACAGTATGAAAAAAATATACAAACATATGATGTTCAGAACATGATTTCTTCTAAAGAAATCATGTTCAATTATCACGATGAGATGACGAGATATTTCAATTTAACATTTTTCAATATCTTTAATAAATTATAGGATTGTCAGAGACAATTATTACTTATAGACTAGTACGCTAATGTAAGTAAAAACTAGCATAACCCGGCGCCGCACCCGATCGCAGCCCGCTGGGCAGCTCCGGCTTAGCTTTTCGTTATAAGTCACAATCGCCTAAATTGAATGGAGATCAAATAATTGGCATCTGGTTTAGGTATAATTGATGAGTATGCATTAAATATATTCACCGATGGTTCTTCTAATCCAAAAACAAAAAGAACCTCCGGCGTAGGGATATGCCTCATATGGGTAAACGAATCAGGAGATGCAGAGTTAGAAAAATACGCACCACCTGGGTGGCAAAATGCGACTATAGATGAAATGGAGATTGAAGCATGCACTGTTGGCCTACAGGAGGCGAAAAGATTCTTAAAAGAAAAAAATCACTTTAATAGGGTTCTTATTTTTTCTGATTCGAGATACGTTGTCGATAACTTTTTTAAGGCCATGCATATTTGGCCAAATAAAAGATGGCTAGGTGCAAATGGAATGCCTGTTGAAAATATCAATTTGTGGAAGCGTCTAAGAAAGGAAGTAAACAAGTGTCCGATCAAAGTAAACATAGAATGGGTTAAGGCGCACAAAAGTAACAAATACAATCAAGCGGCTGACAAGCTCGCAAAACAGTCAGCGGAGGTGCCCTTTAATAGACCTTTTTCTCATAGCGAAACCACTAAAAAATGGTCTGATCGAAACACAAAACGTCGCTGTGTCCCAGTTGTCGGGCAAGAAATCAAGATTAGAATTATTTCAAGGGAATATAAAAATAAAGCTAAAACTTTTGAGTATCGCTATGAAGTAATAGACCCGAACGACCAATCGTATAAAGATTTAGATTTCGTCTTTTTCGATAAATACCTAAGTAGAAATAAATGCTTTCAAGTTCTTTTTAACAATGAACAACAAAGACCTTTTATTCTAGAAGTTATTGAAGAATTAGATTGTTCAAAATACAAGTATTAACGCTTTTAATAGTGACTAATAACGCTGCTAATCAGCCGACGCAAAAAACTGCGCGGCTGATTGAAGCCAGGGACAGCGTCCTATTAAAAAGTATCAATAATCGAACACCTGGTTTTTTATTGATAACTTCCTCAAAGCTTTTATCTACTTGATATCTTTTTCATAGTAGATTTCGAATGTAAATCATGATAACTAAAAATGTATGCAATATCAGCGATTAAGATTTCAGAATAAAAAAGAGAATCGTTATTAAAACTTGTTTATTTTTATACAGATTGATTCATCGATTGAGTAAATATAAAATCCCTTGGTTTTAACGACTTAAAAAAACTATGAACAAGAATAATAATTGCAGGGTTTTCGTCGCCTCTACATGGGAAGATCTTAAGAATGAACGCAAAGACGTGTTGGAATCTTTGCAACAGTTTAATTTTCAACATGTAAATATGGAGTATTTTGGAGCAGATCCTAGAAAACCTATCGAAAAGTGTTTGGAGGAAGTTAAAACTGCTCATGTCTTTGTTGGTATTATTGGTCACAGATATGGAACCATATTGAATACGACTGGTAAATCATACACTCAGATGGAATATGAAGAAGCAAGGAAGTCTGATATTCCATGTCTCATTTACATCAGAAACGATGAAATCCCTATACCACCAAAGTATTTCGAAAAGAATCCTAATTCTATAAAGAAGCTAGATAATTTCAAAAGCCTTTTGCAAAAGAGTCATACACCGGCGTTCTTTAAGAATAGTAATGATCTGGCAATACAAGTGAACGCAGACCTTACTGCTCTCATGCAAAAGATGGAAATCAAGAAAAATTCAGAACCATTTCCGATCGAGAGTGTTCATTCAAAGCGCATTGCTGTTATTAATTCTTATATCGGCAAGGTTAAAAACCAAGACGAGTTGCTTACCTTCATTTCTAAAAACACCGAGGATACGATCACCTTATTTGATCTAAACCTCAATCCGATATATAATAGTCCGTCAATACTAAAGCTGCGTGGCTACACGGTTGAAGAAGCGATGACACAAACATTGGATCAAACGCTAACCCCTTGGTCTCTGAAAATGGCACATATGATTATTGCGGAACAAACGTCCTTGGAGTCAAGCGGCACCGCCGATCCAGCAAGAACTGTTTTGATTGAGCTTGAGGAGTATTGTAAAGATGGTTCTACTATTTGGGTGGAGCATACGGCATCATTTCTAAGGGACGACAATTTAAAACCGACCGGAATATTAGCGGTAACAAGGAACATTACCGAACGCAAGGATGCCGAGGGAAAATTTCGGCTGACGTTCGAAAACCTCAGAAAAGCGTTTGGTGCCACCATTCAAGTCATGGTATCCGCTGTAGCGATGAAAGACCCCTATACGTCCGGTCACCAGCTCCGGTCTGCGGACCTTGCTCAAGCCATTGCCACGGAGATGGGATTAGCTCAGGAGAAAATTGATGGAATCCGGATGGCCGGTTCCATCCATGACATCGGAAAATTATCCATACCCGCAGAAATATTGTCCAAGCCTACTAAGCTGACAAAGACTGAATTTTCTCTAATTAAAGAACATGCCCGAAGCGGATACGAGATGTTGAAAGATGTAGAATCTCCCTGGCCGCTGGCGGAGATAATTTATCAGCATCACGAGCGACTGAATGGTACTGGTTATCCAAGAAATCTAAAAGGGGATGAAATTCTCATAGAGTCACAGATTCTGTCTGTCGCCGACGTCGTTGAGGCCATGGCTTCCCACCGTCCTTATCGGGCTTCGCTGGGTATTGAGGCAGCTCTTGAAGAGATCGAGAAAAATAAGGGCATTCTTTATGACAATACTGTCGTCGATGCCTGCCTGAAATTATTCCTGGGGAAAAACTACCAACTTCCATGAGATGTCGAAAACATCCCGTAAAAAAACATGTTTCAAGTTGTAATCCTCAATTTTCAGAACTGCCATAAACTGTGGATTTATAGAACTAAACAATTCAGCTGGTTTCATGATCGGAATTTTGTTTAGTACTTCCTGAAAGATTGTTTTTCTAATCTTGCAATTTTATGCTACATTACAATCAATAATCATTGACCATGTTTCCACAATAATTATGACGGTGATAATTCACCGCTATTGGAATTCTAACGGTTGTTGGACAAATTTCCTATAAAATGCCAACTTGGCATTTTGTGGTAATAAAGACCAAATGCTAAGTAGTGAAAATCAATTTTGCTTGATTTTTAAGCACTTTTTCTCTTTTCGTTTATTTTGAATTAATGAAGGATTGTACAAAATATCGGAAAAAAACCAACTTGGCATATTAATTGTTGGGTCGGGACAATACTAAAAAATGGATGCTAATAATGGATAAAGCAGAAAAAATTGTATCCGATCTTTTGTTAAAGGGGCAAAAGTTAACAAAGAGGTTTATGGCTTTACCCTTTATCCTTAAGTTATTGATAGCTCCTTTTATATTAATCCTTTCGTTCACAATTATTCTCCCAATAATCGCTACGGCAGCCCTATTATTTAAAGGTGTAAAGACAATAGTAAACGCTATTATTTTAATATACAGGACAAGAATTGCTTCTTTAAAATTGTTAAAGCTAATTATATCTTTCATCGTAATTTCAATTATATTTTTTGTAATATTTATATTTGCTGTTGTGCTTTTGTTTATTGTTTTTCATAAAATGCCTGTCTTTGTAAAATGGATGATTTTAGCAATGTCTGGATATATGATAGCATTATTATATGTGCTTGGAAAAGAAATGAACAACGAAATAAAGGACTTTATCAAGTCGCAGAATGAGATAGATTTACAAGAAGTGAAGAATATTATTGCAGAGGCATCTGGTGAAAATGCAAAAAGAAACCCTCTTGTATGGTTCCTATCTGGATCTAATAGGCTTCTGTTTGGTGGTGCTTTTATATTATCGGGCGGCATTGCAATCATTCTTATATTTTCAGCTGAACTTAATATGCTTTTTCCAGGTGTATTTTTTAAATTAGCATCTCAGTCAAATCATTTTATTATTAATTGGCTAATATTCTTCGGACAAGAACTGTTAAAAGTAATCCCAATTGAATTTTTATCTCCGTTTCTACCTGATGTGAAAACCTTTGATGTTATAAAGCCATGGGGTAATGTTTTAATAATTTTCATTCAAGTAGGCATAACCTTAATCCTGTACATCTCTGTATTTACAATTTATGCTGTTTTCAAAAATAAAAAACCTGTTGAATTAAGTTCAGATGAAAACTTAAAATGCTAATGACAATGCGGAATAGCAAGCAAGCAAGCAAACCACCCAACAAACGATTGAAGAAGGATTGGCAAATCCGCTACGCTCCTTTGCCAACCTCTTAACCGTGGCGTTGCACCTTTCAACCAATAATCCTCAAGTCTAACAACTACTAAATACTGTGGACTTGTAAGTGAAATCTGTTTACGGCACCATTCGGATAAGCTCTTAATCTTTCCCTACACATCCGGCATTGACAGCATCCCTCTCCATATGAAATAAAACAATTTACTATCATTCTTACGGAGAAAATAATTGCCAGGTACAATGCAATATATTCGGCAAATCAAACAAAGCCTAGATCATGTAATGATTGCTGATTATTACGATATTATCCGCGAACTCAAATATATTGAGCAAAACAAATTTAAAGATGAAGCCGCTTTTTTAAAAAAAATAAACAATCTCAAAAGAATCGTAACTCTTTCCAGCAGGCGTTATCATCAGCGGGCACAAAATATTCCCCCGCTTAAATTTCCGCCGGACCTGCCTATATCAGCAAAAAAAAATGATATTATTAACAGCATCAAGAACAATCAGGTCACTATCATTACCGGCGAAACCGGGTCGGGAAAGACAACGCAAATTCCCAAAATGTGTCTTGCCGCAGGCCTGGGCCTTCGCAGCATGATCGGCCTTACCCAGCCGAGGCGCATCGCGGCCACCAGCATTGCCCAGCGCATTGCGGCAGAAGTTGGTGAAGAATGCGGGAAATCCATCGCCTATAAAATCCGCTTCGAAGAAAAGACTTCGGCAGAGCCGCTGATTAAGGTCATGACCGACGGCATTCTGCTTACGGAAACAGTCAGGGACCGTAATTTGCTGTCCTATGATACCATCATTGTGGATGAAGCTCACGAACGCAGCCTTAATATCGACTTTATTTTAGGCTATCTGCGAACACTGCTCCTCAAGAGAAAAAATTTAAAGGTAATTATCACGTCGGCAACAATCGATACGGCAAAATTTTCGGAGGCTTTTAATAACGCGCCGGTCATCAAGGTTTCCGGCCGGATGTATCCGGTGGAAGTCCGCTACCGGCCGCTTGATCCGGTCAAGGAAGAAAAAGGCGAAACAACCTATGTTGATGAAGCCGTTGCCTGTGTGGAAAATCTGCAAAAAGAAAGACGTTATGAAGATATTTTGATTTTTATGCCCACCGAGCAGGATATTCGGGAAACCTGCGGACTTCTGGCCAGGAAATGCACCGGCCTTATTCTGCCTCTATACGCAAGGCTTTCCGGCTCTCAGCAAAAACTTATTTTTGCGGCGGCCCCTGAGCAAAAAATCATCGTGGCCACAAACATCGCGGAAACGTCACTGACGATTCCCGGAATCAAATATGTAATTTACGCAGGGCTCGCGCGAATACTGGAATATAATCCCCGCAGCCAGACCACCGGCCTGCCGATAAAGCCCATATCCCTGAGCAGCGCGGAGCAAAGAAAAGGACGTTGCGGCCGGGTGCAAAACGGCATTTGCATCAGGCTCTATTCGCAGGAAGAATTCTCTCAAAAGCCTCTTTATACGCCGCCGGAGATTATGCGTTCGAATCTGGCCGGCGTTATTCTGCGAATGCTTTCCCTCAATCTCGGCGCGGTAAACTCCTTTCCTTTTGTTGACCGGCCCCAGCCCAAAAGCATCCGCGACGGCATTGATATTTTGCACGATTTAGGAGCTATGACCAAAGACGATGGTTCCGAAGAAGCAAACATCTATAAACTGACTGAAGTTGGCCGGACGATGGCCGAGTTTCCGCTTGATCCCAGAGTATCCCGCATGCTGATCGAAGCGCAAAAAGAAAAATGTGTAAACGAAATCGCTGTCATTGCCGCGGCGCTCTCCATTCAGGACCCCCGCGAACGACCGTATGAAAAAGCCGATCAGGCATCAAAAGCTCATGCTCTTTTTGCGCATCCCGAATCGGATTTTTTAACTTATCTTAATATCTGGAATCGCTATCATGGTTCAATGGAGAGTCTGCCTTCGCAGAGTAAAATGAGAAAATTCTGCCACGATCATTTTCTTTCCTACAAGCGAATGATCGAATGGCGTGACATTTACCATCAAATAATGGACATTATCGATGGAAAAAACAAATCGGCGAAAAGTAAAAAACATGTCAAAATTGAAATAAATCAGGAAATTTCCGACAAAATTCATCGCTGTATTTTGAGCGGCTATCTTTCCAACATCGCCCTGAAAAAGGAAAAAAACTTTTACAACGCGGCCAAGAGCAGGGCTGTGATGATTTTCCCCGGTTCCGGTTTATTCAATCGAGCAGGCCA
>Ga0153915_10002621_pt1 | contig 16372 bp, 18 predicted proteins | sample Opewatmetagenome_2_FD_107003 | JGI IMG/M metagenome (GOLD analysis project Ga0153915, IMG submission 107003) | Freshwater wetland microbial communities from Ohio, USA - Open water 3 Core 3 Depth 3 metaG | ecosystem: Environmental > Aquatic > Freshwater > Wetlands | place: USA: Ohio, Lake Erie...
AGAGTGGCGCCGTTTCGGTATCGTTTCTGGAGCGGGCTGCCGAGTCTGGGATCGGAATCTCTGCATGCATAGGTCTGGGCAACAAGTGCGACATCGACGAGAACGACCTCTTGTCTTACCTTGGCACGCACGCGCCCTCGAAATGCGTGGCGATGTACCTCGAATCGTTCTCGAATGGGCGAAGGTTCGTCGATCTCGCACGAGAAGTCACAATGAAGAAGCCGGTTGTTGTTCTGAAATCGGGAAGGACCGCAGCAGGTGCAATAGCTGCAGCATCGCACACCGGTGCAATGGCCACTGAGACAGACTCGGTCGTGACAGGAGCGATGAGACAGTCGGGCGTAGTAAGAGCGTTTGACGAGGAGGAGCTCATCGACTACGCGAAGGCTCTTGCGCGCGTTGGCAGCATCCGGGGGAACAGGATATGTGTTGTTGCGAGCGCTGGCGGTTACGGCGTCGTAGCTTCGGACCTCGTGGAGTCAGTCGACAGAGGCGCGGGAATGAAGATGGCATCGATCTCGGCCGAGACGCGCTCTGCCATTCAGAAGTTGATCCCGGAGTATGGTTCCGCCAGGAATCCTGTGGACCTCACCGCAGGAGTCACGGACGACATGTATGAGGCTGTCCTCCAGGCTCTTCAGAAGGATCCGAACGTCGACGGGATCATGATGTCCCTTGAGCTCCAGCCGCCCTTCATCACGCAAAGGCTCATCGAGATTGCGGAGCGGAGAGCGGATTCGCCGGGTGCGCCGATAGTCGTCTGCGGATTCGGAGGGAAAGCGACCGCGACGATGCTGCGCGAACTCGAGAAGCGCAACGTGCCAGCTTATCCTACTCTGTGGCGATCAGTGAGGGCATTGCGAGCCCTGTCTGAACGTGGAAGCTATCTGAAGAGAGGGAAATAAAACGCTCTCAGAAGACTCCCGGCGGGCAATCAGACAGCCGAGGTCTTCTGAAAAGGATTCTGCAGAGTGGTTTATCTAGCCGCCGATTCTGAAGACCTTCGTGCCGCACTTCGGGCAGGATCCCTTCGTTGCTGGCTTTCCGTTCTTCAGTTTGACTTTCTTTGGTTCTTTCATCTCGACGGATTTCTTGCACTTGACACAGTAGGCCTTTACCAAAGTTCCCACCTATTCCCTGTATCCCATTGTGTTAATATATAGTCTTTTGGATGATTTCCAGTGCACTCGACCTCGCTGTCGATTTTCCCTTGCTGGCATCGGGAAACGTTCGGGAAGGACGTTTCTCGGTAGAAGACTCCGTAAGTAAAATATACCATCCTGGCGAAATCACTGACATTAGGGATGGGCGTACGATGAACTCAGCGGAGCGGTTGTCCAGAACTGGGAGGAAGAGCGCCCAGGCGGACATCCTGTCCCACATGTATTCTAACCAGATCGGGGTTAGCTTCGGAAAGGGCCTCGCCGATCCGTACGTTCCCGTCCTGGCGCTTCATCTGGGCGCGGATACTCCGCAGCTCGGCTGGCTCCAAGCATTTATCAACCTGTTCCCGGCAGTCATGCAAGTCCCGTGGGGCAAACTGAGCGACTTCTTCCGGCGGAGAATTCCGTTCCTAATCGTCGGCGGAGTAATGTCGTTCTCCTTGTACTTCTTCATGGTCGGGGCCATAAACGCGTGGCACTTGATCATCATCGTCGCCGTGCAACTATGCATCGGCTCCATGATGATCCCGACGTGGTCAGCACTCGTTGGTGACGTGACCACGATGAGCAATAGGGGTGCCGTCATGAGCAGGTTCTTCGCGGTCGCCACTCTAGCGAGCGTCATAGGTTCACTCATCGGCGGTGCTCTCATACCTTCGGTGCCGGAGGGGGGCGACATGTCGGCCGTGAAGCGGTTTGGGCTTCCATTCTTCATGGCTGGCTTTATGGGAATAATCGGGTCGGCAATCCTCTATGAGATCATGGAGGAGAAGCGCAGGATGTACGCGTCCCCAAAAACGCTCTTCAAGTTCAGCCTGAAATCGTTCGTGTTCATCAGCGACCTCAAGGAGAACATCCACTTCAGGAACCTTGTGGTCTTGAACACCTTCTTCAACTTCATAATGTCCATCATCTGGCCCATACTGATCCTGACCTATGTGGAGGTCCTTCACGCGACTGCGTTCGAAATCGGCATCATAACGATCACATCAACAGGAGCGACGCTGTTCTTCCAGACACGAGTCGGCAGATTGCTCGACCTGATAGGCCCGATGCCTCAGATAATCATCTCCAGGTTCGCGTTCATCTCAGTCCCAATCGTGTACGCCTTGGCGACGGAGGTTTGGCACATTTATGCGCTGAACATCGCGCTCGGGTTAGCCACGGCGATGGCGAATGTGGCCTTCTTTGCATATATCATGGACGTGGCCCCTGAGGAAAAGAAGGGAGAGTACTTTGCGGTGTACAATACCATAATCGGGGTCGCAACCTTCTTCGGGGCTATCATCGGAGGGTATCTCGCGCTTATGTTTCAGAACTTCTATGCGGGCCATCTCGTCTTGGCGCTCGGCGCCTTGTACGCGATCTCCGCCGTTGGCAGAGCTATTGGCGCAATGTGGTTCCTGAAGTTGAAGGATCCCGTGAAGTATCCGGACACCCTTAGAGGGGTTGTCAAGCGCATCCTCCGTCGATGGCGCATGAGCCGTCGGTCCGAAGGATAGATCGGCTGGAATCCGAAAAACAGAGTCTGGAAAAGGTTTGAGGTCACTTCCTGCGCCTGCTGGTGAGAGCAGACCTGGATACTCTCCTCGCCTTCGCTGGGGCAGGCGAGTATCCGCCCGTCAGGCGCGTGTGCCTGTACGCATTCAACAGTATGCTCTGTCTCATTGCATCCACCTCCTTAAAAGTGAAAATACGGCGACCCTCCGCCTAAGCGGAACCGCCGGTCACTTGTCGGATGCTCGCGCTAGCCCGCTGTCTGCGGGAGCACAATCCAATCCGGTGCTTGTCTGCGCGAACATATCTATCGATATGCTCGAGAACGTGGGAATATAAGACGCTTTTGCCTTTACGCTCTGGGAGGATAAACATAATATTATAATAATGCTAATTTGCAGGATTTCAGCTACGCAATCTCGGATTCAGATCGACTCGGACCCGCTCCTGGACAGCAATGTCCATGACTATGCGCGTGATAGTCTATATTAGATTTCGTTAGCTATATTAAGAATCGAATTAAACTCCTATGCGAGCCGAATCTCGGAGCTAGGATGTCGAATTGGGCCGACCTGCACGTCGGGGCTTCGGGTTCAGCCCGAGAGGATGAGCATCGTTCCTATTGCTGCGATAACCCCCATCAGGAGAATGAACAGGAACCAGAGCGCGCGGCGGTCGATCATCCCGTACCGATGCACGGACGGACCCCGGATTTAACTCTTTTTCCCGTCCCGGCCCATTCTTGCGAAAAGCGCCTTATACACCCTAATTGGTATCGCCGTAGCATGTCCTTGGAGGAACTGCTTTCTCTTACGAGCAAAGACCGCATCCTGCTCTACCTTTCCGACTTCAGTGATATGGCCAATAGATATGAGCTCCCCGCGGAGCTCACGCAGGAGTCGATTGCTTTTGGGACAGGCATCCAGCGCAAGCATCTTTCGCAGTACCTCAAGGACCTGATCAAAGAAGACCTCGTCGTGGAGAGAAAGGCACACATTCGCGGCATGAAACAGCGAATGAATGGCTACTATCTGACGTCGTGCGGGTTCTCGAAATCAATCACGATGAGGGGGAAGGTAAGCGGGGTCCGAGTCGCGATTCTGATCGACGAGGAGGTCAAGGAGATGATGGTCGGGGACATAGACGACGCAACCTCGGTCCACATCACCCTTTGCGACATCGTCCGCGAGGCGATTCTGAACAAAGAGCTCAGGATGACAGACCTTGAGTCCGTCGAATCGAGGAAGCGCGCCGAGATTGAAATCAAGGAGCAAGACTCGGAAATCTACAAGCGCGCTCTTCAGAGGGCGTGGAAGGACGGCAGAGTCACGGCCACTGAGAGGTTCCTCGTCGAGGAGCTGCGCAAGCACCTGAACATCACAGACGAGCAGCACAGGATACTCGAGGACCAAATCATCAAGAAGCTGGCCCAGGACCATATGGAGTTTCGGAGGATTTACACCAAGGTACTCGAGGTTGCCCTCGCGGACAAGATCATTTCCGGCCCTGAGGTTACGATACTCGAGGAGCTCCGGAGGGTCATGCGCATCTCGAGGCAGGAGCATGAAGACTTGGTCAAGGAGGTCGAGACGAGCATCTGCGGCCCCCCTGGCTGCGAGAAGGACCTCCTCGAAGAGGCGATGAGGCTGGTCAGGAACCAAGCGGAATGAGCACTACTGGACGAGCTTGTAGACCTTGTCGTGCGGCCTTACGCGGTCCTTCACCTTGATGCCGACTGACTGTCCGACCCCCGCGCTCGGGACTGGCTTCCGGTCTATCTCCATAGACTCAATCCTTTGTTCGATGTTCGTGGTCGCGCCTTTGATCTTGATCATGTCGCCGATAGACAAGGTCCCGGACGTGATCTCCACAGCGGCGACGCAGGGCTTTGCGAAAAACTGCATCACCTTCCCGACTTCCGTCTCTTCTGCCATACTTTCCTCAGCGCTAGAATTGTCTTTCGCGTATTTATCAGCTATCCGGACCGGGACGTCTAGTCGTACGGGATACGAATTCGCGTCTGCCAGCGCGGACGCGAGATTCGCCGTGAGGAGCCCAACACAGCAACTCAGCGCGACAACTTATAATAGGGAGGAGTGTTTCACACTTCGAGGAAGGCCGATTGCCAGGGGTCGCAAGATGCTTGATTCGGCTGCGAGGACGAGGCAGAGCATGAAGGCGTGTCCGACACCTCCGAGGTTCGCCGGAGAGATGCTTGTGGTTCTCTCCGAGATAATGTCCGTCGAACCCCTTGAGAAGGTTTTGCAGAAGATCGCAAACACCGTCGCAGAACTGTACTCTGTCAAGAGACTACATATCAGTGTCCTGGACGAGAGCGATCAGGCATATCGAATCCGTGCGACTCATGGGTTCACGCCAGAGCAGGACAAGAAGATCCGGAAGATGAAATACAGCCTGGAGCGGATGAGGGGGGACCAGGCGGACAAGTACAAGGTCACGGACAACGTCTACCTCGTAAGGCCTGGCCCAGAGGGGTTCCACAAGGGCGAAGAGGCGTTCTACTCGAACATCGAGAACATCCACAAGCCGCGGACGGACCCGAGCATGTGGCACGAGCTCGATTATCTCAAATTGGTGTTCGACGATAGAACCGGGAGGCCAATCGGATACATCGAGGTGGCGGAGTTCAATGCACCGAAGGTCCCAGACCGCGAGACAATCGACTCAATGAGGATTTTCGCGGAACTCGCCGGTGTCGCAATCGAGAACGCGAAGATGTACCAGAGACAGGTTGAGATCGCACAGAGGACCAGGTTTCTCGGCAACGTCATCGCTCACGATATCAACAACTATAATCAGGCCGTCACGAGCTACCTTCAGATGGCCCTGTCATCCAGACTTCCAGAAAATGTGGCGGGGTATTTGGAGCGGGCGTCTACGTCCGCCTGGGGGATAAGCAGCCTGATCCAGAGGGCAAACAAGTTGACAAAGATTGAGAATGAGGGTGCCGAGGGCATCGGACCACTCGAGCTCTGCGAGGTCCTCAAGGAGAGCATGACCGAGGTCATGCGAAACAATTCCGACACCGAAGTTAGGTTCAATTTCAAGGCAGATAGGCGATACTTCGTGTTGGGGAACGAGCTCGTGAATGAGGTGTTCACCAACATTCTCCAGAACGCCATTGACTACGACCCACACGAGAAGATCTCGGTCGACATATCAGTCGGTGAGTTCACCATCGAGCCGAGGCGATACTGGTGTGTCTCGGTCGCGGACAACGGAATTGGGATACCGGACTCGAAGAAGAACCTCGTGTTCGGCAGATTCAGGTCGGGTGAGGAGCACTCACCCGCTACCGGGCTAGGACTCTCGATAGTCAGGGCGATTGTCGAGGCGCATCGAGGAATGGTTTGGGTCGAGGACAAGGTGCAGGGGGAGCCGTCGAAGGGGAGCGTCTTCCGAGTGGCGCTGCCGATGACGACGGCCAAGTGACCGTCAAATCGGACTGTCTTCGGGGCTGACAAGATGAAGCTGAAGGGGAAAGTCGCGCTGATAACGGGAGGCAGCCAAGGAATGGGTTACGCCACCGCCGAGCTGTTTCTCAAGGAAGGCGCGAAGGTGATGATCACTGGCCGTTCGAGGGACAAAGGTGAGAAGGCCATCAAGAAGCTTCGGAAGCTCGGTCAGGTCAAGTTTGTCAGCGGGGACGTCGCGGTCGACGCCGATGCCAAGCGCATGGTTGATGCCACCGTGCAGTCCTTCGGAAGGATTGACATTCTGTTCAACAATGCCGGAGTCTATCTGGAACGAGAAGCGGAGGACACCAGCGAGGACGACTGGAACCGGATTCTGGACACCAACCTAAAGGGCACCTTCTTGGTTTCGAAGCACGCGATCCCGTACATGAAGAAACAGGGAATGGGGTCGATAGTCAACAACTCATCCGATGCGGGGCTCATCGGGAACAAATGCTGCCCGGCGTACTGCGCCTCCAAGGGAGGTATCACGATCATGACCAAGGCAATGGCGCTCGACTACGCCAAGGTAGGCATCAGGGTCAATTGTGTCAACCCTGGCATTGTGGACACACCGATGCTCGCCTATGAGGTGGAAGCGTCGTCGGATCCGGAGGAGTACCTCGCGAAGTGTCATGAGGAACAGCCCATCGGTCGTATTGGGAGACCGGAGGAGGTCGCTAAAGCAGTCCTGTTCCTCGCATCCGACGATGCCTCGTTCGTCACCGGAGCGGCGCTTTCTGTGGATGGCGGTACGACTGCCCAGTGAAAGCATTCCTCAGATTGTATTGTGCCGGATCCCTTCCACAACCAGCAGCAGGTCTGAGAGCACGCCGTAGGCGGTCTGAGTAACAAGGGGGCTTCCCTCGAGTATCGTTATGTCCCCCATGAGGTCAGTCTTTATCGTGAGGCCGCTCGAGGTCCCGTCGACGGACCAGAAAATGTTGTCAGCCTCGACTATCTCGGGCTTGACAGAGAGCTTGACCGAGTCGTCCTCCTTCCAAGCGCGGGCTATCAACTTGATTTTGCTGCCTCTGCTGAGAGCGTCCTTGATTTCCTCTTGCTTGGTCTCGCGGATGCCATTTCTTCTCACATCCTTCGGGGTGCGGTCGGCATCCATTAGGACGTTCGCGAGAGCCGTGATCTTGGCGGATGCGTCCCACCCGTCTATGTCGAGGGATGGGTCGGCTTCAGCGAAGCCCCGTGTCTGAGCCTCCCTAATCGCCTCCTGCATGGTCCTTCCTCGGGCCATTTCGGACAGAACGAAGTTGGAGGTGCTATTGAGAATGCCAGTGAGGCTTATCACTTCGCAGCCCTGCAAGGTTTTCTCCGCAAGGTTGAAGATGGGGGTGCCGTCCATGACAGTCGGCTCGAACCTAAAGTGTACGCCCCTCGCCCGAGCGAGGTTCCTAAGATCCTTGTAGGCGAAGGCAACGGGACCCTTGTTCGCCGTTATCACGTCCATCCCCACCTCGAAAGCCCGCTTGATGTGATCAATCGCCGGTTGACCTGTGTCGATGTTGAGAGTGGTCAGCTCGACCATAATGTCCGCGTCGCAGTTTTCGATTATCTTGATGGGCGAGAGATCCGTGACCTCAGGTCCGAAATCCTTCAGGCTGCCCTCTGTCCTTAGGTGGCTCATTACCTTGTCCAGGTCGAGTGCCTTCTTGGACATGAGCGACCCATGATTCGTGGTCGCGATGGCGAGGATCTCGACGTCGAGTCCTTTGTTGCTGAGCAGCCAGGAGCGCTTCGCCTGCAGGAGTCTGACGAACTCCTGTCCCACATTCCCGAACCCCAACATGGCCAGCCTAACAATCAATGAAACCACCTATATCTTGGAGAAGTCGTCCTTCGACACGCCACACTCTGGACAAGTCCAGTCATCTGGGAGATTCTCGAAAGGGGTCCCAGGTGGAACCGACTGAGTCGGGTCACCCTTTTCGGGGTCGTATTCATAACCGCAAACGTTGCATTGGTACTTGTCCACGCTATCCCGTGCTGATATTCGGATATGACTACTTGACATTGTTGGGATTGCGGCAAGCACTGAGCTGACTACAAGGAGAGCGCAATGCGCCCGGAACACTGAGCCGAAGGATATTCAGATACCGGAGACGTAATTCGAATATCTCGTCACGCACATCCAACGAGGTTTGAATTTATCCTCAGTAGAATCGCCCGTTCTTGCTCGCAGGGATATGCTTAAGTACATTCCTGCTAGTCTAGGCGGCCGGGGGACACGGGGCCACAAGGGGCGTCTGGTGCGATGCGCCTGAAGATCCCGTAGTCGGGCGCAGGACAGCGTAGATCGGCAAGGTGTTTCAATGGATTTGAGTCCACGAATGTTCAAGTGGCTATTCGGCAGGAACAGTGAGTTTTGGCCCACAAACATGAAGACGGGCATGTGGGCATGGATCGGCCACAGGTTGACCGGAATCATCCTCGTGGTATACATCTTCATGCACCTTTCGTTCATAACCACCGCATCGCTCGGGGACGGCCCAAAGAACTTTGACGCTCTCATGGCGGTAACGTCGCAGCCGCTCTTGGTCGCTCTCGACTTCCTGTTGGTTTTCGTCGTGATCTACCACGCGATGAACGGACTGCGGGTCGTGCTATTCGACGTTGGATTGGGAATTCGCAGACAGAAAGCGGTGTTCTGGGCAATGATGGCCATGGCCGCGGTGCTGACGGTGGTCGGGCTCTACTTCATCTGGCATCTCATATTCCCAGGGGGTGCTGCTTGATGTCAGAGAAAACCGTGGCGACCACGAAGATCGCGGGAACCTGGCCATGGGCTCTCCAGAGAATTTCGGCGGTCGCGCTGATAGCCCTTCTGGGAATCCACATATTCATGGATCACTTCAAAGGGATCACCGAAGAGCACTCCGGGGACACCCTCATAACCTTCTTCGATGTCCAAATGAGGCTCGGGCAGTTCATCTATGTCGTAATTGACTACCTGTTGCTGGCATTCGTTCTGTTCCACGGGCTCAACGGCACTCGAACCGTCCTGCTGGACTTTGACAGGTTCGGAAAACATCGGAAGGCGCTCGACATAGGCCTCTGGATACTCGGCGTGGCGACCCTGGTTTGGGGGATAGTCATCCTCTTCCCGTTCATCCAGGGGGACTGAGCAGATGCAATACCACAAGGTACTGGTCATCGGGGGAGGATTGGCTGGGCTGAGGGCGGCGATTGAGGCCGCCCCACTCGTTGACACAGCAATCATCTCACAGGTGCACCCGGTGAGGTCGCACTCGGGCGCAGCTCAGGGCGGAGTCAACGCTTCGCTCGCAAACAACCCCGCGGGGAAGGACGACAATCCAGACAAGCACGCATTCGACACCATCAAAGGCAGCGACTTCCTGGCCGACCAGGATGCGGTCGAGTTCATGACCAAGGAGGCAGGCCCATGCGTATACGAGATGGAGCACTGGGGTTGCCCGTTCTCGAGGACGGACGAAGGGAAGATCGCCCAGAGGCCGTTCGGAGGCGCGGGATATCCGAGAACGTGCTTCGCTGCGGACAAGACCGGCCTATTCATGCTACACACGCTCTGGGAACGCTCGGTGAAGCTGAACATCCCGCTCTATGAAGACAGGGTCATGGTAGACCTGGTGCTCGACGGAGGGACTTGCAGGGGTGTCATCTGCTGGAACCTGAAGACGGGCGAGCTCGAGCCGTTCATGGCCGACGCGGTCATAATCGGCTCAGGAGGAAGCGGCCAAATCTACGGCAGGTCGACCAACTCTCTCATCAGCACTGGCTCAGCACAGTCCGCGTCCTATCGTCGAGGAGTGCCTCTGAAGGACATGGAGTTCGTGCAGTTCCACCCGACCTCGCTCTTCGGCACCAACATCCTGATGACCGAGGGCGCGAGGGGGGAGGGCGGCTACCTCATCAACAACAATGGTGAGAGGTTCATGTCCAAGTACGCCCCGAAGGCGATGGAACTCGGCCCGAGGGACATCGTTTCGCGATCCATTCAAACTGAGATCAACGAGGGCAGGGGGATAGGAGGAGGCGACTACGTCTACCTCGACCTCAGACACCTCGGCAGAGAGAAGATTCTCGAGAGGCTGCCAGGCATCAGGGACCTCGCCATCAACTTCGTGGGAGTAGACTGCATCGAGAAGCCGGTGCCGATCCAACCCGGACAGCACTTTACCATGGGCGGCCTCGACACGAACATGGACGGCCTCACGAAGTTCCAGGGCCTCTATGCCGCAGGCGAGTGCGGGTGCGTGAGCGTTCATGGCGCGAACAGACTCGGCGGCAACTCACTCCTCGACACGGTCGTGTTTGGGAAACGCGCGGGGGCGGTCGCTGCGAAATGGGTGCTAGCGAAGAAGAGTCAGAAAGAGGGCGAGGCCGCTATTCAGAAGAGCATGCGCGAGACGAAGGAGCGGCTAGAGAACCTACTTGGCAAGAACGGCAATGAGAACCACGCCGACCTCAGGGACGAGATGAAGTTGGCGATGATCAGCAAGGTCGGGATATTCAGAGACAAGAAGCCGATGGAGGAGGCCCTTCAGAAGATCCGCGAGCTGAAGGAGCGGTTCAAGAACATCACCGTTGACAGCAAGGGGAAGCGGTACAACATCAACATGATACGCGCCCTCGAGCTCGAGGGGATGTTGGACGTCGCCGAGGCGATCGTCGTCGGAGCGCTCAAGCGCGAAGAGAGCAGGGGCGCACACTCTAGGCTGGACTTCAAGGAGAGGGACGATGCGAGATTCCTCAAGCATACGGTCGCCGCCTACACATCGAAGGGACCTGAGATCACGTACTCCCCGGTCAAGATAACCAAGTACCAGCCTGAAGCAAGGAGGTACTGACATGGCGCAATCGACGATAACCCTGAAGATACAGAGGTTCGACCCGACTGCGGACCGGCTCCCGTACTGGCAGAAGTACGAGGTTCCGCTGAGGCCCGCAATGACCGTGCTCGATGCTCTATTCGAGGTCATGAACCACCAGGACGGCACGCTCGCGTTCAGGTTCTGCTGCAGGGCCGGCGTGTGCGGTTCATGCGCGATGATGATCGCGGGGAAGATACGCCTCGCGTGCGAAACCCAGGTCAGCCAGCTCCTGGACCTCAAAGAGGTGCTGATCAGCCCGCTGCCTCACCAGAAGGTCGTGAAGGACCTCGCGGTTGACTACGACCATTTCTTCGACCGCCTGAAGCGCGTCAAACCGTATCTGATTGGGAAGGAGCCGTACCCGCAGAAGGAGTTCATCCAGATGCCGAAGGAGAGGGAGCCCATCAACTCGCCCATCGATTGCATCATGTGCGGTTCTTGCACGAGCTCGTGTTCGATGGCGTGGTTCGATGCCGACTACCTCGGGCCGGCGGCACTCCTGAAGTCATACAGGTTCCTCGTGGACACTAGGGACACGGCGTATGACGAGAGGCTGGACCTAATCGAGCACGAGAACGGCCTCTGGCGTTGCCACACGCAGTTCAACTGTGTCGAGGTCTGCCCGAAGAAGCTCAACCCGACTGAGGCGATCCAGAAGCAGAAGATGAAGGCCTTCAAGAGGAAGGTCTTCGGACGAAGACGGAAGAAGGCCTGATTCAGTAGTTGACCAGCTGCGATTCTACTCTATAGCGTACGCTATCGGATGGAATAGCAACAGATGTAGTCGCCTACTTTTTCCAGCCCAGCTTCACGGACGTGAAGAAATCGTGGTGGTCCTCTTCCTGCTCCAGGATGCCCTCGAAGATGAACCTCGTGGTCGGGTCCTTTTCAGAGTCGGCGACGTCCTCGATCTGCTTGTACAGATCGATGGCCTCTTCCTCGGCCTTGATGTCGTAATCGATCATCTCCTTGAGCTCCCCGCCAACCTTGATATCAGTCGGCTTTGTCGTCGGGACTCCATCCAGATACCAGAGCCGTTCAGCGATCTTCTCGGCGTGCTTCATCTCCTCAATCGCGATGTCCTTGATCTTGTCGCTGACCGCATAGTGGTCAACGCCGATCCATTGGACGTGCTGCCACATGTACTGGATAGATACCTGCAGTTCCCTAGCTATCGCTGCATTCAACAAATCCTTCAATTTCGCTGAAGCCAAATTTATACCTCCTTCGAAGGGCCGTGACCGACCATCTAGTCGTGCACGGCTGCACCCTCCTTCCGTCGGACCATTCGCATACGATGTTGTCTATAAAGCTTTAGGCCGAATAGGCAATTCGGGACTCACGAGGAGAGGATGACGACAATCGCGATGAGATTCGGGAACGAACTCGAGGTTCGTGCGACGCTGAGGGATGGAACCCCTTCAGTCGCTTCACTGCTAAGTGCGCTTCCGTTCAGGTCTATCGTGCATCGTTGGGGTGACGAGGTCTATTTCAACGCGCCGTTCCATTCCGAGAAGGAAAAGGATGCGCGCGCGGACATGGAGGTCGGCGAAGTCGCCTTCTGGCCGGACGGCGACGCGATAGCGGTATTCTTCGGGCCGACTCCCGTGAGCACGGATGGAAGGCCCAGGGCGTACAGCCCATGCAACATCCTAGGCAAGGTGAGCGGTTCTCCCGACAGGCTGAAAACGGTCAAAGAGGGGACCCCAGTGGAGGTCCTCAAGGCGTGAGGGTCACTGGCAGGTATATCCGCCATCGACCGAGAATGCCGTCCCCGTGATGAAGCTCGCATCATCAGAGGCCAGGAAGAGCACAGCGTTCGCGACTTCCTCTGGCCTCCCAATCCGGCCGATCGGGTGGCATTCGCAGAGCTCCTTGCGATACTCCTCTATGGGCTTGTTCCGGGCCCTAGCCTCCTGCCTGAACATCGGGGTGTCTATCTCCCCGGGACAGACGCAGTTCGCCCTTATGTTCTTCTGGCAGTAATCAAGAGCCAGGCATTTCGTCATCAGAACGACCGCGCCCTTCGAGGTATTGTACGCGATGGCATTCCTGTCGCCGACTAGGCCGCTGCAGGAGGCGTTGTTGACGATCACCCCTTTCTTCTGCTTGAGCATTATCGGCACAATCTCCTTCGACATCAGGAAGACGCCCTTCACATTGACGGCCATGATCTTGTCGAAGCCCTCTTCCGACACCTGCTCAATAGTCCCTTCGACGAGTATGCCTGCGTTGTTGAATAGAACGTCGATCCTCCCGAGATAGGCTTTCGCCTCCTTCACGATCCGTTTGACGTCCTTGGAATCTGTCACGTCCCCCATTATCAATCGGACCGACGTGAGGCCCTTGCGCTTGAGGTCGGAGAGGGTCTTCCTCCCATTCTTCTCGGAGAGATCGACAATCGCGACATTCGCACCTTCCTCCAGGAATCTAGCGACGGTCGCCTTGCCGATACCTGATGCTCCGCCTGTGACAACGACTCCTTTCCCTACAAACCTCTTCTCTGACATGTCAGTCAAACCACTCCGGAATAAGCAATTCGATGATTAACCTTGCCGGATGGAGGACTCCAGCAAATAGATATAAACGGTAGCCATTGGTCGAGTCCCTATCATGGATTGGAGATGGAGACGATGAGAGTCCTAGGCATACTCGGAAGCCCATGTAGGGACGGGAACACCGCGGCCCTGCTGGACGCCGTGCTCGAAGGGGCTTCCCAATCAGGTGCCGAGGTTGAGCGTCTGAACATCACGGACCTCGACATCGAGGGATGCGACTCCTGCGGGGCGTGCGACTCAACAGGTGTTTGCGAGATCAAGGGCGACGACATGGACACGATCTACAGGAAGATCAGGGAGGTCGATGCACTTGTCATCGCGTCGCCCGTATTCTTCATGAGCGTTAGCGCGCAGCTGAAGGCTTTGATCGACAGGTGCCAGTGCTTCTGGGTCGAGAAATTCGTGCTGGAACGCGACCCATACAAAGGACGCAGAAGACCTCGCGGGCTATTCGTGGCCACCGCCGGGTCTTCAAAACCCATCGTGTTCGAATCCGCGGTTCACGTCGCGAAGGCATTTTTCATCGCGATCAGTTATGATTACGCAGGCGAGGTTCTGCTCGGGGAGACAGACAGATTGTCCAAACATTCCCGCGATGCGGCGCTCGCTAAGGCGAGAACAGCGGGGAAGGTTCTCGTCCAGTGACTTTCTCGGTGTCTGTCATAGGTCCCTGATGACCACGGAGGGGAAGCAGGACTTGTTCAACTGCGGGCATCCGCCACAGCTTGCGGTCGAGGGGTAGTCGACCTCCATAGGATTGGCAACGCGGTAACCGATTTTCAGGAAGAACCCTGGGCTCCTGGCAAGAGCGCGCAACCGTGTCGCCCCTCGAGCCTTCGCGTCAGCTTCCACGGCTCTAACGAGTTTTGTTCCTAGACCAATGCCCCTGAATCGCTCAGAGACTGCGAGGCACTCGAGCAAATACGCGCCCTCGCGTTCCCTGAGGCAGGCGCATCCGACCATCTTGTCGTTCTCGAAGAGCCCGTAGGCGTCCAGGACAGGACCGAGCTGCTCGATCTCGAGACCTGCTTGTCTTCCCAGTCTAACCATCGATTCGTAATCGTTAGTTGGGCGAAGCTCGGCATTCCGTGCGCGTCTATCCATTTTGTCACCCGCGTGAGCATCGCACGCAGACTTATCCCTTTCGAATTCGAGGGCCAGATGGTAGGTGTAGTGGCATTTTGGGAGGCCAAGGCTTATTAGGAGAATCCGTTATGACTTTCCGAGCATGTCGAGTTCATGTCAGCGAGCTGGCGAGTCATCGGGCCTCATTGACCCATTCGGAAGGAGAGTCAAAAGCCTACGGCTGTCGGTGACTCAGAAGTGTGACCTTGCCTGCGCCCACTGTCACCGCGAAGGTCAGCGGCCCGCGAACGATGAGATGTCTCCCGCGGAGATTGAGCGTATCGTGCGCGTTGCAGCTAGACTCGGCATCTTCAAGGTCAAGATCACGGGCGGAGAACCCTTGCTCCGAGAAGACATTGTCGAGGTAGTGGAGAGGATCGCTCCTCTTCTGAGAGAGGTCTCACTGACGACTAATGGCACCCGGCTCAGCGACCTCGCGAGCCCTCTGAAGAGGGCGGGCCTTTCGCGGGTGAACGTGAGCCTTCACACGCTGAATCTAGAGAGATACCACCGCTTGTGCGGTTCAGGAGATCTCGTTCAAGTGGTTGCAGGGATCGAGTCTGCAGTCTCCGCAGGACTCAATCCGGTAAAAGTGAACATGGTCGTGTTCCGGGACGAGAACGAAAAGGAGATTCCAGAACTCATTGAGTTCTGCGCCAGGAAACGGGCCGTCCTTCAGCTCATCGAATTCGAGGGCAACAGGGCGGATGCGTGCAACGAGGAATTCGCCTCTAGATACTATCCTCTGGCAGCGGTTGAGTCGGATCTCGAGCGGGAGGCGGTCTCCGTTTCGGTAAATGAGCTTCACAGGCGAAGGCGGTTCCTGGTCCCCGCAAACGGATCGAGGGTTGAGGTGGAGGTCGTACGACCGATGCACAACACTGAATTCTGCTCCAACTGCAGTCGCTTGAGACTCACGAGCGACGGCAGACTGAAACCGTGCCTGCTGGACCCCGGGGGCGAAGTGGACGTCTTGACCGCGGTGAGAAATGGCGTGTCCGACGACCAACTCGCGGACCTCCTGAAGCAGGCAGTGCGGAACAGAAGGCCATATTGGAGATGAAGACCTTGCCGGCCGCGATCCAGATCACCAGCAGGCCGATAAGGCCGGAGGAGGTCATAGCAGAGGTCAGGACACCGGCCGCCGGGGGCATCGTGTCATTCGTGGGCACGGTCAGGAACCGTTCAGAAGGGTTCAGGGTAGCGGAGATGGAGCTGGAAGCAGCCGTGGATCTGGCGCAAAAGGACCTCGGAAGGATAGCGACTGGGGCAGGGCAGAGATACAAGGTTTCGAGGATCTCCGTCGTTCACCGGATTGGCAAGCTGAAGGCAGGCGACATAATTGTTGTCATCGCCGTGAGCGCCCCGCACAGGGAGGACGCCTTCAGAGCATGCAAGTTCATAATAGACGAATTGAAGAAGACGACGCCCATCTGGAAGAAGGAGTTCTCTGGGCAAAAGGGACGCTGGGTCGAGGAGCTGCGCTGAACATGGCGAAAATGGTGGACATCAGCGGCAAGGAATCGGTGATGAGGACTGCTGTTGCCGCGGGCTCGCTGACTCTGAAGCGCTCCACAATCCAAGCAATAAGAAAGGGCCTGGTGAAGAAGGGGGACGTCCTGACAGCCTCCAAGCTAGCTGGAATACAGGCTGCAAAGGCCACCTCTGCAATCTTGCCCCTATGC
>Ga0153915_10002622_pt1 | contig 16370 bp, 17 predicted proteins | sample Opewatmetagenome_2_FD_107003 | JGI IMG/M metagenome (GOLD analysis project Ga0153915, IMG submission 107003) | Freshwater wetland microbial communities from Ohio, USA - Open water 3 Core 3 Depth 3 metaG | ecosystem: Environmental > Aquatic > Freshwater > Wetlands | place: USA: Ohio, Lake Erie...
GCGTTATACTCAAAACAAATAACGTGCCAGAAACATATAATGCTGAATGACTGATAATTAAAAAATAGATACAAAGAAACCCTTATAAAAAACCACATTTAAGTTCAGAAAATCCAGCAAAATTACGTTTTGGTAGATTCTTTCAATGGACCTCTGGATGGTGATTCTTATTTTCTTTGGGTTTGGGAACAACCGGCTTTTGAATGGATTGTTGAATCTGCTTTTTAAGTGCTCCGATGTCGTGTCGCTTTAAAAAATCCCAACCAAGCCATTTAACGGGTCCCGGAATATGTTCGTTGCTCACTTCCGGATGCAGCGATGGAGCGAGGTTACGCGCCAAGACTTGTGCCGTCTCGTGTGAGAAAATAAAGTCGAGCATTTTTCGGTGTTTATCGATTGCTTCGTTCTTGACAAGCAGGAATACCGGGCTGAGAATGGCACCGTCTTTCGGCCAGACAATTTCTACACGCGGGTTTCGGACCTTGGCTGCAAAAAAATACGGCATCACATATATAACTGCCCCTTCTTCCCGATCGGAACCGGCCAACTTGACCATTTCTGCCGGATGCCTGCCCGTCTTGACATTCGATGCCATGAGGCGAATGGCCTCCATGCCATAATCTTTGTAATACGGCAACAGCACGGCGTTGCAGAAAAAATCATCTTCACCTCGGAGGATGACATCGTTTTTGAAGCAGGGATGGAGCAAATGGACCCATTCCCTAGGCATGGGACGGTTGCCCAGACGCTGTTTGTCCACGACCATGACCAACAGGTTGGCTGTAAACATGGAAAAATGCTCGTCTGGATCGCAAAAGCCCACATTGGCCAAAAACGGATGGGGAGGATGGGGCAAGTAGCTGGTGAATTGAGGACTGAACCTCGTCAGAAACCGACGGTGAAAAAACGAATTCACATCAGAGGCCAGTACGATATCGGGCAAATCGTCTACCGATTCGAGTTTGTCGATCTCCGGATAATAGCGGGTCTCGTGGTTCACGTTGCCCTCGACCAGGTAATTCAGGTCGGCAAACCAGTCGGGATGCGCTTCCACAAAGGTGTCGACATGGTCTTTGAACGGGTTTCGTAATCCACAGGGCATCAAAGCCAATAAGTCAGGCGTTTTTACGATGGTTGTTTCCATAATTTTTATTTTTAAAAGTCGATGTTTATCAATAGTTTGAAGTTTCGCCCCATGGACGGAACCAACGATTCAAAAGGCCTGTACCGGTTATCCGCCAGGTTGTCCCCTTTCAACCGAAAATCCCATTTGTGGGTTCCTCGTCTCAGAGTGAATCCTGCGGATGCCCCGAACAATGTATAGGAAGGCGACACGTATCCACCCTCTGATGAAGGCGCGATGCGGTTCTGTGTGGCATAAAAAAGGATATCACCTCCCACATAAATGGATTTGGCCGAAGTGAGCATCCGACGAAAGAAAAGCTCTTGCCTCGTGTTGAACGGTGGAATGTTTCTCAACGGCTTGCCACCGCTGAACCAATTGGGTTCGCCGGTAAGCTGGTCGCCCCGGGTCAGCACGTAACTGCTGCTGTAAATCACCCGGTTGTCCGGATGCAACACGTGCAGGAACCGGGCACCCAAGGCCAATTCCATACCAAATATGCGCGCTTTGTCGATATTCAGGTAGAGGTAATTAATGCCTTTTTTACCGGAATTGCTCCAGTATTCCAACGAAATGAAATCGTTGAGGAAATTGGAAAAAAAACTCAGGTCGAAAGAACAAGGTCCAAAAGTTCCACGCAGGCCGGCATCTAGGTTTAGACCGTACTCCGGCATCAAGCTGGAATTCCCGTAAATCATACCGTCGGTACCGGAAGTGGTTATGAACATCTCGGTAGCATCGGGCATGCGACACGAACGAGCGATTTGAAAAGAAAGGTATACATTCCTGAAAGCGGTATAGACCACTCCTGCCGTACCGTTCCAGGAATGAACCCGACTATCACGACCTTCCGCCAGCAAGGTGTCGTGCACACTGCCTTCGTTGATGACTGAAACATCGGTTCGGGCTCCGACTCGAAATTTGAAACGGGAATCTGTAGGCTGGTAATCGGCTTCGGCGAAGAGGCCACCTAAAAAGATGCCTGAGTTCTCGGTCACGCGGTTGTTGATGGTGGTATGGAGAAAATAATCGGTCAGTACGGTCGGAGAAGCTATGCGGTAAAACACACCATCCGTACCCAGGTTCAGTTCAAGGCCAGGGGTAACGGTCAGTACAGCCAATCCGCGCCATCCGGCATACCAGTTCCGGTAACGGATATCTTCGCGGTAGGAAAGATCTCCGGTACCCATATCGTATGAATCTTTGATTTGCCGGCGGCGTTCCTGATCGAAGTAAACGGAGCCTTCCACCCGCTTGATCTTCCGTTCGGGCTTCCAAACCGCCGAAAGAGCCGAGTGCCAGGTATCATCGTAGGTGTTGTACACCCGCATCTGGCTGGTACCATTAAAGCCGACAGGCCTGCCCCAGGGGCCACCCAGGTGGAGTTCGCTTTCGGCCGTTAGTGTCAGTGCGTAATTGTTCTCGTAACTATACGAGGCACGCAAGTCCTTTTCCCGAAAGGCACTGTTTTTAGCGGTTTCACCCAAGCCGTAAAGGTAGTCGTCGGCATCGCGGTAACGGGCGGAAAAAGAAACGGCTTGGTCGAGGTTGGCCCAGTTCAGGCCCACCAGCGCACTTTTCTCGTCATTGTTGGTTCCATAAGAGGTAAAGGTACGGCCATGCAAACCCGGCTGCAAAAAGGACGACTTACTTTCTAAATTGATGATGCCGGTAATGGCCCCCGGTCCGTATTTAACGGAAGCCGGCCCCTTGATGACCTCAATCTTGGCCAAATCGTAGATATTGACTCCCTGCCCCATGAATCCATTCGGGAAGTTCCCCATGCGTCGGTTACCGTCCCGGGTCACGAGGAGTCGTTTACCGCCGAGTCCGCGCAGAACGATGGCCGAATGATATTCCGAACGTTTGGTAATGCCGGGCACTGCTTCCAGCACATCAATGAGCGAGGTGGCTATTTTTTCTTCGATGAAAGTCGAATCCAACACCGTCACCGAATAGGATTCGGTGAGCCGTTGGCGAAGAGGTGCGGCGGTAATGCTCACCTCATTCAGTTCACACACCCATCGCGTTGTCGAATCCTTCTTTACCGGCACGAACGTTCCGGCAGTTGCTTCCATCGGAAACAAGCACAAACTGAGGTACAGTATGAAACGATTGATGTGCATACGATTTATTGCCAGCGGAATAAACCCGCATATTCTTTCTCGGTCAGGTTGTACTTGTAAAAAATCCGGTAGAAGTCACGCACATAGCTTTGAGTCGTTGCCTCGGGCAACCCGTAAAAGATCTGCGAGAACCAGGCTAACCCCAGCAAACGGTTTACCGAGGGCGGCATATCAAACCATAAATAAGGTTCGGAGGGAACAATGTATACCCGTTTGGTTTTCAGTGCAGTGACCTGACGCCATTGCGACGATTTGAGGATGCTGCGATACGGACTGTTAACACCCTTTCCGACACAGAATATCCGATCCGGATTCCAAATCAAGACCTGTTCCATGGAAACCTGGGCAAAGCCTTTGGCATCAAGTTGAACTTTAGCTGCATTCCGAAGTCCCATGACCTCGAAGAGCTGAGCGTGATTGCTGCCTTCCGGTGCTGTCCGAAGCCCATCGTTGTCATTGGCCATATATGACTTCCCCGAAACCTGTTTTCCTTTTTTTAGTTGTTGCACCTCTGAATACAATTTCCGGATATGCGTTGCACAAATTGTAGCCTCCGTCTTCTTGTCCAACACCTCGCCCAAAAATTCGTAACTCTTGTCCAAGGACATCAGTTCCAGACTGACGACCACCAAAGGTATCCGTACTTTTTGGGAAAACGCCGTATAAGCAGCCACATCGCCGGGTTTATCGACAATAGCTCCTACAATCAGGACATCAGGATTCAGACTTAGCACCGCTTCGGCATTGGCCGGATCGAATTCCTTCAACGACAGAAATTCCTTGGAAATATACTTTAACGAAGGACTTTCCATTGACCGTGCTTTGGCCACCATCAGGTTTCCGGCAACCGGGAACAGGAGTACGTTGGTTTTGTTGTCGTACGGTAATACCCGGGTGATTCGATCGGGAATCGTCACTTTCCGGCCGGCCATGTCGATAATTTCTCTGGCCTGCAAATAAATGGGAAAGAAGAACAAAACGATTAACACGATGAAACCTGTATCCCTTTTATATATCATAATTTTTTCGTTCAAGGTAGTATGGAACGCCGCATGCCCTAATTATACCACGCTTGGGCACTTTTACAGGCATGCTCGTTTCATTTTGTAAAAGACATTTTACTTATTCGCTATTCTATGATAGTATATCGACAGGATAAACAACCATGTAGTCTTATGCAAAACTCATGCCAAAAAACAAAAAGGCCTGATACAGTGAATGTTAATTCATTTACTAAAAAACGGATACACTTCTTCATCACAGAAAACAACATAGAAGTAGCTTTCCAAAAGTTATACCGCCAAAAAGGGGGTTTATAGTTCTACCGTATGTTCCTTCATGAACTGAACAAAATCCTTCTTCAACTGCTCGTATTGGGTCAGCAATTTTTTACCGTTTTCGGTCAGGACAGCCTCTCCTCCACCCTTTCCACCTCTTTGCATCACAACCAGTGGCTGAGTTAACTGGCAATTGAGCTTATACAGGGTGTTCCAAGCGTAGGAGTATGACATTTCAAGTTCCTTGACGGCCTCGTTCAGCGAGCCAGTTTCTTCAATAACGCGCAGCAATTCCACGATTCGCGAATTAATTTTTTCGCCAAACTCCGTTTCAACACTTATTGCACCTTTGATTATCAGATTCATAGTTAAATTTTCCTTGGTAACGAAGGCTATTTATGTTGGAGTGCTCCAACGCACTAACATTTTGTAAACTTAGGAAATAACCGTGATTTTTCAAAGCGTGGAATCCAATTGTTCTCCATTTCGAAGTCGATTCCGATAGGAAAGAAACTTGTTGTCCAGATCCTGCAGGACTTCCAGATTTTTAATTTCTGCCTCAGACGTTTTTAAAATGCAGTTTATGCCCCCGTTTTTTATAACCAAACGTCGTTCTGCCATCAAGGCCAAAATGGGATCGTGAGTAGCTATCAGTACAATTTTATCGTTGCGAACCAACAAAGACAAGGCTTTCTTTCGGTCAATGCCCGCATTCTCAATTTCATCGATCAAGACGACGGGCGAAAGACTTAAAAAGGCCGTATCGGCTATCATCAACGCTCTGGACTGACCGCCTGAAAGGGCGGTCACAGCTGTCTCTCCGTCAAACGGTTCACCGGCCAACAGATTGGCCTGCCTGAGTACTTCTGCGGCAATTTGTTCCGGTTGCGCAATGTTTCTGCTTTCGGCATGCAAAGCAATGAACTCCAACACAGAAACATCCATAACGAAGTTCATATTCTGTGAAAGCTGAGCCACCAGCTTGTGTTCCAGCGAAAAACGTAAGCTGATATCGGGTTTTTCGTCATTGACCAAAATAATTCGGCCGGTGGGCGTATCGTTCTGTGCCATCCACTCGATATCGGCTAACAGACGACTTTTACCCGATCCAGTCGGGCCAACGATGCTGGTAACCGTACCGCTTCGCAGGGTGACTGAAACGTTCTCTGGATTGCCGGACTTGTTATGTCCACCTAAAATAGTCACAGATTGCACCAAAAAACCGGAAGGTTGTTGTTCGGTCTGAAGTGTGGCAAGAATATGTTCCCTCACGTTCGAAGCATCCAAGCCCAAATCATCAAAATCATCGGTTGAAAGGGCTCCAAGCAGTTCATTGATGGATTGGTCCGGATTGGAAAGATCCAAGTCAATGTCCTGTAGATAGAGCACCACCCCTGGATAGTCCTCCCGAATCTTATGGATGGGTTCATTCAGAAGCTTGTTCAACAATTCCATACCTTCAACTTTTTATTTTTTTAGTTATTCCAAGTTGGAAATCAGAGCCTATTCTGGTTTCACCCAAGCAATACGAGCAAAGTGCTGCTGGCATGGAAAACCGAAGCTTACCGCCTTCCAAAGTATCCCAATCCATCGCCTCCCGAAACAAGGTGGACAATTCGATCGCGCCCTGCCCGGTCAATCCATTCACTTGCAAAATCTTTGCTTTCGGATTGGCTTGCCTCACTTTATAAGCAAACACTTCTCGCTCCGCTTGCGATACGATGTCGCCCCGGGTAATCACAACCAAATCGGCATATCGAAGCATAGGACCTATCTTCCGTGGAGTATTGATCCCCATCAGATTGTCAATCACACAAACAGCCAACACCCCCGAAATATGCGGAGAACACCGGTTACACAACCCGGCACTTTCCGAAAACAACAGTTCCAGGTGTTGTGCCCTGCCCCATTGCAAACACTCCTCCACATTGCTTACAAAGAAGTGATCGGGGCACATGTTTCCGGACAAACCGACCCGGACGGGAACACCCAACCGTTGATAGAGTTTGTCGTCGTCGGTCGCAAGACAATCGAATTTTACGACGCCGGAATTGACTCCGGCTTCTTTCAGGGACTTAAGGACATGCATCAAAACAGATGTTTTTCCCGAAGAAGGCGGGCCGGATACGGTGATGAATTTCATACGTTATTTCGTTCGAATGGGTGTTTAATACAAAGACGGAGCGCAGATTTTGCGCGAAGGCAAATGTCCTTCGGGGACATCCAGTAAATGTACATTTACCCCGTAGGTTCGTTTCAGGACTTCACAGGTCAACACTTGTTCGGGTGGACCCATTTTGTGTATGTGTCCCCCTTTAAGTACGATGACGTGCGTGCCGATCATGAACGCATGATCGGGCGAATGTGTAGCCATAAGAATACCGATGTTCTGCTCCCTGAGAGCCTTTATTTTCTGCAAAACCCGGCATTGGTTCCCATAGTCCAGGTTGGAAGTCGGTTCGTCCAATACAAGAAAGGAAGCCTCCTGGGACAACGCCCGAGCAATCAGAACCATCTGACGTTCGCCACCACTCAGTTCTGTATAGGATCGCTCCGCCAGATGGCGAATATCCAAAAAATCTAAGTTCATTTCGGCTACCATTCGATCGTTGCGACCCGGCATTTGAAACCGATTCAAATGCGCGGTACGACCGAACATCACCACATCCAGCACCTTGAACGGGAAAGCAGCCTGATGTGCTTGCGGAACGTACGCAATAAGTTTAGCCACATCCTGAGGACGATGGTGCGCTATTGGTTTCCCATTCAATAATATTTCTCCTTTCAGGGGCGACAAAGCTCCCAAAATGGAACGGAACAAGGTTGTTTTTCCCACCCCGTTCGGCCCGAGCAGACATGTCACCGAATCGGAGTCAATGTGAAGACTCAGATCCTTCAGAACTGTCCGATGCCTGTATCCCAGGTCTGCATGTCGGAATTCAACCTCTACGGAAACCGTGTTTACCATGCTCTCTGACTCTTTTTTAGAAAATACAAAAAGAACGGAGCACCAATAATGGCCGTGAGAATACCAATAGGTATTTCGACCGAACTAACAGACCGAGCCAGATTATCGACCAACAGCAGAAAAATGGATCCCGTTAAAAACGAGGCAGGGAGTAGGATGCGATTGTCCGGACCGGTAATCATGCGTGTAAGGTGGGGAACCAAAAGCCCCACCCAACCGATTATACCACTGACAGATACCACACTGGCGGTTATCAGCGAAGCCGAAAGGATAACTACGGCACGTAACAAGGCTGTATTTATGCCCAGCGAACGAGCTTCTTCCTCCCCAAACGAAAGTATATTAAGTTGCCAACGGAACAGCAGCAGCGGAATAACTCCTACGGCAGTAATCGGTACAACGACGGCAAGGTTCTCCATCCGAATCGAGGAAAGACTTCCCATCAGCCAATACGTTATGGCAGGCAGCTTATCGTCCGGGTCGGCCAAATACTTGGTCAGCGACAACAAGGCCCCACACAGGGAGGACAGAATCATCCCCGAAAGCACCAAAGACAACACCACATCGTGACCCTTCCCCACCGATTTTCCAATCGCTACTGCCAACAAAACAGCCGTCAAACCGCCGGCAAATGAAAGCAGTTGTATGCCGATCACCGGAAACGAAAACAGAATGGCCAATGCAGCCCCCAATCCCGCCCCGGAAGTCACGCCCAATATGTCCGGACTCACCATCGGATTGCGAAACAAACCCTGATAGGCAGTCCCGGCAATGGCCAAAGCACCACCCACCACTACTGCAGATAAAATACGCGGAAGACGGATGTTCCATAGCACCACCGCCATATTGGGATCCAAATCCGCATCGTTTGACAGGACATGTCCTAAATCACCGAGGGAGATGGGATACCGGCCAATGTATAAAGAAAGAAGGCACAAAAGAGCCAAAACCACAAATCCTGCCAGTAGAATCAGACTGTATTTAAGTTTCCCCAACATGGTTCAGCGTTTTAAAAACCAGTCATCATTCCTCCTTAAAACGTTCGTCGGAACGAAGCTTTTCGAGGGGTAAATCCTTATTCTTTTCCAACCACCCGATCTGTACATTTTCTCGATTGTCGTACCTGGGATAGAAAGGTTTGATATCTATTAATGGTGTTCCATCCAGCATATCCACCTGCTCGATGAATAGTTTATTTCCCTTGACCCCCAAGAGCTTAACCGTTGAAAGTCCGATGGCATTGGGACGTTTAGGTGCTTTGCAAGCAAAAACACCCCGCTTTTCGGTATCCATGAAGGGTACAAGCTCCAATTCATACGATGTAATTTTGTGAAACCGGTATAAAAGTATGAGGTGCGAGAACCCTTCAACATCCTTCAATCCATCTACATATTCAGGAAACAACTCGATATACCCCTTTATCCCTTCGGCAGCAAGAGGTTGAATCGGCATATTCCTGACATCGGTATACGGAGTATGGATAACGCCAATGGGATGAACCAGAATGGGATCCATTGGCTTATTCTTTGCCGATCATGAGGGAAGAAGCCTTGATCACCGCACAAATAGTTCTTCCTTTGGAGTTTTCGAGCCGCTTAACCGAGTTTTTTGTCACAATGGAAGTTACTACGGCCCCTCCACCCAAATCAACACTGACTTCGGAATTGACCACACCTTCGACGATGTTGGACACCGTTCCCTGCCATTGATTTCTGGTACTTAACTTCATAATTACACGTTTTATTAGATATTTTTCAATCGTTATACCTATTAAGAATATCGTCTTATAATAGACACCAAAAAGCATGCCAAAAGAAATAAACAATATATATATATGATTGATAGTATCTTATGGAATCCATAGCGGAAAATCGAAACTACACAAATGTAGCATTCGTTCTGTTTACGACATTCATGTCGGTTTTACTGGAGCATCCATCTGTCTGGATGCCTGGTGGAGACCATAAAAATTTAAAAATCAAACACGACTCCCGCTTGCATACGCCTGAACGGATAATCTTTCAGGGCATGCTGATATTGAACAAAATACTGCATGCTGGCCATCTGGTATAAAAGCTTACTGCGGAGTACCTGTGGATTGTCGCCCTCTCCTGTCCAGCCGTCGTATCCACCAAAACCATTTTCCCACATCCACGGGCCGGAGAAGAATTGCACTTTTGCGCCGTAAACAGGCGCATCGTTCTGATACCGGCTATTCATCTGATAACACAGAAATCCAATAGTACCAGCAAAACGTATTTCATGAATAAATGACTCGGAAAACAGGACAGACTTGCCTCCGGCCAGGTTTAAGCAATAACCCGGCGTGTCAAAAAAACGTGCACCGGCAGCACTTTTGCTTGAGGCTGTTTTAAGTATGATTTCCATCATCAGATCAGGAACATATCGTTTTTCTTTCAAAAGACCGATTTGAGTAGAGAGGTACACGTCTCCAATCAGCACTGTTTCTTCAGGATCCTCAACAAGTGAAGCCCTCAGGTCACGTACAGCTGTCGTTGTCTGGTAATGCTCGGCCAGCACACCCCATCCGGTGACAGCCAGCCGCCCGGGAATAAACGTATAGGTAAAGCGAGCGGAAAGACTTTGTGTCTGATCACCAAAGCCCCAGAAAAAATCGGTTGAGATTTCTGCCTGATGACAGGCAGCAACATGTCCGTCTGAAATTTCAAAGACGGGTAACGCATTTGGACCAAAAAATCCGGACGTATAGGTCATGTATTCACTCCAGTCGGATACCCCGTCATACTGATGGGTATCTTTCCACCATTGGGGTATCTCTGCCTGCAACGGTTGAAGTAACAGACACAGAGACAAAATCGTCAGGCAGAGACGTTCTGTTTGTTTAATCACCGTGCATTCGGAAACCTGCATGACCATTATAATTGGTTTTACTGTTTTCTGAATTCCACCCGCGTTGTCGGTGCCCTTTCTGCATTACGCCGTTCGGTTTGTTCCACCACGTTGGCGGCAAGATCAGCAAAAGCCATGCCGGTTACACTGTCTTGTCTCAACGCCGCTGGTTCGCCCTTGTCGCCGCTTTCACAGATGCTCTGAACGATAGGAATCTGTCCCAGCAACGGGATATTCAGCGCCTCAGCCAATTGTTTGCAACCATCCTTGCCAAACAGGTAATACTTGTTTCGAGGCAACTCGGCTGGTGTAAACCAGGACATGTTTTCGACCAGCCCAAGCACAGGGACGTTGACTTTATCGCCGGTAAACATACTGATGCCTTTTCGGGCATCGGCCAACGCCACTTGCTGAGGCGTGCTCACCACCACAGCACCAGTCACGGCCAGCGTCTGTACCATTGTCAGGTGAATATCGCTGGTTCCCGGAGGCAAATCAATCAGAAAATAGTCCAATTCACCCCAATTGGCATCAGCAATTAATTGTTTCAGCGCGTTGGAGGCCATGCCTCCCCGCCAGACAACCGCATCGTTCCGATCAACAAAAAAACCGATGGACAAAACCTTGACGCCATACCGTTCCTCAGGAATAATCAGGTCACGGCCATCAATACGTTCCAGCACAGGTCTGGCATCCTCCATGCCAAACATCTTCGGAATAGAAGGGCCGTAGATATCAGCATCCAGCAAACCGACCTTATAGCCCATCAGTGCCAGTGAGACAGCCAGATTGGATGAAACAGTGGATTTGCCTACACCGCCCTTACCCGAAGCAATGGCCAATATGTTTTTCACCCGGGGCAACAGCTTCTCTGGTTCTGGTCTTGCCACCTGAACAGCCTGTACATCGATGGTTACGGCAACATCTGCTCCTGCAAACGTATGGATGGCTGCTTCAGCTGCCTTGACCACAGACTTGATGAAAGGATCATTGGGTTTCTCAAATTTCAGTGTAAAAGACACCGCGTTGCCGTCTATACGGATAGTATCTTCCACCATGCCCGAAGCAACAAGGTCTTTTCCCGTTCCAGGATAACGCACTTTTTCCAGCGCACCGATAATGAGTTTTGGGTATATAGCCATATCAACCGGTTTGTATAGTTCGTGCATTTCGTCCGAAACTGCGGTAGTCGTCGGGGATAATCTCAACGTCGGGCTCATGCCATACGGTTCGTTGCGGCAAGTTGAACTGAACATATTTGATATTCAATCCGCGCATCAGCCACTGCTTCTCATAAAAAGTCTGTATGGAAAGAATTTCGTCCGCCCAGCCACAATGATACAAATCATCAGTTTGTATGACAACAGGCAGATTGTTTGCCCGGATCATTTCACCGGTATACTGAAACAGAAAGTTACTGTCCGTTTTCAGATGAATGGTTCCGTTTGGTTGTAAAAAACACTGATAATCAGCCATAAAGCGGGTGGATGTCAGTCTTTTCCGCACTTTCTTCATCTGAGGATCAGGAAATGTAAGCCATAGCTCAGCTACTTCTCCCCGTGAAAAAAAACGCGTGATGAATTCAATGTGGGTACGCAGAAATACCGCGTTCTTCAGGCCTTTTTCATGTGATTTCCTGGCACCTGTCCACATTCGGGCACCTTTAATATCTACCCCGATAACATTTTTCTCCGGATATAATTCGGCCAGAGCTACGGTATATTCGCCTTTGCCACAACCCAGCTCCAGAATGATGGGATTATTATTACCAAACACGGTTTCTCCCCAACGCCCTTTCACAGGATGGTCAGCAGCCTGTGCATCGTACTGAGCAAACTCAAACACGTGAGGCCACTCGCTCATATCACTGAATTTCTGTAATTTATTTTTACCCATAATCATGTCGCTGCTGGTGAGTAAATCAGTCACCAAAAGTTATGCTGGCCAGGAGTGCCTGTTCAAAGAAGACGTGTTCTTCCGAAATATGTTGCGACAGCATCAATCGTAAAGATACATTTTTCCGGTTGAAGATATCGTATGTTACGTCTGTTCGGCTGTAAAAAGTACCTCTGTAAAAAGGGTCACCCCAATAGGTTGTATTGCCTCTGGTGGAATAATCAGACATTAAACCTGCACCGGCATACACCGTTGATTTCAGCCCGAAAGAGCAGTAAAAGGCCTGAAGTTCTGCCAGTAAGCCGTGGCGAAAGGTCCAGTCGGCAGTCAGGTTACGATCACGTTCATACCCGCCCAAATAACCAATCTGCAGTGTCAACGTATCAAGCGGCGTCAGCGTTGTCACATCCAGACCAAGTGCTATATGATTCATGACATTTTCATGGACACCTCGTACCAATTCACTGCCGGCATGATGGAACATAAGGCCCTGCCATTTGGCAAAGAACAACGATTTCCGGTAGTCAATCAATCCACCGACAAAAAAGGCCTCATGCACGGTAAGTGTCTGTCGACCGGTCCAATCCAGAAAGAGGCTGGCATCCAGCTCTTGTTTACGGAACTGCCACCACATCCCCGTCATATTGGGACAGTAATAACTGATGGAATCCTGAAAAAAGGCTTTGGGTAACTGATCGGTCAATCCTTTACGGGGAAAACTACCTATGAGAAAACGGAATGGTTTACCTTCATACAGATAGTAGGCTGTCAGATCGATTTCATCCAGAAATGGCGCACTGCCATATTCTTTCAGCATATCAACACCAACCGTCAGCTGATGGCAGGAGTCCAGCCTCAGTGCCAGCTCAGGGGCAACCCGCAGTCCGGCCATCGTCTGGGGTCGCTGATAACTGCTTCCTGCAAACTCGGTATTGTCGAAAAAATGGCTAAGTGTTGTTTTCCATTCGGTTTGCTGTGCCGATAGGGCTAACGACAAACAACTGACCGCAAGCAGGACAATCTGTTTCCTCATGCTGTTGAACTGTAATGAACGCTTGCCTCTTGTGAGAGCAAGTGAAGAGAACCTTATTCAATCACCGTGGTCCAGCCATAGGGATCGGGAGCCTCACCATACTGAATCGCTTTCAGGGTATCATACAACTTCCTTGAAATATTGCCTGGTTCGCCGTCTTTTGATATGACGTAACTTTCACCCGTATCTGCATCATCAATCCAACCGATAGGTGAAATAACGGCGGCTGTTCCACAGGCTCCAATCTCATCAAATGTCATAATTTCAGACAAGGCGATTGGACGACGTTCCACCGTCATACCCATATCGGCAGCCAGTTGCATCAGACTTTTATTGGTAATGGATGGCAGAATTGACGTCGATTCGGGTGTCAGGTATTTATTGCCTTGAATCATGAAGAAGTTGGCAGCACCACATTCGTCAATGTATTTCTTTTCTTTGGCATCCAGATAGACAACCATCGAATACCCCTTATCGTGAGCAATGTGGCCAGACTTCAGGCTGGCTGCATAATTGCCACCAACCTTAAGCGTACCGGTGCCTTGAGGGGCAGCACGGTCAAAATCACGCATGATAACCACTTTGGATGGCTTGAATCCCGTTTTAAAATAAGGTCCTACCGGTGTTACAAAGAGAACGAACAAATATTCATCGGATGGTGAAACTCCCACTTTCGGACCGACACCAATCAGCAACGGACGGATATAAAGAGAAGCACCTGATTCATAGGGAGGAACAAAACGTTCATTCAGCTTGACCACCTTTTTGACAGCTTCCATAAACATATCCTCAGGGAAGGGTTCCATCATGATTTCCTCTGCCGAACGTTTCAACCGTTTAGCATTCTCATCCATACGAAATATCCGGATTTTCCCGTCCGGTCCCCTGAACGCTTTCAGCCCTTCAAAAGCTTCTTGCCCATAATGCAGGCACGTTGCAGCCATATGCATGGTAATGTTTTCAGAGGTGGACACTTCCAACTCTCCCCACTTACCGTTTCTGAAATAACAACGAACATTGTAGTCGGTCGGCATGTAGCCAAACGACAACTCGGACCAATTCAATTTTCCCATTTAACTACTAAAGAAAAAGCCATAAAGGCTAGTGCATAATCATAGAGTGTTGCACAAAAATACACTTTTGTTTCAATAGGTCAGTAAAAAAAAATCAAATTATTAGTTTTTTTACTGACCTATTTTCTTTTTGGGTACACTCAGCAACGAGCTGAACAGACAGCACGATTCAAAAATGAGCGCGAAAAGGTACGGCCGGCAGCCCTTCTTTATTGAACAGATTGGGCATGGCTGTTTCGTTCCAGGCAAAACGCACTTGTACTGGTTTTTTTACTTCAGGGCTGAATACCAGCACCTTATCACCAGCAATCACAGCCCTGGCCTGATGGAAGACGCTGTCTTTACCAGCCACCTCAAACCAGGACAGTTCCTCTCCTGCCACTACTTCAAAGGCATTGGTTTCTGCAGTATGTTTCCCAGCCGTAAGACCTGTACCGACATAGTCGAACGATAGCTCAATCCGGTTCTTTTTCACCGTCACAGACTTGAATTGAGGACCGGAACAGACCAGATCAGACTGGCCATAAGTTTTCGCCAGTGCCACGAGGGAAAGCCGCCGTCCCACTTCCCATTTGTAGGAAGGATGAATGTCAGCCAGATTGTCCACCAAATCCGTTACTATGACCTGGCCCGTACCGGGCAATGACAGACATTTCGTCTGCAGTTCGCAGAATTCAGCCATTGTTTCAGGGGTATGAGCTAATTTATCCTTCCGTTTTGTATAATAATAGGGGGCAATCTGGACATAATAAAAGGGAGCATCTGGTTGTTGAAAAGCCGAACGCCAGGCATCCAGCATCAGTTGCGTTTCTTCCACATACCGCGTATCGTGTATCATGGCATTCGATTCGCCCTGATACCAGATGAAGCCTTTTAAGGCATAGGGAGCCAGCGGTGCTATCATGCTGTTGTAATGCAAGCCGGCATCAATGTTGTTGATCCGGACAGGCTTTTCAGCCGCTTCGGCAGCAAATACCGGCGATGCTTCATAGGCTTCAACGGGTGTCCAGCGCTCAATGCGGCTACCACCCCAGTTTGAGCTGATAAGCCCGACCGGGACATTCAGCGCTTCCTGCAGCGCTTTTCCAAAATAGTAACCAACAGCCGAAAAAGGAGCTAATGTACTGTCAGCACATTCAGTCCATCCTTTTGTCGTGCAATCGGGTAAACTGTTTTTCTTTTCAACATACAGTAAACGAATGTGTCTGTTTCCCCCGCTACGCCATTCGGCATCTGCCAGATCGGCACCCCTTCCGGGAGCGGCATATTTCTTTAGTCCCCTACGCATGGGGTATTCCATATTGGATTGGCCGCCACAAAGCCAAACCTCTCCTACCAGAATATTATTCAGTACCGTATCGGAGACCGAGGTCGAGATATGCATGTTACGCGGTTCAAACGAAACGGACAAGGGATCAAGCGCCACCGACCACCGACCATCCAATCCGGCCTTAGTGGTTTTTGTCTGACCGGCGAAGACAACAGACACCTGATTGTCCGGTTCGGACGAACCCCAGATGATGACAGGACAATCCCGTTGCAATACCATATTGGACGTAAGCACGTTCGGCAGGTGAATGGAAGCCCTGGCTTCCGGCATTGCCAGACAAAACACGGCCAGCAATAGTAAAAAAAGTCCTCGTTTCATTGGATTTCATAATCAACAACCATACGGTCAGTCCGGACTTCAGCCACAAAAGCCTGTACAGCCTTGTGTTTCGGATGAACCTGATAGTCATCCAGCGCTTCTCTGGAGTCAAATTCCGAATAGAGTGCCACATCGCCACTCGCGGCTCCATGAACATAATCGATGCCAACTTCCAGTTTAAGCAAACCAAGTATCTGCCCATTGAGTGACTCGAGTTTTTCTTTGATTAACCGCGCGTTGGTTGCTTTGTCGTTTCCCAAGGCTTCTTCTTTCAGTTTCCAAAATACGATGTGTTTAATCATTGTTGTCTGTTATTTTAACTAGTTGATTAATTGTTTGATCGGTTATTGCCTGA
>Ga0153915_10002623_pt1 | contig 16362 bp, 13 predicted proteins | sample Opewatmetagenome_2_FD_107003 | JGI IMG/M metagenome (GOLD analysis project Ga0153915, IMG submission 107003) | Freshwater wetland microbial communities from Ohio, USA - Open water 3 Core 3 Depth 3 metaG | ecosystem: Environmental > Aquatic > Freshwater > Wetlands | place: USA: Ohio, Lake Erie...
CAGGATTTGTAGAACTGCTGCGCAGAATCAGGAAGACGCTCGATCCGAACGGGATAATGAACCCTGGGAGGTGGGCGCTGTGAATTCACATCAGTCAGTGATCGGTCAATGGCTACACAGATGTAACCGGTGCGGCACCTGCAAGTACATCTTTCGAAACTATGAACCGTCTTGCCCGTCGGGAGAATACTACAAGCTCGAAACCTATTTCGCATCTGGCAGGATAGCAGTCGCCCGAGGTCTGGCCGTAGGCGACATACACTGGCAACAGTCGATGCTGAAACCAGTCTTTGCCTGTACCACTTGTGGAAGCTGTCAGACTCAATGCATGGCGCCGCATAGGGAGCATATTGTCGACATCATTGAGGAACTGAGAGGCTTAGCAGTTGACAAGCTTGGCCCATTGCCTGCTCATCATGATCTCGCTGAGAGCATCATCAGCAAGCATAACCCATACAACGCCACACATCACAGTCGTCAGATCGCGGAGCAGCTTCACTTGCCCGCCAAGGCAGACACCATACTCTTCATGGGCTGCACTGCAAACTATAGGGAAACCAGCATACGCGATGCAACAATCTCGATACTCAGGAAAGCCGGCATTGACTTTACGATTGTTGACGAGTACTGTTGTGGCTCACCTCTTCTCAGAGTAGGGCAGAAAGCGGCAGCGCGAAACGTTGCAGAACACAACCTGCACGTGATAGAAATGGCAGGCGCGGAGAGAGTTGTCACTCCCTGCGCAGGCTGCTATCGAACACTCTCAAAGGACTACAAGAATCTAGGAACGGACTTGGGCATGGAAGTGATTCATTCCTCACAACTTGCGGATGAGCTACTAAACGGAGGCAAACTGAAGCCCAAAGCTCGCGGTGCAATCGGCCGCGTGACATACCATGATCCGTGCCATTTGGGTAGACACATGGGAGTATATGAAGAGCCACGGGAGACCCTTGCAGCGTTGCCTGTAGGATTTGTTGAGATGCAGTCCAACCGGAACAATGCATGGTGCTGCGGGGCAGGCGGCGGCGTCAAATCCTCATTTCCGGAGCTGGCGCAAGCGACTGCGAGTATGCGGCTGGAGCAAGCACGATCCACAGATGCAGATGTGCTTGTATCAACATGCCCATTCTGCAAACGAAACCTAAGCGATGCGAACAGAGGCCACATAGACAGAGTGCTGGATTTGGTCGAACTTGTCGATGAGATGACCTGAAGCGAAACGTCTGCCAAGTGCAGGTGCGTGGGCGTTCATGCTTCTGGGGCCATCCTCGAGCTTATGGCCAGAGCTATGTCGCACCACGAAGGTTTTCTGTAGGTTCTTCTGGCTTTTCTGATTCATGCCAGTGTCTCCGTCCGAAGCCGGTCCAGAATCCACTGGCGGCGAAGACCATGCAGCGGCCGAAACCCATCGGATGAGGAAGTCTTCGTATCTTGAGGCCATAGCATACCTTCTGGTGTTCGTCGGTCCCCTCATCATGAATGCCATGTTGGTCCTCCTTCAAGCCCTCTCTGTGGAGTTCGGAGTGGACCCAACGATGGTATTGACTGCAATCCCAGCTTTCATGATACCGTTTGCGATTCTGCAGCTGTTTTCTGGTGCCATCTCAGATGTGAAGGGAAGGGTGCCCGTGCTTCTTGGTGGTCTACTGTTGTTCACAGCAGGCCTCATCACGTCGGCAGCATCGATTTCGCTTGTGATGTTCACTGCGGCTCATGCAGTCATTGGGGCCGGCTGGGGGTTTGTGAACCCGGTTATCATTGCCCTCGTCACTGATCTGGCCCCTGCTGACAGAATCGCTGCTAGGATGGGGATAATAGGAGCAGTAGGATCAATTGGAGTCGGAGTAGGCCCAGTTGTTGCCGGCCTAGTTGTTGAGTATAGCTGGCGTTGGTTCTATGTTTGGCTGTCATCTCTTTCTGTGGTTGCATTGGTAACAATCGCTATTGTCAAGGGTCCTCCGCATTTGGCCAATGTCGAGTCGGGGGTGAGAGCACTTCTATCGAACATCGCGGCGGAGTGGCGCAGACCAGTCGTGCTGCTCACGCTCCTTCTGGGGTTCATGTTTTCCGAAACGTATCTGGCGACATTAGTCTGGACATCCAGGGCTCTGTCTGGTCTGGTTGACGAGCCCACCGTCGCAGGTATTCTCCTCATCTCGGCTCTCATGGCGGCAATTGTGGGAGTGTATACAGGCGGGCTCATCAGGCGCAGAGGGGTAGCCCTCCCCATGATCGTGGGCGCGGGCGCGTCAATGATTTCAAGTGCTCTTCTGATGAGCATCACTGGCTTTGGCACAGCGGAGAGTCTGCCTCTGATCACGGCCGCCCTGTTGGTTGTTGGAGTCGTTGCTGGAACGTTGTACCCGGTCGCAATCTACTACAGTCAGATGATTGCGCCTCAGAAGCGCGGCGCCCTGGCAGGCCTGCTGATGTCCGTGCAGTTTGCAGGAATGGCAGTCGTTCCACTGACATATGAACGGTTCTTCGCGATGGGAACCACCGCCCTGTTCGCGGCAATACTCGGGGCATCGGTGTTACTTCTGTTGGTCGCTGTCGCTCTCTACAGACAACTGCCTCTGAAGCCACAGCATTAGTCGGCCAGATGTAGAAACATACATAGCAGACTAGAGATCAATACATTCTCATGGACAAGCGGAAGGTCGAGGAGATATTCGACAAGTATGCCGAAGAATACTCGTCAGGTCCATTCGCTCCTTCTAGGTATGATACCAGTCGCTCGGCAATGAGCTTTGCTGACGACATCACATGGTATTTCATGCTGAAGTACTTGCCAAAGGACAAGACAGTCAGAATTCTCGATGCTGGCGGAGGCGACGGCTACTGGGCCGAGAAGCTGATCGCCCTGGGGTATCATAACATCGTTCTATCAGACTTGTCGCAGGGCATGCTTGAACAGGCCAAGAAGAGACTCGCCAAGGTGAAGACTAGTCATGACATAGCGTTCGTGAAGTCGGACATTTCAGACATGAAGGAGTTCCAATCAAGTCTGTTTGACTACGTGTTCTCCCAATATGATGCGGTTTCATACTGCCTTGAGCCCTGGAATGCTGTGAAAGAGCTGACTAGAGTGGCCAAGCCCCAATCATACGTCATAGTCAGTCTTGACACGAAGTTCAGGCGGGTGCCTGAGCTTATCCAAGCCGGCTTGGTCGACGAGGCAGAAAAGCTGTTGACCACTAGCATCTCCTACGACTTCGATTGGCCACAATACAATCTCACGTGGGAGGAACTGGCAGACCACTTTCAAGCGGCCGGTCTCGAGGTCATCGAGGTTGTAGGCGCACCCGTCTTCATGCATCAGGTCAAGGCGGAAACGTTGGAGAAGCTGGAGAACGATGCGGAGACAAGGCAACGATTGCTCAAGATGGAGCTTGACCATTGCACGAATCGCTCACTGGTCAACTTCGCCGGGCATCTGCAAATGGTGGGTAGAAAGCGCAGATTGAAGTGAAGTCTACCTAGGCTTGAAGGACTCGACTCTTGTCAGCATACTCTTGACAGTTGACTCCAAGTTGTGTTTGGGTGTGTAGCCCAGTTCTCTTCGCGCCTTTGAGTCATCAATGATGTATGTAGTCCCGAAGAGCTTGACTCGGAAACTAGTCAACAAAGGTGCCTTCTTGCTCCGAAATGCGCTGTAAGTGCCGCCCATCAGGGTCCCGAGCGTCAAAGCAGCCCTGTAGGGCACTCGGCGAAGACGCCCTGTTGCTGGAGGATTCAACTGACTCTCTATGGTTTGAAGAAGCTCCTTGAACTGGCATGTGAAAGAGATGACATTGTATGCATTGCCTGCAGACTTGTCGAAACGCTCGGCAGCGGCGACCTGACATGCAGCCACGTCCTCAGCATGTGCAAAGCTGATTAGGTTGGTACCATCGCCGAAGTAGACCATGCTACCCTTGGCAACGCGATCCACAATCTGGGGGGCAGTGAACATATCATGTGGCCCGAGCACAGTCGGAGGACGGACCACAGTCGCCTTGATGCCGTAGTCCTTCGAGTATTGCTCAATCAGCTTCTCTCCCTCATACTTCGATTTCTGATAGAAGCCTTCGGGTCTCTTCGGCGCCTCTTCGTCTAACGGCTGGGATGAATCCGGAAAACCATAGACGCCGGTCGACGAGGTATGGATGAGCCGGGGAATGTCCTTCCTTCTGACAGTTTCCAGAACATTGTGGGTCCCTTCCACATTTACTGGATAGAAGTGAGTCTTGCCACCCCAGTCTGCCATCACCCCTGCGTTGTGAAAGAACCATTCGGTATCCTTGGGCACTGCATTCGTCAGGGCATCTAGGTCTGTGACATCACCGCGAACCGTCATGACACCCTGCGGGAGAAAGCCTAGCACTGAGGTTTCTCGAGCGAGCGAAAACACAGAGTGATGCTTATCGCAGAGGAGATTCAGAATGTGACTCCCTACGAAACCCGTTCCCCCGGTCACAAAGCAGTTCGCCACTTGCTCACCGAGGGACAGACATCCGTGCTGCCACTTCAGTCTTTCGGGCTACTTCAGTCTGATTGCGCCCCTTGGGCAGTCTCTTACGCAGTCACCACATCTGGTGCAGAGGTCTGTGAACGCTACATCCACTCTCCACTCATCCGGGTCGTTACTCTTATAGTCCGGAGGGTACATGATAAAGAGTGCAGGGGGACAGACCTTGAGACACTTCTTGCATTCCCTCGGATCCCCGCACTTGCGGTAGTCGACTATGATGTCGGTCTTCATCACCAGACCCCCTTAAGAGCTGGGAACGACACGCGGTCTGCCATCCCGATTGCGCCCTGTGGACAGGCTGTCGAACATAGGCCGCACCCGAAGCACTTCCAGCCATCGATGAAGGGACGATTCATCAGACTATTGAACGTCAATGCTCCAAACTGGCATCTCGATGCGCATGCTTGACATCCGTCGCACTTCGACGAGTCTACCTTGGCAACGTACTCGCCCTTGTATAGGAACTGGAGGCCGTAGGAAGTCCTGAGTCGAGTTGCGGCACATTCCGGCTGCTGACAGCTGCACAATGCAGCGATATATGGCATCGGTCCAAACCACACTGTATTGACTCGCCCAGCCTCGTTCATCTCTTCGACAAAGGCCTGGGCTTCGTCTATGTGCAATGGTTCCATTCCTCTCTCGGGTATATATCGCGGAAGCTTTGGTACCATCTCAGCCAGAGCACCAAAAGCAAGGCAGCATGGGTCGTTGACTCCACGGGTCATCTTCCTGCAGGCGCAGTTCACTCTCAGGATGGGATCTGCCAGCTTCAGGATCTTCTTTGCATCCTCAAGAGGCACGACTTGACCGGGATGACCCTCGGCTCTTCTGGCGTTTCGTCCCTTCAGGGGTTTCTCCTTCTTGAACCAGCTATTGACATACCATTTGAGAGCCCCACCTACTACAGGGGTGTTGAACTTGTAGCCCGGACCCCTCATCGATATCCCGTATATTCTCTGCAGGTAGACCTTCTCAAACTGCTTCCAGAGTTCGAAAATGTAGTCGTGAGCGCCAACTTCAAGCGCGGTTTCCCGCAAGTAGTTCCTCGAGTTCAGGTACCACTTCTGCCCGGCACCATGTCTGTAGCACCACTCGCACATGCAGTTCAACTTCCCAGTTCGACCGAGTCTGTTCCCGTCATTGTGGCGCAAAGGGGACTATATTCTCTTTGGGCAGCTCCTCGCCAAGGTTCGACACTTCCCCAACTGGGGCGTTCTTGCTGGGCCCAGGGGCGATCTGCCATCGTCCACCAAGCACGATATGCCTTGCCGTACATAACACTGTCATATATCCTGCCTCCGCGCATAATATCAATCACCTCGGAGGTGTCTAGACTAAAATGAGCAAGGTTCTAAGGGTCAACATGACTGACCTGACATTCAAGTGGGAGAAGCTCAAGCCAGAGCAGGAGCATCTGGCTGGTAGAGCTTTCACCTCACATATTGTTTCGACCGAAGTCGATCCCATGTGTCATCCGCTCCGTGAACGGAACAAGTTCGTGGTGTCACCGGGTCTACTTGCTGGAACATACGCACCCTCGTCTGGTAGAGTGAGCGTAGGAGCAAAGTCCCCTCTGACCAGCGGCATCAAAGAAGCTAACGCTGGCGGACTCACTGGAACCAGGCTCGCCCGCATCGGGGTACGGGGTCTCATACTTGAAGGCGCGCCCCCCGCAGCGAGCAAGGACTGGTACACCCTCCTTGTCGGGAAGGACAAGTGCGAGATCGTCAAAAAGAACGAATACGCTGGACTCGGAACCTACGACCTGATAGCCAGAATCTGGAAGGAGTATCCATCGAAACCAGGCATCATTGGTTGTGGTCTTGCTGGCCAACGCCTTCAGAAAGCTGCGGGTGTCTTTGGCAATAACGTGGAGAACACGGATGCTGGTAGGTACGCGGGCCGAGGCGGGTTGGGTGCGGTGCTTGGCTCGAAACACGTTGTCGCCATTGTGAGTGACGACACTGGTGGTGCCGTCCCTGCAGCCAAAGAGAACGACAGATTTGACGCCGCGCGCAAGACGTTCGTGAAGTCACTAGACGCTCACCCCATCACAGGCAAACTCAAGGACGATAAGGGGAAGCCATTCGGTGCCCTAAAGAACTACGGGACGAATGTGCTCCAGAACATTCTGAACGAAGCCGGTGGCCTTCCAACCAGAGCCTTCCACGAAGGACGCTTTGAAGGAGCAGCTAAGATCTCGGGAGAAGCGGTTCACGAGCTTGTTGACAGGACAAGGGCGAAGCATGGAGACAAGGCACAAGGCACGTATGGTCACGCCTGTCACCCTGGCTGTGTCATGGCATGCTCCAACGCAGTACCCTACGAAGACACAGGCAAACTGCAGGTTTCGCCCCTCGAATATGAGACCGTATGGGCTCTGGGTACTAACCTGGGCATCAGCGTCCTCAAAGACGTCGCCGAGCTCAACAGGCTCTGCAACGACCTCGGAGTGGACACGATTGAAACCGGCAACACTCTGGCCATGCTCATGGAGGCTGGAATGATCAAGTTCGGTGATGGCCCGGCAGCTATTGCTGCTCTGAAGGAGGCGTACAACCCGAAGTCCTACCTTGGCAGGCTGGTGTGCTCAGGAGCGTCAACCACTGGGCATGCGCTAGGAGTCACCCGGATTCCAGTTGTCAAGGGACAGTCCTTACCTGCATACGACCCAAGACCAATCCGTGGTATTGGTGTGACCTACGCGACCAACCCAATGGGAGCAGACCACACCTCAGGCTACACCATAGCGGCTGAGATACTCGGCATCAAGGGCAAGGTCACTGATCCAAGAGACCTCAAGAAGGCCGACCTCTCACGCGCCTTCCAATCTACGACTGCCTATCTCGACTCCAGCGGATACTGCCTCTTCGTTGCATTCTGCGTTCTGGACGATGACGCAGGCTTCAAGGCCATGACTGACACTGTTGATTCCTTCCTCGGCAAGAAGATTGATGTCACAGAGTACGGAACGGCCGTGCTGAAAGCCGAACGCGGCTTCAACCAGAGAGCAGGGTTCACTGAACGCGACGACAGGTTGCCTGAGTTCTTCCGCACTGAGAAACTCCCGCCGCACAACGTCACTTTCGATGTCACAGACGCAGACATCGATGCGGTGTTCAAGGGATTCTAGTCCAATTCTAGAGGGGATACTTTTCCCCTCTACCTCCTTTTGTATCAAGCACCTTCAGGAAGCTTCTTTTGCCTACGGATGGACTACATGTAACGGAACACGGCAAGTGGCGCACGGCGCCCGAGCCGTCGATGACCCATATGAATTCGGGATGACTCATTTGGCGCAGCACATGCATGAGGCAACAGCGCAAGGCCCACCACGGATCGAGATCCATCTGTACGGCGAGCTCAGGTCCCTCGTACCGGGGAGCCGGCCCGACGAAGACACAGTGATGTGGGTCGCCCATGTTATGAACGAGACTTTCGAACAGCTTACAAGCCGCATGGGTCTCACTCCTGAACAGCTTGGTGATTGCTTCATAGACGGAACTCTTGCAAAGAAGTCAGATATCGTACCAAGTGGAGCAAGAGTGGCACTGTTTCCGTACAACATGGTCCTACTGTGCGGAGGACAGCATCTGAAAGGTCATGGCTACACCCGAGGCGAGCTCGATGTCGACTACTATTAGGTGAGAAGCATGCACGTCAATGTCAAGCTCTATGCGACACTTCGACCATTCGCACCGAAGGGCACAGCAATAGGCGAGTCATTCCCAGTCGAGCTAGAAACGGCTAACATATCGGAAATCATCGAGAAGCTCGGATTCCCGAAGGACCACGCGCGCATAATAATGGTAAACGGGATACGCACCTTCGACACAGGACAGAAGCTCTCGGAAGGGGATCTTGTTGTCTTCTTCCCGCCCGTCGGAGGAGGAGTCCTATCGCACGATTGAGCCGAAGACAAGAGCAACGGCTGAATCATGGCCCGGGCTCAGCACCCTTCATTCTAGACGAAAGCCTTAAGCATTTCCGGGCTCCCACATGGAGTCGGTAGGACTATGCGATGAAGGATTGTCCATTGGATGCCTGTAAGCATAGGATTGCTCTGCTTGTGCTCACAGCGGCCCTTGTGTTGACCGCCTCTGTCGCGGCCAAGTCAGATACTGGGCTGACGAATCACCGAACAACGCATGAAATTCACAGTACGGCAACCGGCAACCACGATCCAATATGGATAGATGGCGACGCAGACTTCGCGGCCCAAGCTGCATCCGAGGGCTGGAAAGGCAACGGCTCATACGACTTCCCATTCGCTATAGAGAACCTGTCAATCCTCAGTAACGCCTATTGTATATGGGTAACTAATGTCAACGCTCACTTTGTCATCAGAAACTCAGTCTTCAGTACGGATGTGAGCTATGAAGGCAGGGCGATAACCTTCTCATCGACCCGCAATGGAGTCGTGGATTCTTGCTTGCTTGACAGCTTCTATATGGGCATCGATGTCCATAACTCAGAGGACTGCGAGCTCATGAATATCACAGTGATCGAAGTTCAATATGGCGTGTACTTCGCATGGTCCAAGCACTGCACTCTAATGGACAGTAGGCTTGTTCATACCGGGTTGATAGTCGAGGGTGACACAATAGATGAATGGAATCACACTGTCGTCGGCAACACGGTCAATGGGAAGGCCATGGGTTACTTCTTGAGTGCTCACGACCTCATGGTACCAGGCGTAGACTACGGACAAATAGTACTTGCTGGTTGCAGCAGAGTCGAGATCCATGGAGGCGAACTTGGCGACACGACGGTAGGCATTACAATGGCCCTCTGCGAGGACTGCTCAGTGTACGACAGTGTACTGTCTTTCGGTGTATATGGAGCTACAATCGCGAAGTCACAAAGGACATTCCTTGACGGGATAACGGCCAATTCGAACATGATTTGGGGGATCATGTTGAATGACTCGTACAGCAGCGTGCTGGCCCACTGCTTGTTTTCAGGCAACGGCGGCTGGGGAATCTGGTGCATTGGGTCCGACAGATCCTACATAGCGAATAGCACAATTGGTGAAAACTCCGATGGACTGGTTTGCATAGATCTGCAACAGGCGTTGGTCATTGGGAACGACATACATGGGAATGGACACGGAGTTGACATGCAGTTTTGCCGAGACTGCATATTGATCAACAACACCATCTGTCAAAACACAGTCACAGGGTTGGAACTAGAGTACGAATGCACTGGGAACTTGGTTTGTGCAAACACTATCGGATGGAACAATGAGTGCAATGCCCAGGATGACGGGATCAATAACCTCTGGGACGACGGAAACGCGCTTGGAAACAGCTGGAGCGACTACTCAGGCGGGGGAGATTATCAGATCCCGGGCTCAGCAGGAAGCATTGACCACTTCCCATCCAAAGCAACTTCGACCTCGTCGACAATTACTACCGATGGAGGCAGTCCATGGAACTGGAATCAAATGACGCAAATAGTGACTGCCGCCGCGGTCATAACAATCGTGGTCTTTTCAATCTTGATCATCCGCAATCGCGGCACTGGTACCGCTGACCGCGACCACATCTCCAACAGTCTGTGCACCAATTTCAGGAAATGCGTGTGCTCATCTTTCTGAGCGTCAATGACTTGAACATTCGATTCAGTGAAGGCTATGGTCATGCACGTGACCCAACGGTGCAAGATTGCCGAATGCGTCTTGCACGACCTCCGGCAATGCGGGATGGATATGAATAGACTTGAAGATAGGCGCGTATCCGTGATCTCCTGCGTTCATCAGATTCGTGATCTCCTGGACTAGCGTCGGCGCATCGGGTCCGATTATCGTGGCTCCCAGTACAGTGCCCTCACGTCCATCACAGATCACACGGACAAAGCCCGGTGGATAGCCCATGGCTGCGCCCTTTGCAGTCGTGGCATAGTCTGTTTGTCCCACAAGGAGTTCACGACCGGACTCCGCGGCTTCCCGCAGTGTCATACCCACTGTCGCAATCGGCGGGTACGAGAACACAGCTCTTGGTATGGCATGATAGTCCATCTTGTGCAGCTCTGGCTCTTGGCCTCGTTTCGATTCAATTGTAGCTGCAATGTTGTGCCACACTATTCCCGACTGTTCATTGGCGACATGTCTGAACATATGCTTTCCAAGTGCATCGCCAAGAGCCCAGATGTTCTTCTTCGTCGTCCGGAGGAACTCGTCTACTACGATCCAACCCTTGGGGTCAGTCTTGACTCCGGTCTTCTCTGGCTTGAAGAGGTCCGCATTCGAGACTCTACCTGCTGCAATCAGCAGAGCTTCTGCTGTGAGCTCCCTCTCAGCCCCTGACTGTCTGTCCCTTGCCACCACCGTCTTCATGCCGTTGCTTTCGCTTGCCCCAACTACTTCATGGTTAGTGAAGACCCTCATGCGAGTCGCTAGCTCCCTCTGAAGAAGAACTGAAACATCCTCATCCTCGGCCGTCAAGAGCCTTGGCATCTGCTCAAGGATCGTGACGTCTGTACCTATGGCAGAGAAGAAGTGGCCGAACTCAACTGCAATGTAGCCACCTCCGATGATTATCATGGACTCAGGCTTCTCGCTCAGCTCGAGGGCCGTCTTGTTCGTGAGATAGTGGACGTGCTCTATGCCATTGATTGGAGGAATGGAAGGTCGAGCTCCCGACGCTATGACAACATGATCTGCCCTGATTCTCTCTCCATTGACATCCATCGTGTAGTCCGCAACAAACTGGCCCGTCCCCTTGTAGAACTCGTAGCCCTTGCTCTCTGCGATATTCTTCTCTATCTTTTCTGACTCCTCCCACGTTTCTCTTCGCATCCGACTCATCAAACCTTCGAAATCGACTCCCTCGACTCTCGCCCTCAGATTCACCTTCTCCGCTTTGCCGATGTCCACAATGAGGTCAGCAACGTACGTGAGAATCTTGGTTGGTATGCAGCCTCTGTTGAGGCAGGTGCCACCAAATCGGTCGTTGTCGACAACGGCCACGTTCATTCCCCGCTCGTACGCATTTGCCGCAACGTTCGCACCTGCACCCGATCCAAGAACAAGCACGTCGAATCTCTTCATGAGTTCCATCTGTCAGCTTCAGACGAAATAAGTGCGGCGGTGTGTTGCACCGTAGATGCAGCATGGACCCTTCTACAATGTGGGAAGAAGAACACATACAATGTTAATAGGTCTGACGTCCTCAGCTAGCCGACCAAGGCAGGGAGCTGTCGAGCCATGCGGACTGACAAGGCGGGAGTGCTTATGCTGGCATTCTTCGTTGTCTTCTCGACATCATGCTTCTTGCCATCAGGGTCTGTTGGAACGATCGCTGAAGACTACAGAAGACATGGGCCACTAATCGACAAACTGGTCTACAAGGTGATATCAGGGTACGATGATCAGGCCCTTGCACTCATGAATAATGACATCGATCTCATAGGAGACATGGTTGATCCAGACTACCTGCCAGAACTAGAGGAAGCGGGAAACGTCGGATTCGCTAGGACTCCAAGGAATGGATACGGGTACCTGACTATCAAGTGCGACAAGTATCCATTCAACGTGACCGGGTTCAGAAGAGCCCTTGCCTTCGCACTGGACAAATGGGAAATATCAAGGGTGATATGGGAGAATCTCTCAGAGCCGCTCGATTCATGCATACCCAAGAGAAATCCGTTCTCCGTCGAGGGCCAGCTGCCGTACAGCTACTATGAGGGAAACCTGACCCTTGGAAACCAGATGCTCAACGGCGCAGGTTTCTTTGATGTAGATATGGACGGTACAAGGGAAGCCCCCAATGGAATGGACTTTGATGTCGCCATCGATCTTCTCACGTCGTCACCCATTGCAGTCAAGGTTGGCTCCCTCGTCAGAGACACGCTCCATGCGCTTCACGTTGACGCAACCGTGTATGAAGACTGTTTGGGGGACCGCTACCTGTCCCTGATTTACCATACTGACTACGACATGATGTTCCTCGGCACGAGCCTCAGCAGCTTTGATGTCGACTGGCTTGCCTATGAGTTCTGGTCGGAGTATGCCGACGAGCCCTACTGGAACTTCCCATGCTTTCGCAATGCGTCATACGATTCCTGGAGGGAGCAGCTCCTTCACTCCGCAGACTATGACGAGGTCTATGAGGCCGCTATTGAGATGCAGAAGATATGGGTTTACGAGTGTCCAGAGATCGTCTGCTATGATAGCTTCCTCTTCTCGGCATACAGGAATGACAGGTTCGAAGGTTTCGTCAACGATTTCGCTGATGGTGCACATTCCTGGTGGACCAACTACAATGTGCACTTGAAGGAGTCGCAGGGCGGTCCATTTGGCGGTGCACTTAGATGGAGCAACTCACTGGAACTTGACACCTTCAACTTCATGGCCTCTTCTTCTGCTTATTCATGGAATATTCTACAGGAGCTGTATGATAGTCTGATCATCAGAGGCCCTGACGGCGAGGACGTGCCTTGGCTCGCAGAATCCTATGTGGCAGAAACACACCAGGACGACCCATCAGTTCCTGAAGGTCACACAAGATTCACATTCAGTTTGCATCAGATTGCTAGGTGGACCGATGGTCAGCCTTTGAGCGCTGATGATGTGGCGTTCACAATGAACTACTATCGTGACGCGGCGGGCAACCCGTTCGGTTGTGATCTGACCGAGATGACAGCGGCCTACGCGACCAGCGAGTCACAGGTCGTTGTTGAGTTCGGTTCAGAGTCATACTGGCATCTGCACACCATTGGCTACAAGCCGATCATGCCGAAGCACGTATTCATGGAGATTGGTGCCACCGGCTGGGACACCTGGACCCCGCACCCACCAACAGAACCCATGGTGACGTCAGGTCCCTTCAACATATCCGGATACGGGACCGGTGAGTTCGTTGAACTCACCCGGAACCCCGACTACTTCCACGGCTCTGCTGTGTCCCCGACTATCATTAGCTATCCATCAGACATCACGTATACCGAGAGCCGAACTGGCAACAGGATAACGTGGTCATTGCTTGCTGGAGACCCTGTTCACTACGAGATTACATGCAACAACACACGAGTCGAATCAGGTCCCTTGAACGATTCGAGTCGGTGGGTTTCGATAACAGTGGACGGGCTGTCCGTGAGTGCTTACAACTACACTCTGGTTGTAACTGATGCATTTGGAGCGCGTGCCACTGACACAGTCTGGGTCATAGTGAGAAGTATTGAAGGGGAGAGTCTTGCCATGCTGTTGGCTACTCTGATCACTGGAGCTGGAGTTGCGGTCATTGTTGTGTTCAGTGCGTTGATAATCCAAGCAAGACACCCGGCAAGAATACATAGTACTCTTCAGCAGAAACCGGCCATTTATCCGTCTCATCTACACACAGTCCTCACGTCTCGTGGCGATTAGATTGCCCCCAGTGGCCCCAGAACGACCATCTTGTCTTCGTTGCGACCCGCCATATGCCAGCCAATTCCCACCGAAGAGAGCTGGATAAGCCTCCGATTCCAGTGAACAAACGGGTAAAACTTTATTAGCATTCGATGCATGAGTGGAAAACAGAAGGCGATACTGCCTCAGCATGAGTAATGCAATCTACTTCATTGGAATTGGGGAACACGGAGTTCGACATTGTGTCGCAATCTCACGGAGCAATCTCCCCAATGCGCTGACGTGTCGGTACACGCCCCACTATCTCGCAGCTGGTAGAGCTGCGGATTCCTGCCGACATGTATTGGTCTGACTGCTGAGTCGTAATAATCTACATCACAAGGCGTCAGCCGGTCATGCGGGCAAGAATGCACTGCGACAGCAGTCCGCTTTCTATCATGCCATGGAGGTGAGATAGATAGTGGGCAAACGAAACAATCACACCACCAGGACTCGTGGTGGCAAGCATAACCGTCAGAACCAGGAGCAACCGACCGTGACGCAGAATACTGCGGCCAAATCGGCTCATGCCCAAGGCTCAACCACGAGGACCCAGTCAACTAGTAGACGAGCATAGTGAGTAGGGTCACCGATCTCACAGCTCGCAACTAGGGCTGGAAGGTAGCTAGCGGCTCATCTGGCTGCTAGCACCCTGGCATCAGCAGGCCCAGCGACCAGTACTCGATGGGTCTGCTCATGCTACTCTTTCTATTGCCGGTCCGAGTCATTGGCATCTCACAGTGATCAATAGACGGTAGCGGCACGGGTACTGCTTTTCTCGCAGTAGGAAGCGGATTCGTATGTCATTGGAGAGATGGACGAAGGCAGTGTTGCTGGTCGTTGTCTTCGCAACACTGATGCCATTCTACTGTCCTATCGGGCAGGCACGGGTGCATCATGATCTCCCGGCCAACACGGGTCCCTTTGTCGACGAGATTGTCTACAATGTGATTAGCAGTGACGACCAACAGGTCCTAGCGTTGGTTAACAATGAAATCGACATAATCGGAGATGTTGTTGATGCCACTTATCTGCAGCAACTCAAGGCTACAGAGAATACCGAAGTCACATTCCAGCCTCCATGAGTATTCGGTCGGTTTACTGTCGCGTCTGTAGCCACAGTTGCACCGGAAGGAGCTTCTGCGCCAAAGTTAAGTGATGCATGAGGCAGGGGTAGTAGTAGGTCTCCAGAATGAGAATGCTACAGATCCACTCCGACGGCTTTACATATGAAGTCAAGAGAAAGGCACTCAAGGAAGCGGAAGACGTTGAACAGAAGTCATACTCCACGAACGACTCATGCCTTGTGAACTTCATCGCGGCAGAAACCCCCGACCAGACGGATATCAGCACTGCTGCGCGGCTCACTGCCGACATGATCGCGAGTGCAGCAGATGAGGTCAAAGAGCGGAGAGTCGTGGTCTACCCCTGGGTGCACCTCAGTGAGAAGCCGGCGAGTCCTGCCAATGCTCTTAGTCTTCTGAAGGAGGTAGCTGAGGCTCTCATGTCGAGGGGATACGAGGTCGTAAGAGCCCCGTTCGGATGGTACAAGGCGTTCTCGATCCACTGCAAGGGCCATCCTCTGGCTGAGAGGTCCAAAGTGCTTGACATCACCACTCAGGCAAGGAAGGACACAGAAGCGACGCGGGGTGAGGATCTTACTGCAGTGGCTGCTGAACAGAAGGCGACTAGTCACTTCTTCATCATGCAACCAGATGGCAGACTAGAGGAGGTGGACAGGTTTGACTACACCGGGCTGGAGGAGCTCAGGCTATATGTGAAGTATGAGACAGCGAAGGACAGAACCGTCCATGAACCCCCGCCGCATATCGCGATCATGAAGAATCTAGAGCTCGTCGACTATGAACCGGGTTCTGACCCGGGCAACTTCAGGTGGCCCCCACGCGGCCTGACACTCAAGAGGGCTGTCGAAGAGAGGGTGACTGCAGAGATGGTAGACTATGGAGCATTTGTCGTCCAGACGCCGCTGATATACGACTATGCGCATCCGTCGTTGAAGTCGTATTTGCAGAGATTCCCCTCGCGTCAGTATGTGGTCCGCTCTGGTGACCATGACTATTTCGCAAGATTCTCCGCGTGCTTCGGGCAATTCCTACTCATATCGCAGGCTCAGGTTTCATACAAGCAATTACCTCTCAAACTCTTTGAAATTGCTCCATCTTATCGGAGAGAGCTAGCTGGCGAACTAGCAGGCATGAGGCGCCCGCGAGCCTTCACAATGCCTGACATCCATGAGTTTGTCGCAGATGTCGACATGGCCAAGAAGTCAATCGAGAAACAGCTTGTGTTCATTGAGAAGCTCATGCACGAACTTGAGGTCAGATATGAGGTTTCATTCCGCGTACTTCGATCTTTCTACGAAGAGAACGAAGACTTCATAGAGCGAGTCGTGGCAAAGATCGGGAAACCTGTCATGATCGAGGTCTTTGACCAGCGC
>Ga0153915_10002624_pt1 | contig 16361 bp, 12 predicted proteins | sample Opewatmetagenome_2_FD_107003 | JGI IMG/M metagenome (GOLD analysis project Ga0153915, IMG submission 107003) | Freshwater wetland microbial communities from Ohio, USA - Open water 3 Core 3 Depth 3 metaG | ecosystem: Environmental > Aquatic > Freshwater > Wetlands | place: USA: Ohio, Lake Erie...
GACGCCGATGCCTACGTCGCCCTGCACGAGGCAGCACATGTCTGGTTCAACGAGAACCTGTTCCAGGACCGCTGGATCGGCGAGGCATGGGCGGAGTTCTACGGGGTGGAGGCCGGGAAGCAGATCGGCGCCAAGGGCGCCACCTTCGACCTGACCGATGACCTGCTCGCCTACAAGATCCCGCTCAACGACTGGGGCTCGCTCGGGACGGTCGACCTGGGCATCGAGGACTACTCCTACGCGGCCACCTATCACCTGGCCCTGCTCATCTTCGAGCGCACCGACTTCGACGGCCTGCGGCGCGTCTGGAGCGCGGTCGATGCGGCCGAGATGTCGTACCAGCCGCTGCATGCCGATGGGCCACCCCGCAAGGGGGTTCCGGCGCTCTTGCCTGGCTGGCAGCAGCTGCTCGACCTGCTGGACGAGCGGACCGGAGCCTCCTATGACGACCTGTGGTCGGCCTGGGTGGTCGACGCATCCCAGAAGCCGCTGCTCGCCGAACGCACCACGGCGCGCCAGCAATACGGGACCGTGACGGCGATGGCGGCGCCGTGGGATCTTCCGCAGCAGATTCGGGTCGACATGGGTGGCTGGAAGTTCGGCGACGCCGAGAAGGAGATGACCGTCGCAGCTGACGTGCTCGCCGAGCGCGGCCGCATCGCCGCCGAGGCGAAAGCGCTTGGCCTGAGCACCCCTGGCGCGCTGCGGCAGAAATTCGAGGGGGCCGATGCGGGAGCACTCGACGCGGCGGCCCGGGAGGCAACCGACGAGCTGGCGACACTCGACCACCTCGGGACCGCCACGCATGCGCTGGCCGATGGCCCCGACCTGATCGAGTCGATCGGGTTGATCGGATCCGATCCGTCCGCCGACCTTGCCGCCGCAGGCGCAGCCTTCGAAGCCGGACACCTCGACGCAGCGGGGCAGGCCGCCGACCGTGCCGCCAGCACTCGCGCCGGGGCAGCCGCAGCCGGCCAGCTGCGCGCCGCCGGAGCCGGCGGCGGTCTGGTGGTCCTGATCGGAGGCTCGTTCGTCGTGATTCGCCTCCGGCGCCGGCGCACCGCGACAGCGCCAGTCGGTGACCCGAGCGAACCGGCGGGCGACCCGCCCGCCGAGCGCGGCGAGGATCAGGGGGCCTGAGCCACCGGACGGGACGTCCGACGCACATCCCGGGGTGAAGCAGGTACCCTTCCGCACCTGTGAACCGCTCCATCGCCGCCGTCCTGTTCGGCACCTTCACGCTTCGCTTCAGCACCGGCCTGACCGGCGGGCTCTTCCTCTATTACGTGGCAGACCTGCCGAAGCACGGCGGGGCGGACGTCAGCTCCTTCGCCGTCGGCCTGCTCACGGCGACCTACTTCGTCGCGGAGCTGGTGCTGTCGCCGGCCTTCGGCGTGCTGGCCGATCGGCTCGGCGCCCATCGGGTCATGCAGTGGGGGCCAGCCTTCGGTGCCGTTGCAGTCATCCTGACCGCGATCACCACCAACCTGTACCTTCTCGGCGCCACCCGCTGGCTCGAGGGAGCGGCCGCGGGCGCCAGCATCCCGTCGATCCTCGGCTACATCGCGGTGGCCACCAGCCGCAGCGAGGTGCTTCGGGGACAGACGGTTGCCCGCTTCGAGGCGGCCACCCTGGCCGGCCTGGGGCTGGGGATCGTCGCCGCCGGGCCGCTCTGGGAGGTCATGGCAAGAAGCGCCTTCCTGCTGAATGCGGCGATCTACGGCGTCTCGTTCAGCATCTATCGGTGGGGGGTTGCCGATGTCGCCACGCATGGCCACCTCGAGGTGGCGCCGCTGCACTCTGCCGAGCTGCGCCCCGTGGGATTTGACTTCGGCCGCTACCGGCGTGTCTTCAGCAGTGCGCGCGTCTGGCTGCTGGCGCCCACCTGGATCGCGCTCAACGCCGTCCTTGGCTCATGGACCACGCAATCGGTCTTCCAGCTCGTCAAGGAGCCCCAGCCGCGGTTCGCGAACCAGCTGCTGATGGGCGGGTTCGGGCCAACCCAGGTCAGCCTCGGGATGGGGGTGGCGCTGCTCGTCTTCTTCGGCGGCCTGATCTACTGGGGCAACCGCTTCAAGCGCTACCGCCGTACGACGATCATCGCGGTGGGGATCGGCGGCGGCCTGGCGATGATGGGTGCCGTCTTCGGGCTCAACCACTCGCAGGGCGTGGGCGTGCTCCTCCAGGTGCCCCTTGCCATCCTCATGCTCGGAGGCCTGTTCGTCATGGCCGGCGCCACGCCGGCCGCGCTCGGCCTGCTCGCCGACATCAGCGAGGCGCACCCGGCAGATCGGGGAGCGATCATGGGCCTCTACTCCGTCTTCCTGGCGCTCGGCCAGATTACCGGCAGCCTGGTCGGCGGGGCAGCCGCAGAGTGGCGCGGGATCGACGGGATGCTGGCTGTGTCGCTCGGCCTGCTCCTCTTCGCGCTGCTGCCGCTGAACGGGCTGCGCTCGTCGGAGCACCTCGTCGGCCTGGCCGACGGGGATCACGGAACCGCCCCCGCCAGCGGGTAGAATCAGCCCTCCATGCGTCTCTCCAAGCTCTTCTTCGCATCGCTGCGCGACAACCCGGCGGAAGCCGAGATGGTCTCGCACCAGCTCCTGGTGCGCGCCGGCTATGTGCGCCAGCTGGGGGCCGGGATCTATTCGCTGCTGCCCCTCGGCTTTCGGGTCAGCCAGCGAATCGAGCAGGTGATCCGCGAAGAGATGGACCGCATCGGCGGCCAGGAGATGGAGATGCCGGTCGTGCATCCCGCCGACCTGTGGCGGGAGAGCGGCCGCTACCAGAAGATCGGTCCGGAAATGGTGCGCTTCAAGGACCGATCCGGGCGCGACATGGTGCTGGCCATGACCCACGAGGAGGTGGTCGCCGATCTGCTCCGTGACCTGGTCAAGAGCTATCGCCAGCTGCCGGCCATCGTCTACCACTTCCAGACCAAGTTCCGCGACGAGCCGCGTTCGCGCGGCGGGCTGATCCGGGTCCGCGAGTTCGTGATGAAGGATTCCTACTCGCTCGATGCCGACACTGATGGCCTCGACCGCTCCTACCAGCTGCACTACGAGGCCTACGAGAAGATCTTTGCGCGACTCGGCCTTGAGACGGTGGTGGTCGGGGCCGACGTCGGCATCATGGGCGGCAGCCTGGCGCACGAGTTCATGGTCCTCAATGAGCACGGGGAGGACACGCTGGTGCTGTGCGACGCGTGCGCGTACGCGGCCAACCAGCAGATCGCGAACGTCGGCAAGCCGGAGCCGCGAGCCGAGGAGCTGCGCCCGCTCGAGGATGTCGCAACCCCTGAATCACCGACCATCGCGGCGCTGGCCTCGTTCCTGGGCGTCGGCGAGGAGCGCACCGCCAAGGCGATCTTCTTCGTGACCGGTGACGGACGCATGGTGACCGCCATCGTGCGCGGCGACTTCGAGGTCAACGAGACGAAGCTGTCCAACGCGGTGAAGGCGATCGGCGGGCTGCGGCCGGCGCACGCCGAGGAGATCCAGGCCGCCGGGATGGAGCCCGGCTACGCCTCGCCGATCGGCGCCCATGACACCACCGTGGTGGTCGATGATCTGGTGGCCCGCTCTCCGAACCTGGTGGCAGGCGCAAATCGGCACGGCCACCACCTGCTGAACGTGAACGTGGGGCGCGACTTCACCCCGGACCTGGTGCGCGACATCACGAACGCGCGAGAGGGTGACGCCTGCCCGCAGTGCGGGGCCGCGGTCACGCTGCGCAACGGGATCGAGGTCGGCAACATCTTCAAGCTCGGCACCGACTTCACCGAGAGGCTGGGCGCCACCTACCTGGCCGAGGACGGCAGCCGGCGTCTGATCGTGATGGGTAGCTACGGGATCGGCCTGGGCCGCGCGATGGCCTGCATCGTGGAGGCGCACCATGACGAGAAGGGGATCGCCTGGCCGTCGGAGGTCGCCCCCTATGCCGCGCACCTCGTCTCGATCGGCGCCGCGCGCGACCCCGCGGTGGCAGAGGCGGCTGAAGGTCTCTACCAGCGCCTCACCGATGCCGGCGTCCAGCTCCTGTACGACGATCGCCACGAGTCCCCCGGCGTGAAGCTGACCGACGGTGAGCTGCTGGGAATGCCGATCCTGATCACCGTCTCGCCGCGGTCACTGGCAGCCGGCGGCGCGGAGGTCACGGATCGCGCCAGCGGCGAGCGCTCCGTCCGTCCGATCGCCGAGCTCGAGTCGGAGCTCAGCGCCGGCACCTGATCGCCCGACCGCGCTGTCTCGTCAGGTGTCAGCGAAGCTGCGGGAGGACCTCGGCTGCCATCCGCTCGATCCTGCCCAGATCGTTCACGCCGCGCAGGCTGAGGAGGATGTGCTGTGCCCCGGCCTCGACGAGCGCCCCGAAGCGGTCGACCACCTCGGCCGGGCTCTCGCGCTCGAGGTCGACGCTCTGCAGGGTGCTCCGCTCGATCTCCTCGTAGGGTCGGCCCAACCGCTCACAGTGCTCACGGAGCACTGCATACTTGTGGGCGATACGCACAGGGTCGCCGAAGACGTTGCAGGCATCGGCGTATTGCGCCACCAGGCGCAGCGTCTTCCGCTCCCCTCCCCCGCCGATCATGATTGGCACCCGCGGCCGCGAGATCGCCTGCGGCGAGTTCAACAGGCGCGTTGCGGTGAGATGCGTCCCGTTGTACGGCTCGCCGCTGCCACTGCCGCCGCTCCACATGGCATACGCCATCTGGAGCGTCTCCTCCAGGAGCTCAAAGCGCTCCCGCAGTGGCGGGAACGGGAAGCCCAGGCCTGCCGACTCCTCCTCGTTCCACGCGGCGCCGATGCCGAACCAGGCGCGACCGCCGGAAAGCACGTCGAGCGTGGTGGTCGCCTTGATCCAGACCGCCGGCTGGCGATAGTGAATGCCCCCGACCATGAGGCCCAGCCGGGCGCGCTCCGAATGCGCGGCCATGAAGCCAAGCGCGGTCATCCCCTCGAGCATCGGCGCCTCGGGAGGTCCCAGGCCGCGGATCTGGAAGAAGTGATCCATCACCCAGATCGAGTCGAAGCCGGCCTGATCCGCTGTTCGCACCACGCCCGCCAGCGTCGGGCCGATCGCCGCAGCGCCGCCGGGCCAGGTGAAGTTGTTGATCTGGAGGCCGAACCTCGTCATCGGGCCGTCAGCCCTCGACGGTGACCCCGTGCCAGAAGGCGACGTAGCCCTCCACGTTCTTGGCCGCCTCGGAGGCTTCGGGGTAGTACCACGCCGCGTCGGGGTTGCTGGCCCCGTTGACAGAGAGCGTGTAGTAGCTCGCGGTGCCCTTCCACCAGCAGACGCTATGCGTGTCGCTCTCCTGGAGGAATTCACGATGGACCGAATCGGGCGGGAAGTAGACGTTGCCCTCCACGATCTCAGTTCGATCGCTCTCGGCGATGACCGCCCCATTCCAGATTGCGCGTGCCATGCGCGGCATCCTACTCCGTGAGGTTGACGAGGCAAGTGGGGACGGGAAGACGCCCGCCCCCACTCGTGCCCTCAGACCGCCACCGCTTCGGGCTGAGGCTCGTACTCGACGTCGACCAGCTCCCCCGCCAGATAGGCATCGTAGGCGGCCATGTCGAAGTACCCGTGCCCCGAGAGGTTGAACAGGATGACGCGCTCCTCGCCGGCCTGGCGGGCCTCGAGCGCCTCGTCGATCGCCGCGCGGATGGCGTGGCTGGACTCGGGAGCCGGAACGATCCCCTCGGTCCGAGCGAATCGGATCGCTGCCTCGAAGCAGGTGTTCTGGGCATAGGCCCTCGCCTCGATGAAGCCCAGCTCGTACAGGTGTGACACCAGCGGCGCCATGCCGTGGTAGCGAAGCCCGCCGGCATGGATCGGTGCCGGTCGGAACCCGTGGCCCAGGGTATGCATCTTCAGCAGCGGGGTCATCCCCACCGAGTCGCCGAAGTCGTACCGATACTCACCTCGGGTCAGGCTCGGACACGAGGCCGGCTCCACGGCCAGGAACCTGGTCCGCGCCCTGCCGGCGAGCCTCTCCCGCAGGAACGGGAAGGCGATCCCGGCGAAGTTGGATCCCCCGCCGGCGCAGCCGATCACCACGTCGGGCGCCTCGCCCGTCATGGCCATCTGCTTGATCGCCTCCTGGCCGATCACCGTCTGGTGCAGCAGCACGTGGTTGAGCGCGCTGCCGATCGAGTAGTGCGTATCCTCGCGCGAGGCAGCCTCCTCGATCGCCTCGCTGATCGCGATCCCCAGCGATCCCCTCGACCCCGGGTCGGCTGCGAGGACCTGGCGGCCGGCATTCGTCTCGGTCGACGGCGACGGCACGACGGTCGCGCCAAAGGTCTCGATGAACGATCGTCGGTACGGCTTCTGCTCGTAGCTGACCCTGACCATGAAGACCTTGGTCTCGATCCCGAAGAGGCTGCCCGCGAAGGCGAGGGCGCTCCCCCACTGGCCGGCCCCCGTCTCGGTGGCCATCCGGGTGATCCCCTCCGCCCGGTTGTAGTACGCCTGCGCGATCGCCGTGTTCGGCTTATGGGATCCCGCCGGGCTGACTCCCTCGTACTTGTAGTAGATGTGCGCGGGGGTGTCGAGCGCTCGCTCCAGGCCGAGCGCCCGGATGAGCGGCGAGGGTCTGTAGATCCGGTATGCCTCGCGCACCGGCTCCGGGATCTCGATGAACCGCTCGACGCTCACCTCCTGGCGGATCAGCTCCATCGGGAAGAGCGGGGCGAGCGCCTCCGGGCCGATCGGCTCCCGCGTTGCGGGGTGCAGCGGCGGCGGAAGCGGCTCGGGCAGATCAGCCGCGATGTTGTAGAAGTGCGTCGGCAGCTCGCTCTCGGGGAGCAGGAACCGGCGCTGCTGGGACGGGGACATCGGTGACCTCCTGAGAACAACAAACCCCATCGTCTGAAAGGACGAGGGGGTCTTCTCGTGGTGCCACCTTTGTTCCCCGGTGTTCTCACCCGGGCTCATTCGGCCACGGCTCGCCGCGTGCGGCGGGCGATGGCCTCGGCCTCGCTAACGGTGCCTCTCCGCCGGTCGCTACTTGGGCTGGACCGATGTCCGCCGCGTTCGCGTCCGGAGCTCCCGGGTCCATTCGCCGGTCGCGCCGCCGCCGGGGTCTCAGTGCTCCCGGCTCCCTGTGGGCTCGCCTGACCGGGTACTCGTCCCGATCGTCGCCGTGTTCGACTGTGATCGGGCAGGCTACCGAGCGCGATAATCGCTGTCAAGGTGCCATTCACGCGCAGGGACCGATCCGCGTCTGGCGGGCCGGCAGCAACGTCTGCCGAGCTCCTCGTCCTGTACGACGGGGACTGCGGCCTCTGCTCGCGTACCGCCCAGGCACTGCGCATCCTGGACCGGCGGCCATCGCTGAGCCTGGTGCCGCTCCAACGAGCCGCCGAACTGCTCGGAGACGGGAGCCCGGCGGCGGCTGAACTGTCGGAAGTACTGCATGTGCGCGATCAGGATGGCGATTGGCTGACCGGGGGAAGCGCGGTCTTGCGCGTTGCCTCGGCAGTGCCCGCGCTGTGGCCGCTCGCACAGGTCGGCCGGCTGGCGCCCATCTCCCTGATGGTCGAGCCAGGGTACCGGCTGCTGGCGCGCCACCGTCATCGGCTTGGTCGTCTGCTCGGCGTATCGAGTTGCCGCTTCCCGGGAGACCGGCGCCCGCACTGAGGTCTGTTCAGGGTGAGGGGGTGGGCTCTGCCGGGGCGCTCTTGGGCAGGACAGGCGGAAGCGTGACGATGAAGCAGGTATGTCCCGGCGCCGTGTCCAGATCGATCCGTCCCCCGTGGCGGACCACTACGTTGTGGGTGATGTGCAGGCCGAGGCCGCTCCCGATGCCGGGTGGCTTGGTGGTGAAGAACGGCTCGAAGATCTTGGCGGCGACGTCAGGCGGGATCCCCGGGCCGTTGTCGCAGATCGTCACGCGGACCCCGCCGTCATCGGCCTTCTGGGCGCGGATGGAGATCTCACCCTTGCCGTCCATCGCGTCGGCCGCGTTGTCGATCAGGTTGGTCCACACCTGGTTCAGCTCGCTCCCGAACGCCTCGATCTCGGGAAGATCGGGGTCGTAGTCGCGGGTCACGTCGATCCCGCCCTTGAGCTTCTGGCGGAGGATCACCAGCGTGTAATCCAGGCCCTTGCGCACGTCGATGCGCTGCACCGGGGCCTGGTCGAGATAGGCATACGACTTCACCGCGCCAACGATCTCGCTGATCCGATCGCCCGCCATCCGCACCTCGCCGATGAGCGCCTCCACTTTGGCGGTGGCGGCCAGCCAAGCGGCGGCCTCGTGGGCGCCGGCAGCGTCCATTCCGGCGAAGGCGTCGCGCAGCTCGGGCACCGTCCAGCCAGCGTCAACCAGCGCGGCCGCCGTCTCGCTGTCATTGACCAGCTCGCCGATCTCGTCGATCGCATCTGCCCGGCCGAGCGCGTCCAGGGTCGCCTTGCCAGACGGCTTCAGCAAGGTGAGGGCGTGCGGAGGATGGATCCGGTTCCGCTCCTGGATCGCCTCGTCAAGCGCCTCGACCGATCGACGGATGGCGGCCGCCGGGTTGTTCAGCTCGTGTGCCAGCCCCGCCGCAAGCGTCCCCAGTCCGGCCAGCTTCTCGCGCTGGCGCAGGTTCGCCTCCATGCCACGCAGCCGTCCGATGACGGTGCGGATGATCCCGACCGCTGCCTCCGGCCCCGCAGAGAGCATTTCGAGCACCGCCCTGTACGGGATGCGCAGCACCTCGGCATCGGTCATCGCCCGCACCGAAGCCATCCGCCGCCCACGCTCAAGGGCCGCAAGCTCGCCCTGGATGGCTCCGGGTCCCACCCGCGCCAGGGGGATCTGCGCGTTGCCGGAGAGCTTCGTCACCTCGAGCTCGCCGGAGACGACCACGTAGATGTCGTCTGCCAGGTCCCCCTCGGTGATCAGCTGCTCGCCAGCGCGCAGCTTCATCGGCGTCGCGCCCGCCGCCAGGCGTTCGAGGTGCTCGACCGGCAGCTCGGCGAAGAGGGGGCTGGCGCGGAGAGCTTCGAGGGTCATCTACAGCGTGGCGAGGTACTGGTGCACGAACTGGACCGACATGGCGCCCTCGCCGACCGCGCTGGCGATCCGCTTGATCGAGCGGCTCCGCACGTCACCCGCCACCATCACCCCGGGAAGGCTCGACTCGAGGAGGAAGGGCTCTCGGGCGAGGCCCCAGCCGGGAGGTGGCTTGCCGCCGGTGAGCAGTTCAGCGCCGGTGATGACGAAGCCGCCCGGGTCGCGCAGCACCGTCCCTTCCAGCCAATCGGTGCGCGGCTGCTGGCCGATGAAGACGAAGACCGCCGACAGGGGGAGCTCCTCCTCGCCGCCGGGTCCCGTGATGGTCACCGAGGAGAGGTGGCTTTCCCCGTGCGCCGCGGTCACCGAGGTCTCGTAGCGGATCTCGATGTTCGGGATCGCGGCCATCTGGTCGATCAGGTACTGGCTCATGGCCGACAGGGCAGGCGTGCGCACCATCAGCACCACGCGCTCCGCAAAGCGGGACAGGTACACCGCGGCCTGGCCTGCCGAGTTGCCGCCCCCCACCACGCCGACCTGCCTGCCGCGGTAGAGGACCGCCTCGGTGGTTGCCGCGCCGTAATAGACGCCGGCGCCTGCCAGCTCCGCGGCGCCGGGCACCTCGAGCTGCCGATAGGCAACCCCGGTGGCCACCACGACGGTCTGGCAGGACACGTCGCCGCCGGCCTTGAGGGTGACGACCCGGTAGGGATCCTCGCGTCGAATGGCCGTCACCTCGTCGGGCGACAGGATCTCCGCCCCCAGCCGGCGTGCCTGGGCGAGGGCCCGTCGCGCGAGGTCACCGCCGGAGAGCCCTGCCGGGAAGCCGAGGTAGTTCTCGATCCGGCTGGTGGTCCCCGCCTGGCCGCCGGGAGCCTCCTGCTCCACGAGAAGCGTCTTGAGGCCCTCGCTGGCACCGTAGACCGCCGCGGCCAGCCCGGCCGGGCCGCCACCCACGATCACGACATCGTAGAAGGGCAGCGCGGCCCGCGTCTGCAGTCCGACCTTCTCGGCGATGTCGCGCATGGATGGATCGCGCAGCGTCGAGCCATCCGGGAAGAAGACGATCGGGATCGCAGAATCGACCGGCTCACCATGCCCGAGCGATGCAGCCAGGCGACGCCCCTCCTCATCCTCGAGCGGATCGAGCCAGGCGTAGGGCACCTGGTTGCGCGTGAGGTAGTCACGGATGTTGTGGCCGCCGGGCGACCAGCGGCCGGCCAGCAGGCGCAGGCCTTCGAACGGAGGCCGGAAGGTGGCGCTCCAATCGGAGAGGAGGTCGTCAAGGATTGGGTAGAGCTTCTCCTCGGGTGGATCCCACGGCTTGAGGATGTAGTGGTCGAGACGGATCTCGTTGATGGCATGGATGGCCACGTCGGTATCGGCGTAGGCGGTCAGCAGCACCCGCTTGGCATCCGGCTGCAGCTCCACCGCCTGGGCAAGGAACTCCGTGCCGGTCATCTGGGGCATGCGCTGGTCGCACAGGAAGAGGGCAACCGAGCTGCCTCGCACGGTCAGCTGGCGGACCGCCTCAAGCGCCTCCGCGCCAGAGCTGGCCGCCACGATGCGGTAGTCCTCGCCGTACCGGGCGCGCAGATCGCGCTCCACGGCGCGCAGCACGGGAACATCATCGTCGACCGTCAGGAGGACCGGCTTGGTGGCCATGGGGCGCCAAGTGTAGGGATTTCCACGGCCCGGTGATGGACCGCCCCGGCCGGTTCGTGACGCCCGACCCGGGAATCCGGGCAGGTCGGCACTGTGGAGCCCGACGGCCTCCGGACACGATGGATGAGGCGCCCGCCCTGCGGTGCGCCGCGGCCCCGCTCGCTGCGGAGCCGCACCCCCGGCTCAGCGGAAGGAGCTCATCCACATGCTTCGCCGAATCGGCGCCTCGCTTGCGGCGCTGACGATCCTGATGGCCGTCCCGTCGCTCGCCCTGGGAGGCCAGCCCAGCATCTACCACACCATCTCCGCGGCGTCGGGGAGCGCGGCCTTCAGCGTAACCGATGGCTGTCTGCAGACCGCCGTCTGGGTCTCGAGCACGGATGGCCACTGGGCCGCCCAGCCCGGCCCCGGCAACAAGCAGGGTCTGACCTCGGTCGCCATTCAGGTGACCAACATCTGCACCCGCGTCACCGTGGCAGCCGGCGGCGGTCCGCCTCCGCTGTTCGACTGGATGGGCCAGAACTTCGCGCCGCTGAGCAGCACGCCTCGTCTGACCTCGGCCCACGTGGCCACCAGCCTGCAGGGCGTGGACTCGGTGTCGGGCGACACCCTCACCGTCCTGATCGACGTTGAGTGGACCGCGGCCGGGCCGCTCTATTCGGGTCCCGTGCACAGCCACGTTCGATTTCCCGGTGAGGGGGTCGTGAACTCGCATGACAACAACCTGATGCGACCGGCGATGGCCACCGCCGCGCTGACGATCGACGGCGAGGCGGTTGCTCTCGATCCAACCTGGGACGCTTCGATGGAGCTGGTCAAGTCCGGCTGCATGGAGGTGCCGTGGCCGCACTTCGACGGCTTCACGAAGTGGTGCTTCGGCTTCTGAGCTGAGGCGCTAGCATCGGCGCGTGAGCGAGGCACAACACGCCGACGTGGTGGTGGTCGGCGGCGCCATCGTGGGGAGCGCCGTCGCCACCTTCCTGGCCCGGCGGCCGGACTGGCGCGGTCGGGTGGTGATCGTTGAACGTGATCTCACCTACCGGACCTCATCGACCACCCTGTCGGCCGCCTCGATCCGCCTCCAGTTCAGCACGCCGCTCAATATCGAGGTCAGCCGCTTCGGCGTGCAGCTGATCAAGCACCTCGACGAGTGGCTTGGCGTCCCCGGCCAGCCGGCCCCCGAGGTCGACTTCGTGGAGGGCGGCTACCTCTTCCTGGCGAGCGAGGCCGGCCTGCCGATCCTTGAGCGCAACCACGCGACCCAGCGCGCGCTCGACGTGCAGGTCGCGCTGTTGACCCCCGTTGAGCTGCAGCGACGCTTCCCGTGGTTGAACGTGGATGACATCGCCGGAGGGTCGCTTGGCCTGGCCGATGAGGGTTGGTTCGACGCCTATGCCCTCCTCCAGGCGTTTCGCCGCAAGGCGAGATCCCTGGGGGTGGAGTACCTGCAGGGCGAGGTGGCAGAGGTCGAGCGGGATGGGCAGACCGCGACCGGCGTGCGCCTGACCGATGGGCGCCGCATCGAAGCTGATTGGGTGGTCAACGCCGCCGGACCACGCGCCGGGAGTGTGGCCGCCATGGCGGGGCTGGACCTGCCGGTCCGACCACGCAAGCGGCAGGTCTTCCACTTCGACTGTCGCACCGCCACGCCCGGCATGCCCCTCACCATCGGCCCCAGCGGCATCTACGTCCGGCCCGAGGGTCCGGCCTACATCGCCGGCTATTCCCCGCGCGACGGCGAGCCCGACCCGGATACGCTCGACCTCGACGTGGATCGGTCGAGGTTCGACGAGATCATCTGGCCCGACCTGGCGCACCGGGTGCCGGCCTTCGAGGCGCTGCGCCTGCTCGACGCGTGGGCCGGGCATTACGAGGTCAACACCCTCGACCACAACGCGGTGATCGGCCCGCACCCCGAGCTGCCGAACTTCCTCTTCGCCAACGGATTCAGCGGGCACGGCCTGCAGCAGGCGCCGGCCGCCGGGCGCGGGCTCTCCGAGTGGATCGCCACCGGCCGATACGAGACCCTCGACCTGTCGCTCTTCGGCTACGAGCGGATCATGCGCAACGAGCCGGTCAGGGAGCTGAACGTCGTCTAGCCGCAGCTAGTAGGGACAGAGCGCGTCCCACGGGTGCGGATCGGTGAAGACGAGGTGCTCGGGTCCCCGTTCGAGCGCGCCGGTGGTGATCTGCGACGAGTCGATGACCACCACGCCGTCGGCGCCGATGCTCACCGCGAAGCGATCCATGCCGCGCGTGGCGGGGCCGTTCTTGAGCTTCTCACCAAGGATGTTGTACGTGCTCCCATGACACCGGCAGGTGAAGCGCTTCAGCTCGTCGCACAGCTCCGGCACCTGGCATCCGAGATGCGGGCATTTGCGCCACAGGGCCAGGAGCTGGTCCGCGGTGGGGTTCGGCATCGATATGGGGTGGCCCAGCGCCAGCGCCTCCGCTGCGGGCACATTGATCAGGAAGGCGCGTGCCGGAGGGTATGAATAGGGCCAGCCGGTCGCGAAGTCCGGCTGCTTCGCCCCGATGTCCGCGATCGTCCCGACTGCGATCTTGCCCCCCAGACCGCCGCGGATCTGCGGCCACAGGAAGGCCAGCGTTCCACCGAGGAACTCGAGCGAGACGATCCCGATGCCCGCCGCGAGCATGCGCCGCAGGAAGATCCGGCGTGTCTGGACGGCCAGCGGCGCGGACGGCACGGCGCCGTAGGCCGGCCGCGTAGGAGCCGGAATTGGGACTCCCCGAGTGAGGATGGCGGCGAACGCGGGCCTCGGCTGGATGTGCGGATGCAGCCGAGCGTCGAAGGCGCCGCGGAAGAGGTCGAAGAGATCGGCCCAGCTGACCTGTCGATCGAGAACGAGGGAGCGAATCTCCACGCCGTAGCGGCGACGCCACTCCCGCGGATAGGCGCGCACCGCCAGGCGCACGAGCGGGGCTGACGGCTGCGCGAGCACCGGGCTATCCGGAGAGATGCGGCAGTCGCAGTCGCGCGGCCTGCATCAGGCGGCCCATCTCCCGCAGCTGGGCGTCAAGCGAGGCTGCCCCGGCATCGGTCAGCCGATACGGCCTTCGCCGCTCATCCGCCTCGAGCGGCGCGATCATGCCGCGCTGCTCGAGCCGGGCGAGGACCGCGTAGAGCGTCCCCGGACCGATCCGCGTGCCGCTGAAGGAGGCGACGTCGGACATGATCGCGTAGCCATGCTTCGGACCCGAGGAGAGGCTCACCAGCACCAGCAGCGCCGGCTCGGCGAATCGACCAAGGTCACCGATCAGCTCGTCGTTCGGCATCGGTCCTGCCTGGAACAAATCCGTGAGTCGCTATAGCGGATCCCGATATAGCGAGAGTCGTACTATGCAAGGAGTGGTCGCTCATGTCAATGGGCTGATTGCACCCCGGCGTAGCATGCGGGCATGCTGCCCCCGCGCATCGTGGTCACCCTCTCGAACCCCGAGGCTGCAGCCGAGCCCAACGTCGCGGCTCTCAAGAACCAGCGCTACGTCGATGCGCTGGAACGCGCGGGCGCGGTGGCGCTGCCGATCGACGAACGGATGCCAGCCGATGAACGCGCGGCGGCCCTGGGCGCGATGGACGGGCTGCTGATCTCCGGCGGAGCCGATCTCGCTCCCGCCCTGTACGGCGAGCCGGTCGCGGGGTCACGCAGCCCCGATCCCGGGCGCGATGCGGTCGATGCCGAGGCGTTCCGGGCGGCCACGGCCGCGCGGGTGCCGATCCTGGGGGTCTGCCGCGGCCTGCAGGCGATCAACGTCTTCGCCGGTGGGCGCCTGGTCCAGCACCTCGATGGCCACGAGAGCGCCCCCTACCCCGGTCGGTCGGTGACCCGCCACGGCCTTGATCTCGTCGCCGGCACGCGCCTCGCCACCATCCTGGGCGAGGCGAGCGACCTGCAGGTGAACAGCTACCACCACCAGGCCGTGGCACCCGTCGGCCTGGCTCCCGGTCTGCGTGCCTCGGCCACCGCGGCCCACCCGGGCGCGGGCGAGCTGGTCGAAGGGCTCGAATCGACCGATCCGGACCGCTGGCTGGTCGCGGTGCAGTGCCACCCCGAGCGCACCGAGTCATCGCCCCCGGTCCTGGAGCGGCTCTGGGCGGCATTCGTGGCGGCCTGCCGAGAGCACCGCCAGCCCACCGAATAGGGAGGTCGAGATGCAGACAGTCCGACGCCTGTACGTCTACCTGCTGAGCGGGGTCAGCCTCGGGTTCCTGCTCTATGGCCTCACTGTCCTGCTTGATGTCATCTTCAGCCAGGTCGGGTTCGGGCAGGCGTCCCTGCACGGCCGCGAGGGAGAGAACTGGGCGCGGCAGCAACTGAGCCTCGCTGCGGCCACGATCGGCGTCGGCCTTCCGGTCTGGGGGATCCACTGGTGGTTCGCCCAGCGCGGCCTCAAGGTCGATCGCCCGAATGCGCAGGACGAGCGCGGGTCGACGGTGCGGGCCCTCTACCTCACCCTGGTCCTTATCACGCTGCTCGGCGTGGGCGCGTCGGCTGGACGCGACTTGCTGCGGGAGCTCGTCCTCGGCTTCCAGCCGCGGGGAGACGTCTACTACGGCAACGCCAGCCAGGCCGCGTCGCTGGCGAACCTGCTGGTCGCCGCGGTCGCCTGGGCCTATCACGTCACCGTCCGGCGCCGAGACATGGCGCGCGGGCCGCTGCAGGGTGCCGCGGCCTGGCTGCCACGCGTCTACGTTTACGGCACGACCGTCGTGGCCATGATCCTCACGCTCCAGTCGTTCGGCGACCTGGCGCGCTACGCCGGCGAGGCGATCTGGCCGCCGTCTCCCGTCCCGGACCAGAACAGCTTCGCCACGTATGGGTTCGCCGATTCGGTGAGCTCGTTCGCGGTGTGGACGATCGGCTGGCTGGGCCATTGGTGGTACGCCGGTCGCCTGATCGGCGCCAGCGGCTGGCGGGCCACCAGCGAGCGCGGTGCGCGGCTGCGGCTTGCCTTCTTCGTCGCGGTCATCATGGCCGGGGCCTTCTCGGTGATCCGCCTCGCCGCTGAGGCCCTGCGGTCCCTCTTGGTGCCCGCCTTCGGCGCCAACCAGGCCTTCGGTCCCGATCTCGTCGGGGCCGATCTCCTGCGCGCCCTGACGGTCGCCCTGGTCAGCGCGGTGCCGTGGGCAATGGCCTGGTGGCTGCATCAGCGCCGGATGCACGAGGAGGCGCTCGAGGCCGGTGATCCTGCCCGGGACGCGCTTGCCAGGCGCCTTGACCTGCACGCGGTTGCCCTGGTCGGGCTTGCCTTTGGTGCGGTCGGCAGTGGTTGGCTGATCGGGCTGCTGATCGACGTGCTGCTCGGGGGACCCCGTACCGTCAGCGGTGACGGGTACTGGCGCGTGGAGCTGGCGACCTACATCCCGTTCGTGGTGCTCGGACTGCTGGTCTGGCTGTGGCGCTGGTGGCCGATCCAGACGCGATATGCCGCCGATCCGTCGGGAGACGCTGCATCAACCGTCCGGCGCAGCTTCCTGCTGATCATCCTGGCAGGGAGCGTCATCGGGGCGCTCGGCAGCCTGGCCCTGATCCTCTATCGCCTCTTCGGCAGCCTGCTTGGCGCCAATCTCGGTGGCGATGCGGTCACCGAGCTGTCGACGCCGATCGGTGCCCTGCTTGCCGCGGGGGCCGTGGCGCTCTATCACGGCCTGGTGCTGCGTCGCGAC